>JAEEGL010415549.1_pt1 | contig 11638 bp, 8 predicted proteins | sample 9134231 | NCBI WGS metagenome assembly JAEEGL01 (sample SAMN16246548, study PRJNA631951) | gut metagenome | biome: gut microbiome; feature: rumen; material: fiber-attached | host: Bos | place: Iran: Karaj | collected 2018-10 | reverse complement strand
GCCGTGATCTTCCCCTCCTTCAAAAGGATCAGATGATCGGACAGCTGCAGTGCCAGCGGGATATCGTGATAGACCCCAATCAGAGTGTGGTGCTCCTGCGCACTCCATTTCAGCAAATAGTCGCTCATCCCGGCAACCACCTTCAGATCCAGGTGGTTGGTCGGTTCATCCAAAAGCAGTATCGGGGCATCCTGTGCAAAGGTCCTGGCCAGAAAAACGCGCTGCAGTTCCCCGCCCGAAAGCTGTGACAGCTGCCGCTTTGCCAGGGCCAGCACACCGGTCCGCCGCATACACTCTTCCGCAATCTCGTGGTCCCGTTCCGTGTATCCGCGATAACCGCCGCGCAGATGGATATATCGTCCCATCAGGACGGTCTCGGCTACGGTATAGGAAAAAAAGAGTTCCGAAAGCTGACTCAGCAGCGCCGCACTTGCCGCAATCTCCCGCCGCGCCATCTTTTGCACCGGCCGCTCCAGCAGCTGCACATCTCCCCGGAACGGTACCATCCCGGTCAATGCCTTTAAGAGCGTGCTCTTACCACTGCCGTTGGCGCCGAGGATCGCCACCCGGCTGCCCTCTTCCGCCGCAAACGTTATACCATGCAATACTTCCGCCCCGCTCCCGAGACGGCGTGCATCATATGCCGCATGCAGATCCGTACAAGCCACTGCCTTCATCGCTTCTCCCCCGTTCCGAAATAGACCCACAAAAAGAAGGGCGCACCAAGGAGTGCCGTCACCGCTCCCACCGGAATCTCCTGCGGCGAAAGGATCGTCCGCGAGATCAGATCGGCCAGTGCCATAAAGCTGCCGCCCAGCAGGGCACTCATCGGCAGGACATAGCGGTGGGAGGATCCGAAGATCCTGCGGACCGCGTGCGGCGCAGCCAGATCAATAAAGCCGATCACGCCTGTAAAACAGACTGCCGCCCCCGTCAGTACCGAAGCCAGGACAAGCAGGAACTTCCGGCTTTTTCCGGTATCCACGCCCGCAGCTTCCGCCGTGTTCTCGCCAAAGCTCATCAGATCCAGCTCCCTGTGAAATGCACAGGCCAGCAGCAGCCCGACGATACATACGCCCAAAAGGATCCCGGCATGCTCCCAGCGGCGTCCCGCAAACGATCCCATCTGCCACAGGATCAGCCGCTGCATATGTCTGGAAAACGCTGCAGACAGCATCGTCAGGATGGCGTTCACAAAAAGAGAAAAGATCATTCCGAACAGAATGACCGTATGGCTGCGCAGACTTCCGTCCAGCCGCGCCGAAAACGCGATCACCAGAAATACCGTAGCCAGTCCGAAAACAAATCCGGCCGCCGGAAGTAAAAAGAAGTTCAGCGCCGCGACCGAGATCTCCGTAACGATGACCAGTGCCGCTCCCAGAGATGCCCCCGCGGAAACGCCAAGGGTATAGGAAGAGGCCAGCGGGTTCTGCAACAGCGACTGCACGATCGCACCGCTTAAGGAAAGCAGTGCTCCCGTAATAAAAGCACAGCATGCTCTTGGGAATCGGATTTCCCAAAATATGGATACCATGCCGGCGCTTACCTGTTCCGGCAGTGCCTGTCCGAATAGCTTATGAAAAAGGATCGCCACGATCCGGCCGGGGGATATGGAGACACTCCCCACGCCCACCGCCAGGATCATGACGATCAGTGCAAATACAAAAGAACTACAGATTTTAACAGACTGCCGCTGCTTCATGCTGCCGGCTGCAGTTCGTCTGCAACCTCTTCAAAATACTCCGGATAGATATCGATCGCCATTTCGATCAGTGCATCGATCACATGATGATTCGGCTGGTTCACATCATCCGCATTCAGCTGGTATACCGCGCCGTCCTTGATCGCCTGCACATTTTCCCAGCCCTCCATTTCCAGAAGCACGTTGATAACATCCGGTGTATACATATCTGCTGTCAGGATTACCTGCGGATCCGCGCCGACTGCCGCTTCCTCCGTCAGTGCCGGCCACTGCGACTCCTGGTCTGCTGCTACGTTGACCGCACCGACCAATTCCAGCATCTCGTTGATATAGGTGCCCGGGCCTGCGGTGTAGATGGTCGGATAATCTGCAGACGGTGTAAAGAGTTCAAACAGAACCGTCTTCTTTTCGTCCTCCGGAATGCCTGCCGCGATCGCAGCAATCTCATCCAAAGATGCCTGCATATCGTCCGCCAGTTTCTGTCCGGCCGCTTCATCACCGACACACATACCGATAAATACCAGATCCTCCTCGATGTCCTTCAGGGAAGCACTGCTCGGGATATCTGCCACGCAAACTCCTGCATCACGAACGGAGCCGAATGCATCCACACCGTCCTTGGAGCTCATGCCGGAAGTAAATACGATATCCGGTGCCAGTGCCACCAGCTGCTCCTGATCCGGTGCCATCATATCCATATAAAGCACATCTGCGCCAAGCTCGCTGCCGTAGGATGCCTGCGTATTGGTATCCGCACAGATGATCTTGTCACCATATCCCATATCGATCAGTACCCTGGAGATGGACGGTGCCATCGATACGATCGTGTTTACCTCTTCCGGCAAAACGATATCGTTGCCGCTGCGGTCCTGCACACCACTCTCCACTGGTGCCTCCTCCGCCTCGGTCGGTTCAGCTTCTGCTTCCGTTGCTTCTGCCGGTTCTTCAGCCGGTGCTTCCGTTGCTTCCGCCGGTGTCTCTGCTGCCGGTGCTGCCGCCTGCTCGCCGCATCCGCCCAGCAGGGCCAGCGTCATCATCGCTCCCGCAATTTTACTCAATGTTCTTGCTTTCATAATTATCATCCTCCCCTTTTCGCTTAAAAAACCCTCAAACGGATGGTTTGAAGGTTTCCCTAAAGTCGGAGTGACTGGATTCGAACCAGCGGCCTCCGCGTCCCTAACACGGCGCTCTAGCCAAACTGAGCCACACCCCGATATACATTTGTTTTTGGAATAAAGCTGCCGAGCGGAATCGAACCGCCGACCTCCGCATTACCAATGCGACGCTCTACCATCTGAGCCACGGCAGCACTTTACATCACCGAGTGTTAATATTATCAAATTAGTTACTATATGTCAAGAGAGAAAATCACTTTTTTTAAAATTCACAGGCTGTATTTGTTTTTGGATTTTTCTCCGATCAGATGCACTTCCTGATTGGTCAGCTGCAGCTCATCAAAGATCCGCAATGCCTCCTCAAACTGTGCCGCGTTTACGCAGAACACCGGTCTCGCCTTTTCCCGAAAAAAGACCTTCCCGACAAATCCCGGCTCCTGCCAGCGGATAAAATAGGAGATCCGTGCATACTGCAGTGCTGCAGCGATACGATGGCGGATTTCCTCGACTTTCTTGTGTTTCGCCGCCACGATCTCACACAAGTCGATCTCATTGTTGACTTTTATCTTGGAACGCGTATTATCGGCCATATTTATAACCTTCTCTTCACTGTAGTTATGATCCCCCCGGGGATGTGATTGTGATCCAACGAACTCAGATTGCTTCGATAACGGCTGCGGAATAGCCGTGCGGCACCTCGATCAGTTCCGCGCGGATCCGGCTCCCGTCTTCGGTAAACTCAAATGCCGCAAAGCCGCCGCCCTGCAGCACGGATGTAAAATCAAGCTCATCCAGCGGCTGTGACAGCCCTTTTCCGGTATATTTGATATAACTTTCCTTCAGGCACCACAGATCAAAAAACGCCTTTTCCGAAGCACTTGCCGGAAGGCTTCGCAGATAGGCCGTCTCCTCCGGATGAAAGAACCGCCCCGCGATATCCGCCTGCAGCTCCTTCCACTCCTGGATATCCGCGCCTACCGGCCGGTCCGACAGCGCTACCAGCACCATCTGCCCGGAATGTGAAAGTGAAAAATGCATATCGGGAAAATCCTTAAAATACGGCTTGCCCTTCTCTTCCGTCACGATCTCGTAGATCCCGGCCGGGGCCGCTTCCCCCAGATGCTCTCTTGCCGCATGCTGTACCAGAAGGCCTGCTGCAAGCGACTGCGCACGTTTCTTCGGATCTTTGATCTTCAGCGCCTGTGCGCGTCGTGCCGGATCTACCTGTGTCAGTGCGGTCTGCACATTGACTTCATTTTCCAAAACCCGGATCCCGGAAACATAGATATCTGCCATAGACTGCTCCTGTTTTTATTTTTTGAAAAACTCTTTGATCTCGGTATATCCGTCTGTTGCCAGCTGCTCTTTCTGGAATTTCTTGTTCTTTGCCATACGCACCATCAGCACGGTATTGCCCGCGCGGCGCTGTTCCTCTGCCTGTACAAAGACAGCATCCGTCTGCTCCCGGTCCATACCTTTCTCTACCAGGAAAGCCACCTTGCTGCCCTTTGCCGGCACCTTGAAATCCTGCTCCAGAAGGATGGTGATGATACGCTCAAAACCGATCGAGAATCCGCAGGCCGGTGTATTCTGTCCGGTGAATTTACCGATCATCTCATCGTATCTGCCGCCACCGCCGCAGGAAGAACCGAACTCCTTGAGCTCCACCTCAAAGATCGTTCCCGTATAATAGCTCATTCCGCGCACCAGCGTCGGATCGAACAAAAGCGTAAAGTCCGCTGTCTTGGCCGCATTGACGCCGGAAAAGATCTCGCTCAGATTATCCCTGCAGTCCTGTGGAAGCGCATCCCCCATCGCGTTCTCCAAAAACGCCAGAGCCTCTGCGCCGTTCTTATCCTTCAGGCCGTCAAACAGTCCCATATACTTTTCTACTGCCGCAGCATCATATCCCGCTTCGGCCAGTTCCTTTGCCACGCCGTCCGCACCGATCTTGTCCATCTTGTCGAGGATGATAAAGATGCTGTCGTAATCCGCCTCCGCAAAGCCGGCATAAGCTGCCATCGCCTTGAGCATCCGCCGGTCATTGATACGGATATTGAAATTCTTAAAATCCAGTTTGCCGAGCAGTGTCGTCGTTGCCAGGATCAGCTCGATCTCGGCTAAGTTGGACGGTTCGCCCAGAATATCGATATCGCACTGCATAAACTGACGGAAACGTCCGCGCTGCGGCTGGTCCGCGCGCCATACATTTCCCATCTGCAGCGCCTTAAACGGCGAAGGCAGCTCATTCGCGTGTTCAGAATAATATCTGGAAAGCGGCACGGTCAGGTCATAACGAAGACCTCCGTCCACCAGATCCGCTTCGCTCTGCGCATTTGCCAGATCCAGCTTATTACCGCGTTTTAAGATCTTAAAGATCAGTTTCTCATTCTCACCGCCCTGCTTGTTCGTCAGGTTTTCGATGTGTTCCATACAGGGCGTCTCGATCTGCGTAAAGCCGTATCCCTTATAAGTATCGCGGATCAGCCCCTGTACATAGGTGCGGATCTCCATTTCTCTGGGCAGTACGTCTTTCATGCCCTTGACCGGTTTCTTTGATAGTGCCATTGTCTTACTTCAATTCCTTTCTCGTTGATATATTTCTTTCGCTTTATAACCGTTCAGAACCTTGCCGTTCGGAACAGCTGCTCTTCTGTTTTCTTACAGAAACAGCGAATAAAACTGCTTATCCAGCCGGTTTTCAAACTCCTGCACCGGCAGCGGTTTGTCAAAATAAAAGCCCTGCGCCACCAGACAGCGTGTGTTCCGCAGCAGATCCACCTGCCGCTTGGTCTCTACGCCTTCGGTCACACAATTCATTCCCAGTTCGCGGATCATACTCACCACATGTTTATACATCAGCCCGGTGATACTTTCCTCGTCTGCTTCCGTTGCCGGCAGGAGACTGCGGTCGATCTTGATCACGTGCCACGGGATCTCACGGATCAGATTCAGGGAAGAATACCCCATTCCGAAATCATCCACCGCCGTATAGATGCCCTCACTGCGCAATCCCATAACCACACGGGTCAGATCCTTAAATTCTACGTCCGTCGTAGTTTCAGTCAGTTCAACCTCGATATATTCATGTGGGATCTGATGCTTATCGACCACCCCCAGAATGTGTTCCAGCATATCCGTCTCCACCAGATGCTTTCTGGAGAAGTTTACGGAAATACGTACCACATTCCGTCCTTCCTTCAGCCAGCGCGCGATATCTTCACATACCCGGTTCAGCATATAGTAGTCCAGCTCGCAGATCTCCACCCCCTGCTCCAGCGTCGGGATAAAATCGCCCGGTGAAACGATCTTTCCATCCTTGATCCATCTGCAGAGTGCCTCTGCGCCTTCCAGTTCGCCGGTCTCTACATTCACCTTCGGCTGGTAGTAGACATGAAATTCTCTTTCTTTCAGTGCCTTCGGGAAATCGCCCTGCAGCCGCTGGATCACCTGCCGTCGCTGGCTTACGCTTTCGTCGTAAAAGACCACATGACCGTTCGCGCCCTGCCGCGCCATCCCGACCGCATTCATGATACGATCCAGCAAAAATCCCGGGCCATCCATTTCAAAATCTTCCGGTATGCTGAAAAGACCCACACTGGCAGATACCATTACTTTTTTATCATTTTTGCTGTCATAGGCGATCGCTTTCCCCATGATAACCTGCAAAACCTGATCCACCAGTTTTTTCTCAAAACACAGAATAAAATTATCACCGCCCATGCGGCAGGCTACGCCGGATTCGCCCACTGCCTTCTGCAGCAGTTCAAAATACCCTCGCATCACTTTATCTCCAAGAGCCCTGCCGATCTCCTGGTTGATCACACCGAAATGCCGCAGATTAAGACATGCTACGGTCATAGCCGTCAGTTTTCTCTTCTCCTGTATCGTATTCAGATAACGTATGTAGTAACGTATATTCGGAAAGCTCATTTCATCGTAAAAGCCCAGCTGCTCCACAACCTGGATCAGACGATTACGACTGACAAAGGATAACAGCGTGCGCAGAAGCAGGTCTAATTTTTCCCTTTCTTCCTCATCCAGCGGTGCGGCATCCTTCGATGCATACAGCGTACCGATCAGCACGGCCTTCGATCTGGTCACGATGCGTCTCTGCATCACGATCACATCGCCATGTCCGTTATCATAATCGATCAGCATCTCGCCGTCATGATCATTTTCATGCTTCGGTGTTAAATAAAACTCCGTTACTCCCTTGGCGATATCAAACAATTCACAGATCCGCTTCAGACAGTCCACAAATGCCTCGCGGTTGAAATCCTCCAACCGCGTGATATGATAGGCCATCTCTTCAAATAGTGAATAAAAGGCTTTTGTCTTTTCTTCGGTCAAATCCGTTTCCCCCTGACGTTATTTTTTGTTCCAGTGATAGCCGACGACCGCACCGACGATACCGCCGATGATATGCGCCAGATTGGAGATATTATCCTGCGAAACGATTCCATCAAACACCTGCTTACCGATATAGATGAGCGCTACCAGGATCACGGTCACCGGCAGTTCCCCGTCCTTAAAACTGGTAAATGAGATCAGCAGTATGAAGGCAAATACCACACCGCTGGCGCCGCACAATCTCACATTGGAAAACAAAAAGCAATGTATGATACTGGTTGCCAGTGCCGTGAGTGCAATGATCAGAACGATCTTCTTCGTTCCGTATTTTTCCTCCAGCATCGGCCCCAGCAAAAGGATGAAAGACATATTACCGATGAAATGATCCCAGCCTCCGTGTCCGAACACATGGGTAAACAACCTTAAAAACGTCAGCGGATCTGTCCACTTAGACCGGTACGTTTCAAACAATAAATAGTTTGACCTTCCGCCGGTAAGCAGTGACAGGATGAGCGCTGCCAGACAGATGATTGAAAATACCAGTACCGCCGGCGAATTGAACGTCACCCTGATACTCTTTTTCGTTTTATCGAATGCCATAGTTTTTGTTTTCTCCCCTCATTTTGTTCCTTTTAGGCTTCGTCCGCGGACCGTCCCACACCAACGATCAGCTGTGCCCCGTCTTTTTCCAGAACCATTCCGGCCCGGAGCGTGATCTTTACCGCCTCCCCGCCGATCATCAAGCGGTAGCGGATCTTGTAGATCCCGCCGTTCTTTGTCTTTTCCAGGATCTTCTCTCTCGAGAATACGCTCATAAAATAATCCATATCCTCCGGACAGATCACTTCCCGGCTGTCTCTTACGGAATCGGCAAAGAAATCTTCGCCCGCCTTGGACGTATTCAGTTCCGAATAGTCCCTGGAAGCGCTATACTGCATATAATTTCCGGATTCCGGATCCACCGTGTAAATTGCAATGAAATCCCCCATCAATGCCGAGATACGGGAATACGTGGTATGTTCCTCTTTCAGGCGTTCCAGTGTCTCTTGCTGCCGCATCTGGGTATCCACGTTGTTGACACCGATGATGATATGCTTCTCGTCCTCCGGCATACGCACGATCTTCATATTCACAAAGGTCGCCACACCGTCGATCATCAATCGGTAGTTATGCACAAACACACCGCTCTCATCCAGGATCCGCAGCACATTTTCTTTGGTAAAGATCTTAAGGAAAGCCTCACGGTCTCCCTCATAGATCACTACCTCGATATCCCTGCGCGCCTGCTCAAAGAACTGATCGCCATGGCGTTCTGCCGAAAGTGATTTTCCGCTTCCGCGGTTCGCATACTCCACAAAGAAATCCGATGCAGTATCCACATAATAAAGATACATGTAGTCCGAAGACAGCGCCATTGCCGCATTGGCAAAGTTCATCTTATTTTCTTCGTCCATCACAACATCCAAAACAGCCACCACATAAGCCGCCACATTGCGGACCGGATTGTGTGCGATCCGCTTCACCATGGAGTTAACCATAGTGCCGTCGCTCATTCTCTCATTCCAGAAGGCACGGTTTCCTTCTTCACTGCAGCTGTCCAGAGAACTCAGGAAGTTATCCCATAATCCGTTTCTGACATCCCGGACTGTCCCTTTCTTATTGATCTCTTCCGGGACAACGAATCGCTCTATGAACTGGTTATAGGAATGATTGCTCCGAATGATCGAAAAATCTTCCCCACTGTATTCAATAATCGCCATAGGAATGGTATCGAAATACCACTTGGTATTCTTGGCCTCTTCACTGGAGATCGTGCTCAGATCATACATATTCACGGAACCGACCACTCTGTAATACTCCGCTTCGTCCGGATTTTCGAAGCCGATCTGCCGCCCTTCCTCATGGCGTTTCCAGATCTCTTCCAACGGTATGGGCTTGCAGAACAGATACCCCTGCATTCTCGTACAGCCGATCTCACTTAAGAAATCTGCCTGTTCCGCCGTCTCCACTCCTTCGCAGACCGTCTCGATCCCCAGGCTCTGCGCCAGATGCATCAGTTCTGTCAGGATCACACGCGACTTGGGTGTCGTTTCAAACTGCCGCATGAAACGCATATCAAATTTGATCAGATCAAACTGCATCTCCTGTAAAAGATCCAGTGACGAATAACCGCTGCCGAAATCATCCATCCAGACCTTGAACCCGAGATTCTGGAAACGGCTGACCTGTTCTTTGATAAAATCAAAATTCTGCCCGGCCACGCTCTCCGTGATCTCAATGGTGAGCAGTTCCCTGCTGATGCCGGCAACCTTGCAGCGGTTCTCGATCTCCGCTACGATATCACAGCATTCAAAATCGGTACGTGACAGATTGACCGAGATCGGCACGCTTTTTTTCCCGGCCGCCTGCTGGCTGCGGAGCCGCTCTAAGATGATATCCACAATATGCAGATCCACCTTATAGATCAGCCGGCTCTCCTCCAGGATGGGGATAAATTCCCCGGGACTGAGCATCCCTTTCTTCGGATCGATCCAGCGTGCCAGCGCCTCTTCATCGCAGACCCTGCGGTTGGTCGACCGAACGATCGGCTGGTAAAATGCTTTGATCCAGTTTTCATTGATCGCCTGATCCAGATGATCGATGATATACTGACGGTTATTCTCTCTTGCCAGCATATTGCTGTCATAATAACTGAAACAGGAACCGCTGTCGTCTTTCTTGCTGTTGCAGGCATACTTTGCACGGTCACATGCCAGCGATGCCTCAACCACTCCCAGGGAGTCCAGATAGATCCCGGCCTTGAGCGGAAGCGAGTTACCGTTGTTCATGCTCTTCGCATCCCGGATGATCTTCTTCAGTTTTCGTTCCAGTCCTTCCGCTTCCGTATAAACCGCAAAATGATCCTGCCCGAACCGGCTGCAGTGTTCCTCGCCGAACTCTTTGCCCAGCAATACCGCCAGTTCCTTGATCAGCTGGTCACCTTCGGCAAATCCGTACTTTTTGTTGTAGTACTTCATGCCGCTTAAGTTCACAAACACGATGGCCGCGGTGATACCTTTTTCGTGCATGACACGCCGGCCGCTCTCAGCCAGCTTGAAGAAATAAGTCATGCTGGGCAGCCCGGTCATCTTGTCATAGTTCATCTCCTGAAAGATCGTCCGCTCCCGGAAACGTTCCTTCATCTCCTCTTCCGCTTCCCGGCTGATGCCTTCCGGCCCTTCCGGGTTCTGATCAAACAGAAGCTGCTTATCTTCGTACATCTTTTCCGCAGCCAGACGCAGCGCCATCCGGACATTCCGGCTGTCATTCTCCACACAGCCGCCCAGGGCAAACAATACATTGCCGTATTTGATGCTGGCCTTACGGATCTGCGCGATCTGCTCTTCCAGCGCAAACAAATCCGTTTCCGTAATGATGATCACAAACTCATCCCCGGTCGCCCGGTAGATCTGTTCTTCCGGAAAGACCTCCCGCAGCGCGTTAGCCGAATTCTTCAGGATGACATCACCCACATTATGGCCTTCAAAGTCATTGATCCCCCTTAAACCGTTGACACCCGCGAAGATCACGCCGACGGATTTTTTATTACTCTCATCCGCGTGACAGAGCGCGTCGACATAATTATTCATCTCGTTGCGGTTCTGCACGCCGGTCAGCAGATCCTTGGAGCTCAAAAGCCGGAGCTTTTCCAGCAGCATATGATTGCCGAGTTCCGAAGCAACGATAAATGCGGTCACTTCCAGCGTCTCCCGGATCTGTGCCGCACGTTCTTTATCAAAATTGATCGCCCACAGATAGCCCAGAAGTTCATTCCGGGATTTCAGCGGGAACATAACAATATTATGAGCGCCGGCTCCGGTCAGAGACGCATGCCATATGGGGTTGCGCTGCCGGATCACTTCCATTTCCTGTTCGTCTTTGACGATCAGACAGCTGTCCCCGGCGATCGTTCCCTTCCAGGAATCGGCGATATCAAAAAACTCATCGTTGACATAGGCTTCCATCGAAAGAAGCGTCGTATCTTTCGCCAGTGCCTCACACAAAACCGCGCAGGATCGTTCTCTCTCATTGACTACGAAAACACAGCAGTGTCCTGCATCACACATATCCCGGATATCGTGGATCACATCCCGCATCGTTGCCCGGAAATCCGTAGTCCCGCGCAGCTTGATACAGGTGTCCAGAACCGACACCGCCGTCTCCGCTGAGATATTCGAAACGTAACTTAAGTTATCGTCGTTTGTTACCCCCATTGCAATCCCCCGTAAGCGTTTTCAAGACCACAGTATAACCCAAGAATATTATACCATATAGACCGTATAGTGCAACTTGATTTTCGCTGAAGTGAAATTGTAAATTCCACTTTGTTCTGGGCAAAAATAGAGTAGAATTTAGTCTTGCAAGCACTTTGGAAAATTCATAGAAATAATCGCTCGCCCGGTAGGATTTCAAGGATGTCCGCCATCCT
>JAEEGL010359645.1_pt1 | contig 11638 bp, 6 predicted proteins | sample 9134231 | NCBI WGS metagenome assembly JAEEGL01 (sample SAMN16246548, study PRJNA631951) | gut metagenome | biome: gut microbiome; feature: rumen; material: fiber-attached | host: Bos | place: Iran: Karaj | collected 2018-10 | reverse complement strand
TTCATTGAAGAGGTGAACCGCCTGATGGCAGACGATAACCAGTTTGAAACATCATCAGAATCTGCACGATTGACGACCGAACTACGTGTATTGGCGCTAATCCGGCTTGGAATCAGCGACAATCAGGCTATTGCCGATATTCTGCGTTCCAGCATCACCACCATCTACACCTATCGCTCTAGATTGAAATCACGAGCCATCGCCAAAGATTCTTTCGAGGATGACATCAAGAAGATTGCCACCTATTAGGGATTCGGAGAAGCCATAGTATCCATTATATCACCGTACACAATTTCAGCACATCCTCATCAAAAGTGTCTTTATTGATAGCCTTGTTCTTTGTGACGGAACGGCAATTATAGATGGTTTGCGTAGAGAGGAACAGCAAGCCAGCGATGTCGGCTGTATTCTTGACACCCAGGCGGATGAGGGCAAAAGTGCGCAGCTCGGTGGTCAGCGTGTGAGGTGATTTCTGCTGAATGCGCCCGTCTTCCTGCAGCAGCGCATTGAACTCATCGACGAACGTTGGATATAGTTCTAGGAATGCCTTGTCGAAGCGGGTGAGGAAGGTGGCGGCATCCTCTTCCGATATGCGAGAAGAGGAGATGCTCTGAAGCAGTTCTTGTGCCTGGTTGGCCTTGATCTTACGCTTCACGAGCGTTTGGTATTTCCCTAACTTGTCGATGTATTTGGCGCAGAGATCGATGTAGATGGAAGCTAGACCTTCACGACGCTTGTTAGTATCCATCAGTTTCTGATTGAGGTCATGCAGCTGGTCATTAAGCTCTGCCTGATGCTGATTACTGTCTGCTAACTGTTGGTTGAGCAACTGCAGTTGCTGGTTATTTTCTGCTAGTTCCTGTCTTCTGGCTGTCAGTTTGCGATTCTGCCGATGGATAAATAAAGCTGTGCATAATAAGCCAAGTACCAGCAGCGAGATGAAGATGACGGAAAAGCGCAGGTTTCGGTTCTGTTTTTCCATTGTTGCCTGATAGGATGTCATGATTTGTGGCAGGATGCGTGAGATTTCCAGTATACGCAGTCGGTTGTTATAGAACTTGGCATCTTCCATCGACACATTAATATACCGTTCTGCCCGTTCCACATCGCCTTGTTCAAAGAGAGTCATGGCGATACTCATCAGGGCCGAGTTCTCCATATTAGAGCACTTCAGGTCACATAGGCTTGCCCTTATCAGATATTCCATCCGCTTGTCGTACTCTCCCCGGGCTGCATGATTGCCAGCCAGTGCATAGCACGTCATTGCATATTCACGGGCATCATCCTCCTGTTTCTCCAGCACCCGCTCATAGTGTTCGCGTGCCTTCACGGGGTCGTTATCGACATAGACATATTTCTCGCCCATATAGTAATCGTAGAAAGACATCAAGGGTGACAAGTGTGAAATAGCCTTTTCCAGATATTGCTTGGCAATAGCCCGATATCGAGGGGCGTATGTGCTGTCGTTAGCAAAACTTGTTTTATAGGAATAGAAGGTGAAGTAGTGAAAATAGTAGTAAAACAACATCCCCTTTTCAATAGTCGTTGAGTCGATGCTATTCAGAATGTCGAATGCCTCACTGTATAGGCCGCTGATGGACAGTAGCTCGGAACGATGCAATTGAAAACGGTTCATATAGCTCTGATTGTTTTGCCTTAGAGCCAGACGATAGCCTTTTTCTGCATAGCACATCGCAGAGTCGAACTTGAACACATGGTACTCTGTATAAATGTCGGTGTAGATTTTCAGTAGCAAATTGCTGTCACGTTCAGTTCTTGCCTGTTGTTTCAAAAGTGCGATTCTCTTTTCCTTATTCTGGATATATTTGTCGCGATGAGCGATGATATTGTCTAATTCTGCCAGAGATGATTTCTCGTCTGCTATCGAAGCCAGACTCAGCGAGGCAAGCACAAAAAATAGGAGTAGCCGTTTCATTGTTATCGGAATTTTCGGCAAAGATAAGAAGAATCCACTAATGTTCAAAGTTTACCATGCTTTTTTTAAGAATTGTTATAAGTTATTGAAAACCATGCTAATAATGACTTTGCCCTTTTCCTGTAACTTACTATGACTTTACCGACTGGTACAACCTGACAGATTATCACCTAACTTTGCAACCGAAAACGATTATTTGTATCAATAACTCAAAAATTAACTCATTTATGAACAAAAGCAATTCTATCAGAAGACTACTGCTTTTCTTGGCAGCACTCTTGATGACCGCAGTCTCCTATGCGCAGATTACGGTAAGTGGTAATGTGACTGATGATACTGGCGAACCAGTTATTGGTGCCAGTGTGATGGTTGCAGGTACAAGTACAGGTACCGTGACAGACTTTGACGGTAACTACTCTATTGCAAAGGTTGACCCCAATGCTTCGCTGAAGGTATCTTATATTGGTTACAAGACGGAAGAAGTTGCCGTTAATGGACGTACCAAAATTGATATCCAGTTAAAGCCAGATAATGAAGTGCTCGACGAGGTGATCGTCGTGGGTTATGCCGTCGGTAGCAAGCGTACCGTCTCTGGTGCCATCGACCGTGTGAAGAAGGAAGATATGAACAAGGGTATCGTCTCGAGCCCTGCTGATGCCTTGAAGGGCAAGGTTGCCGGTGTGGTTATCACCCAGAGCGGCGGCGACCCGATGGGCGGCACCAATATCCGCGTGCGTGGTACCACCTCACTCTCTGGCGGTAATGACCCGCTGGTGATCATTGATGGCGTATTCTCGGATATGACCATGTTCAATTCGCTGGCACCTAATGATATTGAGAGCATGACCATCCTGAAGGATGCCTCCGAGACAGCCCAGTACGGTTCGCGTGGTGCCTCTGGTGTCATCGTGGTCACCACCACCAAGGGTAAGATGGGCTTCTCGAATATCAGCTACTCAGGCCAGTTCGGCGTGAACACCGTGTTCAAGAACTTGGATATGCTCTCAGCTTCAGACTATCGCTCAACAGCTAACCGCCTGGGTATGACTTTTACCGATATGGGCGGCAACACCAACTTCCTCAAGGAGATTGAGCGCAAGGCAGGTCTGACACAGAATCATAACGTGGCCTTCTCTTCTGGCAGTGAGAACTCCAATATGCGTGCATCTATCGGATATATCCAGAAGCAGGGAGCCCTGAAGAACTCTGACATGCAGAACTGGACAGTGAAGTTCGATGGCACTCAGTATGCCTTCAAAAAACACCTGAAGCTCGAGCTCGGCATCCTCGGCTCTCAACGCGACGGTAATATCCAGTACTCCATGCAACGTATGTTCTACTCCGCCGCTGCCTACAACCCCACCTATCCCAACACGAAGAATGCTGAAGGCAAGTGGGACGAGGATTTGCTGGCCAATGAAATCTACAACCCGCTGGGACTGTTGGAGATTGACAATTTTTATAAGGATACTTCTGCCAACATTCATGGTAAGGCTACTTGGACTATCCTTGATGGTCTTACTCTCTCTGCATTTGGTTCGTATTCTTATTGGAACCGCGATAATAAGTTCTATATCCCCAATGACATCCGTCAGGGTGAACTCAATGGTAATGGCTGGGCCTATATCGCCAACACAAACCGAAAGGACCTGATGGGTAACATCATGCTGAACTACTCGAAGGACTTCGGCCTGCACCACATCGATGCCCTCGCCCTGATGGAGGGTCAGCGCTACAAGACGTTCTGGCACTCAACGCAGGCCAAGGGATTCGAGACCAACTACTTCAAGTATAACAACCTGAAGGCTGGGGCCAACGTGGCTTGGGGTGACAATGCCTCGGATGCCACGGAATACACACTGAGCAGTTACATGGCTCGCGTGAACTATGTCTATGCCGACCGCTACATCGCCACCGTCAATTTCCGCACCGACGGCTCGTCCAAGCTCGGCAGTGGAAAGAAGTGGGGCGTGTTCCCCTCTGCCTCTGCTGCCTGGGTTATCAGCAACGAACCCTTCATGAAGCAAGCACGTAAGACGATCGATCAGCTGAAGATCCGCGCCGGCTATGGCGTAACTGGTAATCAGGATGCCATCAGCCCCTACAACTCACTGGCCTTGATGGAGCCGAACGGTGTGACCTCTGTAAATGGAACCAACACCACGACTTTCGCCGTGACCTCAAACAGCAATCCAGATCTGAAGTGGGAGATCAAGAAGACCTTCGATGCCGGTTTCGACCTCTCGATGTGGAACAACCGCCTGAACGTGACCTTCGACTGGTACACCTCTACCACGAGCGACATGCTCTACACCTATACCGTGCCCGTGCCTCCCTTCACCTACGACCGTCTGCTGGCCAACATGGGTGAGATGACCAATACAGGCTTTGAGATTGCCGTGCGTGGTGATATCGTCCGCACCAAGGACTTCACCTTCAACTCGGGCGTGAACTTCTCTTATCAGAAGAACAAGCTGAAGAGCTTGAGCGGCACCTATAAGGGGCAGCCCCTGACCACCAGCGAGCACATCGCCGTGGCCAATGTCGGTGCTGCCGGTCTGACACAGAACACAGGCGTCAGCTACCTGATTGAAGGTCAGCCCATCGGCGTGTTCTATCTGCCTCACTGCACAGGTATCGATGAGAACGGCCAGTACATCCTGGAAGACCTTGACGGCAACGGCAGCATCGACACGGGTGACAGCGGTGACCGTCAGGTGTGCGGTCAGGCTTTGCCAAAGATGTTCCTCGGATGGGATCTCGGCTTCAAGTACAAGAACTGGGACCTGACCCTGCAGTTCAACGGTGCCTTCGGTCACAAGATCTACAACGGAACGGCCATGACCTACAACAACATGAGCAACTTCCCGACCTACAACGTGCTGAGCGACGCACCCTCACAGAATGGCGGCAAGGGCATCTACGACATCCAGATTTCCGACTACTATCTGGAGAAAGGCGACTACCTGAACTTCGAGTATGCCTCGCTGGGCTACAACTTCACGAAAGAGACTCTCGGCGTCGACTGGATTCAGAACCTGCGCCTGGCCCTCTCCTGCAACAACATCTGTACGTTCACCGGCTATAGCGGTCTGACCCCGATGATCAACTCAGCCAGCCTGGCCGACAACATCGGTCTCGACGACAAGCAGATCTATCCGCTCTGCCGCACGTTCACCCTCTCACTATCCGTCAACTTCTAATCCAAACTATCTAAAAAGAATCATCGATATGAAAAAGTATATATTTGGCTCACTACTTCTTTCTGCAGCCCTGCTGACAAGCTGTTCACTCGAAGAGACGCCACAGAGCAAGTTCAGTGAGAGCGAGGCCTTCAAAAGTTCTACACTTATCTACGTGAATACGGTGGCTAATGTCTATTCTGCCATTGGCAATGGCCTCTACGGCAGCGACGGCAGCAGTGTGCATACCCTCCAGGAGTTCTCATCCGACGCAACGATGCTCCCTGGTCGTCAGGGCGACTGGGTCGATGGCGGCAAGTGGCAGAACATCTTCCTGCACAATTTCGAGTCATCGGTGGATTCCTATAACAACATCTGGAACCACCTCTACGGCATCATCGGCCTCTGCAACTCCTCTATCGACAAGCTGGAGCAGTTCAAGGCGGAGAATCCCGACTGCGAGACCTATATCTACGAGCTCCGTGCCATCCGCGCCCTCTACTATTACAATGCGATGGATCTGTACGGACAGATTCCTGTGGTGACATCTTCTTCTGTCAGCACGTCTGAGGTGGCTCAGTCCAACCGTTCTGAGGTGTTCAAGTTCGTCACTTCCGAACTGGCCGAGTGCATTCCCCACCTCTCTGACGGTAAGTGCCAGAATCAGGGTGACTACTATGGTCGCATGACGAAGGCGGTGGCCTATATGTGCATGGCCAAGTGCGCTATCAATGCTCCAGTCTATACTATAGACAATACCTCTGAGACCAGCTATCAGGCTTTCGTGGGTGATGACCTCAGTGGTGCCTGCACGGCCAGCGAGACCAAGGGTGCAGCTGTGTCGCAATCAGGAAAGGACATCAGTATCACGGTAGATGGTACAGCCCGCAATGCCTGGGAGACCGTTAAGTATTGTGTGGATCAGCTGGAGGCCCTCGGATATGCGCTGCAGCCTGTCTATACCGACAACTTCATCGTGGCCAACCAGAACTCAGTGGAGAACATCTGGGTGCGTCCGAACGACGACAAGATTTATAAGGTGTATGACTACAACCGTATGCGTTCACTCCATTACAACCATGCCGGTGCCATCGGTTATTCGGGCTGGAATGGTGCTTGCTCGACGGTTCATCAGATGAAGGTCTATGGCTATGGCACGGAGGATGTCGATCCCCGTCTGGCCTTGAACTTCTATACCGATATGGACTACGTGGAAGAATGCGGCTCACCCGTCAATGATGGCGCTACCGATCAAGATCTGGAATACATGCCTTTGGAGGCTGTAGTTGACTTCCCTGCTGGAGCCGATGCCCACAAGGTGAAGTGCGCCGGTGCTCGCTTCAAGAAATATGAGTACGACCGCTCGACCACCATCAACGAGTGCATCAACAACGACCTCGTCATCTGGCGCTATGCCGATGCACTGCTGATGAAGGCAGAGGCTGAGTACCGTCTGGGTAATACTGGTGCCGCCCTCGACCTCGTGAATCAGGTTCGCAGCCGTGTGAATGCAGAGCCTCGTACATCCCTCACCCTGAACGACCTGCTCGATGAGCGTATGCTCGAACTGGCCTGGGAGGGCGTTCGCCGTCAAGATCAGGTACGCTTCTGTACCTTCACCCAGCCCACTGCCGACCGCTATGTCGGAGTATGGCATAATGCCTCGGCTGGCGACTACAATAACGATACGAAGGGTTACACCAACGTCTATCCCATCCCGTATGCTGTGCTGAACCTGAACACCAATCTCAAGCAGAATCCGGGCTATGCGAATTAAACGACTGCTTCATCAGAGTGCCCTCACTCTGGCCATTGCCTGCCTGTCACAGGGCAGTGCAATGGCTCAGAAGGGACCGAAATGGCTGGGCGATGCCGTGTTCTATCAGATTTACCCGTCATCGTATATGGATACCGACGGCAACGGTATCGGCGACCTGCCCGGCATCACCCAGAAACTCGACTACATCAAGTCCATCGGTGTGAATGCCCTGTGGCTGAACCCCATCTTTGAATCCGGATGGTTTGATGGCGGCTACGACGTGATCGACTATTACAAGGTGGATCCCCGTTTCGGCACCAACAGCGACTTGGTGACACTCGTCAATGAGGCCCATAAGCGTGGCATCAAGGTGTGCCTCGACCTCGTGGCGGGACATACCAGCAGCGAGTGTGCCTGGTTCAAGGCTTCGGCAGAGAAAGACCCTAATGGGCGCTACAGCGACTACTTCATCTGGCTCGACGACATCTCTGATGCTGAGAAGCAGGAGATTGTTGCCCGCAGACAGGAACCCGACCCTGCTGCCAGCACGCGTGGCCGCTATGTGGAAGCCAATGCGCCGCGTGCCAAGTACTACGAGAAGAATTTCTTCGAGTGCCAGCCTGCGCTCAACTATGGCTTTGCCAATCCTGACCCCAGTCATCCCTGGGAGCAGAGCGTCGATGCCCCTGGCCCTCAGGCCGTCCGTCGGGAGATGCGCAACATCATGTCGTTTTGGTTCGACAAGGGCATCGATGGTTTCCGCGTGGACATGGCACCGTCGCTCGTGAAGAATGACCCCGACAAGAAGGCCGTGTCGCTGCTCTGGAACGAGATGCGCGAGTGGAAGGACAAGAACTATCCTGAGTGCGTGCTCATCTCGGAGTGGTCCGACCCTGCCGTCGCCATCCCCGCTGGCTTCAACATCGACTTCATGATCCACTTCGGCATCAAGGGCTATCCTTCTTTGTTCTTCGCCAAGAATACTCCTTGGGGCAGATGGGAGAAGTATGACTACTGCTATTTCGACCGTTCGGGAAAGGGCAGCATCAGCGAGTTTATCGACAACTACACCAAGGCCTACACCGCCACGAAGGATAAGGGCTATATCGCCATCCCCTCGTCCAATCACGACTACCAGCGTCCGAACGTGGCAGACCGCAACACGCTCGACCAGTTGAAGGTGGCTATGACGTTCTTCCTCACGTTGCCTGGTGTGCCCTTCATCTATTATGGTGACGAGATAGCCATGAAGTATCAGATGGACCTGCCCAGCAAGGAGGGAAGCAACGACCGGGCAGGTACACGCACACCAATGCAGTGGAAGAACAATCAGACGGCAGGCTTCTCTTCCTGTACCCCTGACCAGCTCTATTTCCCCGTCGATACAGAGAACGGCATACTGACTGTTGAGGCTCAGGAGAACGACCCGAACTCCATGCTGAACTTCGTGCGCCAGCTGACTGCTCTACGCCATGGTTCTAAAGCCCTCGGCAACGATGGCGACTGGCAACTGCTGAGCGATGTCAGTCGGCCCTACCCGATGATCTATCAGCGGAGCTTTGGCAGTGAGACCTACATCATCGCTCTGAACCCCAGTGGCCAGAAAGTGTCTGCCACTCTCTCCATCGGCCCCGCCCAGCCCGTCATGCTTTCGGGCAAAGCCAGCCTCAATAAGGACAAGATTTCCCTCCATGCCTTCACGGCAGCGATTTATAAAACAAAATAACAAATGAAGACTATCAACCGCATATTACTTTGCGCCTTGGCTTTCGTGGCTTCCACTGCCAATGCAGCCGACGAACTCACTCTGACGTCGCCCAACGGGCAGATGCAGATGAACTTCTTGCTCACAGAGAAAGGTGAGCCACAGTATGACCTTTCTTATAAAGGAAAGGCAGTGATCAATCCCTCCAAGCTCGGACTGGAGCTGAAGGCCAACTCCTACGAGGAATATACAGCCCAGGGGGCTACCCGCACAGCCAGTACCAGCCAGACCAACCTTCAGAGTGACTTCACGCTGGCATCACAGGAGACCTCCGCTTTCGACGAGACCTGGCAACCAGTATGGGGCGAGACACGCAACATCCGCAACCACTACAACGAGCTGCTTGTCACCCTGCATCAGGAGGCTCAGCAGCGCGACATGAAGATCCGCTTCCGTCTCTATGACGATGGTCTCGGTTTCCGCTATGAGTTCCCCCTGTCTCAGAATCTGAACTACTTTGTCATCAAAGAAGAGCATACCCAGTTTGCCATGACAGGCGACCACACGGCCTGGTGGATTCCTGGTGACTATGATACGCAGGAGTACGACTATATGGAGACAAAACTTTCAGAGATTCGTAGTCACATGAAGGAGGCTATCACTCCCAATGCGTCTCAGCATCCTTTCTCTGAGACAGGCGTACAGACCTCTCTCCAGATGAAGACGGCTGACGGAATTTATATCAACATCCATGAGGCTGCACTGATTGACTATTCCTGCATGCACCTGAACCTCGATGATAAAAACATGGTATTTGAGTCTTGGCTGACGCCCGATGCGAAGGGTGACAAGGGCTATCTCCAAGCTCCATGCACCTCGCCCTGGCGTACAGTCATGGTCAGTGATGATGCACGTGATATCCTCGCCTCCAATCTGATACTGAACCTCAACGAGCCTTGCAAATTGGAGGACACCTCTTGGATCAAGCCAGTGAAATATGTCGGTGTTTGGTGGGAGATGATCAACGGCAAGAGCCAGTGGTCATACACCTTCGACCTGCCCTCTGTACAACTTGACAACCTCGACTATTCGAAGACAAAGCCTCATGGACTGCATGGTGCCAATAATGACAATGTACGCCGTTATATAGACTTCGCTGCCAAACACGGATTCGATCAGGTTTTGGTAGAAGGTTGGAACATTGGTTGGGAAGACTGGTTCGGTAAGTCAAAGGACTATGTGTTTGACTTCCAGACACCATATCCAGACTTTGACCTGAAGGTGCTGAACGACTATGCTCACTCCAAGGGCGTCCGTCTGCAGATGCACCACGAGACATCAGCCTCTTCTCGCAACTATGAGCGCCATTTAGAGGCTGCTTACAATCTGATGAACAAATACGGCTATACCGCTGTGAAGAGCGGCTATGTGGGTGACATCATCCCTCGCGGTGAGTTCCACTATGGTCAGTGGATGGTAAACCACTATCTCTACTGCATTAAGGAGGCCGCCAAACACCATATCATGGTGAATGCCCATGAGGCAGTACGCCCGACAGGTCTTTGCCGCACTTGGCCGAACCTTATTGGCAACGAGGCTGCACGCGGCACAGAGTATGAGGCTACCAATGGCAGCAAACCTTTCCATACAACAATTCTTCCGTTCACCCGCTTGCAGGGTGGTCCAATGGACTACACGCCAGGTATTTTCGAGATGGATATGAGCAAGATTAATCCCAACAATCCGAACCACGTTAATTCTACATTGGCTCGCCAGTTGGCACTCTACGTTACCATGTACAGTCCGCTCCAGATGGCTGCCGACATGATTGATAACTATGAGCAGCACATGGATGCCTTCCAGTTCATTAAGGATGTGGCTGTCGACTGGGATGACTCGAAATACTTAGAAGCAGAGCCAGGCCGTTATATCGTTGCTGCCCGCAAGGCCAAGGGCACTGGCAATTGGTTCGTGGGTTGCACCGCCAGTGAGCATGGGCATACTTCTACGGTGAAGTTTGACTTCCTCGACCCAGGCAAGAAGTATATAGCCACTATCTATGCAGATGCCAAGGACGCCCACTATAAGAATAATCCGCAGGCCTACACGATAAAGCAAAGTACGGTTACGGCTAAATCATCCATGAAACTCACGGCTGCCCCAGGGGGTGGTTATGCTATCAGCATCATAGAAGTTTCAAAATAGTAATTTAGGTTCATACAAACGTTATATTAGTTAGAGTTAGTAATAATTGTTCAGGCAGTCGGGCATCTGTAGCGTCAGTGCCTGACTGCCTATTTGTAATAAGGTATATTGGGGCTGTTGCTTCCCGATACTTATATCAATAACCATTCCCAAATGGGGATGACTGTGACGGAGATGCCGTCTTCTTCAACGGTACTACTAGTATCCCACGTGACGATGGTGCCATGATAGCTCTTGAAGGCTTTCAGGAACTTCACAAGCCCTCCTACTTCGCGTTCATAAGTCTCAGCATCATCGATGTTGTAGGACACCTGAACGGCAAGGTTTTCCTCTGGCACACAGAAATCCACCTCTACAAACTGCCTATTTCCTTTTGCTTTGCACCAATAATAGCCTTGATTATTTGCTTGTTCATACCAATATTATAAAGTATACTTTGTTATATTCAGAAAAAGTGCCCACCTTTTCGAATTATTAACAGTTTTGCAACTTGCAAACCTTTGAATCACATGAAAAAAATTAATCAAAATTGCTGCCACTGCTGCCACAGATTTGCCGAAACGCCTTTAAAATAAGGTGTTTCACGTGCGGGAGCAATGTGGCAGCAGTGGCAGCAAATAGCCGAAATGGCTACTTTTTCTTCACAAGATAGACCGAACCCTTGTGAATTTCGTCCTTTATAAGCCCAGGAATATGCGAAAGTTTGCGTCCAAAGGCGGAAACATTCGCTGGTTTCAGCAAACTGATGCCCACTTTTTCTTTCAAATAATTGAAAATCGCTGTAGGAGTCATCCATTCACCCTCCATTTCATTAGTGGCAGGCTCGAAATAATCGAAGAAGAACTGCTCGG
>JAEEGL015581709.1_pt1 | contig 11639 bp, 7 predicted proteins | sample 9134231 | NCBI WGS metagenome assembly JAEEGL01 (sample SAMN16246548, study PRJNA631951) | gut metagenome | biome: gut microbiome; feature: rumen; material: fiber-attached | host: Bos | place: Iran: Karaj | collected 2018-10 | reverse complement strand
GTTTTTCTACCTTTTTTGTCCGCAGTATCCACTTGCGTTATGAACATTCCAATCAAAAACTCCAAACCGTACGGTTTGGATTTTTTGTATTTACCGGATCACCGTTTATTCATCCCCGCACTCGTTTATTTCGCAATATTCTCGACGAAGTTCTTGACTATAACGGCGACCTGAGCGCGGGCGGCGCCTGCTCTCGGCGAAAGCGCGGTATCCGTCGTTCCGGAGATCAGTCCGACCTCGACCGCCCATTCGACCGCCGTTTTCGCCCATCCGGAGACTTCGGAAGCGTCGGTATACTTGTCGATCGGCGCGTATTCCTTATTCTCCTCCGCATAGCCCCTCTTGAGCGAATAGGTGTAGAAGAACTGTGCGAGCTGCTGACGGGTGACCTCGTTCTTCCAGCCGAAGACCGGTTTTCCGGTCCCGGCGTCGATGCCGACGCCGGATGTGAGGCCGTTCTTATATGCCCACTCCACCGTCTTTGTGTACCACTTGCCCTTTGCAACGTCGGCGAAGCTCGTCGTCGTGAAGCTTTCAACATCGGCGCCGTCGATCCTGGCTAGTACCGTTACGAACATGGCGCGGGTGAACCCGGCTGACGGAGCGAACGCGGTATCGCTTGTGCCCGTCATATATCCCTTGCCGAAGCAGTAGAGTACGGCGTCGGTGAACCACTTGCCCTCGGGCACGTCGGAGAAGGGATTTTCGATCGCGCCGCCGCGAATAATGAAGGAAAGCGACTTCATATTGAAGAAAACGTCGTCGGTGCCGCCGGTGCCCTCGTAGAGCTCGACTGCGAGGACGTTGCCGGTCTTTTTGAGTCCGAGCGACGCGATAAAGTCTGCGTCGTTGATCGTGAACACCGAGCGCGGCAGGCGCTCGTCGACATTGTAGACGCCGCTGTAGCCGAAATGTTTGATGCTTTCCGGCACGTTGGCGTTCATCACTTTGACTCCGTTGATATAGACCTCGATCGCGTCGTTGAACTGCAGATCGCCGATGACGGATACGACGTTCTGCGGATCGTCGAGATCGAACTCACGGCGGAAGAAGAAGTTGGGGCAGGCGTAGCCGGCGTCGTCGGAGTCGTCCGGGAAGCAGAAGACAAGCGGCGTGTCGGGCGTAACGTCGGCGTCTATCCCGAAGGCGAACGGCTCGTGCCCTATGGCTCCGAACGAGCCGGAGCCGCGTTTCCACGCGGAATCGTCAAATCCGGGCAGAGTCCAGTATATGTAATCTTCCTCGCCTTCAAAAGGAACCTCGCCGCCGTCGAGATACGCCCATCCGGGATCGTCCGCGCCGTCCGCTGCGCCGACGGGCACGTTCCGTTTCTCGGGGATCATCCTGCGTTCGGCGGTCGCGGTGTTTCCGGCGGCGTCGGTGACGGTGTAGGTTATGACCGAGGCGGCCGACGGATCGAGTCTGCCCTCGCAGGTGACGGACGCGGTAACGTCGCGGTCAAAATTGTCGTACGCGGCGACGCCCTTCATAAGGTCGACCGGCTCGCCGTCGGGATCGTAATACTGCTCGCACGGGACGGTAAGTACGGGCGCGTACGGATCGTCCTCAACGCCCGCGGTGCGATGGATAGCGAAGAAATCGAGAACGTCCCCGATCCCGTTTTCCGGTCCGATCCGATAGGTCGTGAATACAAGCATATCCGGCTCTACGTCCACTTTGGTGACGGTGGGCACGTTTTCCTGACTCTTAGACGCCATCCACGGAAGCGTGACCTCCATCTCCAGCTCGTAGAACAAGCTGCCCGACGAGGAGTTGGCGGTCAGATAGAACACCTGCTCGGTGGTCGGATCCTCGTAGCTGCCGAAGGGATCGTCTCCGACGGGCACGTAGAGGTCGGGATCGTCTATCGGATCCATGGTGTCGATGACGTAACTGCGGCCGTAGACGTGATCGTGCCCCGAGAGAACGGCGTCGACGCCGTACTTGGAGAAGATCGGAGAAAACTTTTCTCTTCTTCCCTTGTTCCATTCGTCCGCCGCGCCCGAATACGCGGAGTAGTGCATGGACACGATTTTCCACGCGGGCTCGCCGTAGAGAGCGGTGTATTCCTCGATCGCGCGCCCGATAAACGCGTCGTGGACCGCGCCGCTGTTATCGACGCAGTTGATATTCAGAAAGAGACAGCCGTCGTGCTCCACCCAGTAGTCGCCGCCGTATTGTCCGGCGCCGCTGGCCGACGCCTGATCGACGTCGGCGTAGGTGAAGTGATCGCTGTAGGTCGTCTCGTTGTCGTGGTTGCCCGGTACGGTAAGGATCGGAGTGGAACGTATTAGGTCCGGCGTGCCGAACGCGGCGTACTCCTCCTCCTTATCGTAGCTGTGGACCTGATCGCCGAGACAGAGCAGGAATTCCGTTTCTCTGCCGAACCATTCGTTCACCTTGCCGAGCGTCAATTCCCAGTTGCGGGTGTCGATATCGACGGTAGAACCGCCGAGCTGCGGGTCGCCCAGAGCGATGAACGAGAATCTGCCGTCGGGAGCGCCGCCCGCGCGGAAGACGTTGATATCAGACCATCCGGAATAGTCGCTGCCCACCTGATACGCATACGAAAAGGAGGGCTCCAGCCCCGATATCCCGGCGCGGCTGATCCCTTTTTCGGTGCTTGCCGGACAAAAAACGCGGTCGGCGGGCAATTCCCCGTCCGCGGTCAGCGCGTCGGCTCTCGCCCAGCGCACGAACTGCCCGGATTCCGCCCCGCCGCGCCAGGTGACGTTGTACTCGGTCTCGTCGCGCCCCTTGGTAAGAAAGAGATCATGGATCCCCTCCGGGGCGTAAACCGCCTCGGGCGTGTACGGCCTGCCTTTCGGATCTCCGGCCTTCGCCGACGATATGATGAACATACCCGCTGCCACGGTCGCCGCCGCGCACAGCGCGCTGATAAGCCTTGTGGTCATTCCTCTCATTTCGGTCTCTCCCTTGCAACGGACGCGTCCGTTTCTTTGTTATTCGTAATTATTTTGTAATTAGATTATATATTATTTTTTTCGGAATTGCAATACCCGACGGGCATCTGAAACGTATGCGTTTTACAGACGGCTACCCTGAAAAACCGGCTGATTTCAGCGGCCTTCTCAAACGCAGGCTCGCCTCCGACGAGGTAGATTCTGAGCCGTTGATGAGATATGAGGTCATAATAGATAAACCGACAAGCCGGCGAAACGCGCGTTTCGCCGGCTTGTCGGTTATACAGCACTGTTTTATCCGGGTAAAACCTGTCCCGGTTTCACCGGGCGGACCCGTTATTCATCCCCGCTCTTTCCCTTATATTCGAGGCAGAGCATGGTCAGGTCGTCAAACTGCTCGGCCTCCTTCACAAAGCCGTCCACCGAGCCGCGTACCTGTTTTAGAATCTCCTCGGGCGCTGCGTCCGGATTCGCGTTCAGCGCGTCGAGCAGGCGTTCCATGCCGAAAAGCTCCTCGTTTGCGTTGGTCGCCTCGGGAACGCCGTCGGTGTACAGGAAGAGTTTGTCGCCGGGTCCCAGCTGTGTTTCGAATTCCCTGTATTTTACGTTTTCCATGCCGCCGATCACAAAGCCGTGTCTGGACTTTACCGTTTCAAAAACGCCGCCCGCGCGGAGCAGGATAGGATACTCGTGACCCGCGTTCGCCGAGACCAGTTTTCCAGTGGAGATCTCGAGTATACCGAGCCAGGCCGTGACGAACATCTCCTCCCGGTTGTTTGCGCAGATCGAGGCGTTGGCGTCGGTGAGGATCTGCGCCGGGGACTTCCCGAGCATGGCGTTGTTCGCGAGTATTATTTTGGACGCCATCATGAAAAGCGCCGCGGGCACGCCTTTGCCGGAGACGTCCGCCATGACAAGGCACAGATGGTCGTCGTCGACAAGGAAAAAGTCGTAAAAATCGCCGCCCACTTCTTTTGCGGGGTCCATCGACGCAAATATATCGAACTCCGATCTCCCCGGGAACGCGGGGAAGATGGAAGGCAGCATATCCGCCTGGATGCTCGACGCCATGGAGAGCTCGGTCTCCAGTCTCGAGCTTTCAAGCTGCCGCTTTGAATACTCCTCGTTCTGGTTCCTGACTATCACCGAGAACAGGAAGACCGCCGCTCCGACCGTGGCGAAAATTATGAACTGCACGCCGTAGGCCGCGCCCTGGATGATTATGGCGATGATAGGCGCGATCAGATAGACCCACAGAGCGACCTTCACGTTTTTCGCTATATTATCGCGGAACCGTATCAGCAGGACCATATCCGTAACGAGCATTATGAGCGGAGACAGATTGGAGAGCAGATACGCGGGGCCGCGATCGTAAACGTTGTTTTGGTCAAAAGTGTATATCAGATCGTCAAACGCTCCGACGATCAGCAATACAAGGTGCAGGCAAAGCAGCGCGAGCAGGGTTATCCCGAGCGCCTTCCCGGTCCGCCTTTCCGGCTTTGACGCGGTGAGTATGAGCATGGAGAAAAAGAAAGCCATGATCCCCGCCGCCAGCATTTCCGCAAAGGTCACCGTATACAGCGCCACGCGTACGACGCCGCCCGGACGGCCGTCCATCAGCTGCCTTGCGAGATGCGTGGAAATGTAAATAAGTATCAGCGCGAAGAAGGCCTGAAAATAACGGCGGACCTCTTTTCTCAAATGCGCCGACGACGTGATATGCATAAAACACAGACTGCAGATACCGATGCCCGCGGCGATGAAAATAAGGTTGATCAAATTGACAAAAGACATGCTGAACTCCATTTAACGACTCCTCTGCTGTTAAACCTTATGCGACGCGAGCTTCATTTCCTCTGCTTCGGCGGCCTTTTTGTTGACCTCTTCGGGGTCGCGGTAGGTGGGGACTGCGGCGGCGAGAGCTTTTTTCACGTCTCCGCGGCCGTTGACCGCCTCCATAAGCGCCGCTATACGGCGGTCGACTTCCGATCTGGTCAGCGGGGCGTCGCGCTCGATAAAGATCAGACCGTTTTCGGTCTTGTCGAGCTCTTCCGTCTTGACCAGCAGCTCTTCATACAGCTTTTCGCCGGGACGCAGCCCTACCTCCTCGATCTTTATGTCCTTTCCGGGAATGAGCCCGGACAGCCGGATCATATTTACCGCAAGGTCGTAGATGCGGACCGGGACCCCCATATCCAGTACGAAAAGTTCGCCGTTCTTTGCCATCTTGCCCGCCTGCATGACCAGCTGACTCGCCTCGGGGATGGTCATAAAATAGCGGATTATCCGCTTGTCGGTCACGGTGACGGGCCCTCCCCGGGCGATCTGCCTCTTGAATAGCGGGATCACGCTGCCGTTTGACCCGAGCACGTTGCCGAACCGCACGGCGGCGAAGCAGGTCGCGCCGTCGTTCCTTGACTGGACTATCATCTCGCAGACGCGCTTGGAGGCGCCCATCACGTTGGTCGGGTTTACCGCCTTGTCCGTCGAGATCAGGATGAATCTCTCCACCCCGTATTTCTCGGCGGCGTCCGCCGTGTTGTAGGTGCCTATCACGTTGTTTTTGATCGCCTCCGCCGAGCTGTGTTCCATGAGCGGGACGTGCTTGTGAGCAGCAGCGTGGAAGACTATCTGCGGACGGTATGTATCGAACACCTCGTCAAGCCTCTCGCGGTCGCGTACCGAACCGATCTCGACGAAAAGCGGCAGGAAATCGCCGTATGCCTCACGGAGCTCCTGCTCTATATCGTAGGCGTTGTTCTCGTAGATATCGAATATTATCAGCTTCGCGGGCGAGCATTTGGCGATCTGGCGGCAGAGCTCGCTTCCTATCGAGCCGCCTCCGCCGGTGACCAGTATGGTCTTTTGGCGGTAGAAACCCTTTTCCCCCTCAAAATCGACCGGTTCGCGCGAGAGCAGGTCCTCTATCGAAAAGTCCCTTATCTTGTTCTGATCCATCCGGTCGCCGCCGATTATCGAGTCGAAGACGCGGACCCTGCATCCCAGCCCGGAATAGACCGTGTAGAGGGCGTACAGTTCCTCGCGCGACTTGTTCGATATGGCGATGATGACCTCCCGGACGTCCAGGCGTTTGATAAGTACGACGGCCTTCTCAAAGTCGTAGACCGGGATGTTTGATACCCGGTTGCCTATCTTGCCTTTATCGGTGTCGATAAAGAAGACCGGATTGTATGCTGAATTGGGATTGTTTCTCATATCGCCGGCGAGGTGGGCGCCGAGGCTCCCCGCGCCGACTATGGCGACCGGACGCTTCTCCACGTCGCCGACCTTCTTGCGGGTGATCCCGCTGTATATCAGGCTGTATGTGAACCTCGACATCAGGGCGAGCAGACAGGCGAGCGACCCGATCGTCGCGGCCTGCCACAGACCGTTGTACATCCCCTTGAACGCATACTCGAACAGTCTGATGACGAATATGGACAAAACTCCGGCTATGGCGTCCGACAGGACGAGGAAAAAGCACGCCCCGACGTTGGGATAGCGCCAGACGTTCGCGTAGTTCCTGAACAGTATGCGGAAGAATATGACCAGCGTCAGCTGAACTCCCGCGTTGATGATAAAGGCGAATTTATCGTCGACCGGCATACTGTTCGCAGCGCGAAGCGCGATCAGATAGTAGAAGAGGGTGACCGCCAGAAAGCAGAGCACGTCAAAGAGCAGAAGTATGATATGCTTCTGTTTCATAGTTATGATTTTTATAAAAAACTTCTTCAACGCCTTATCCTTCTGAAAAAAGTGTATAATATGACATTATTGATTATAACACATTCAAAAACATAATTCAAGAGTATTATTCAAGCCGTTTCGACGCCATTTTCCGGCATTTCCCGCGCACCCGCGCGGCGCAGGGTGAAAAAAGGCGCGAAAAGAACCGCGTTTTCGTTAAACGCGGCTCTGTTTACGCGGCTTTATTTGTATTCTTCGATAATCTCGTCCGCCACGGCGCGCCTGGTCACGCAGAGGTCCATCGCCCGTTTTTCGATAAACCGGTGCGCGGTCGGCTCGTCCATTCCACGCTTTTCGATAAGCAGCCATTTGGCGCGGTTGACGTGGCGTATCTCCTCCATCTTTTCCTCGAGGGACAGAGCTTTTTTGGCGTTCAGACGGGCCCTTTCACGTACCCCGGACATCCATTTGAGAGCGGTGAGGATCATCTGCTGAGAGGTAGGCTTCGGCAGGGCGAAAACGCCGCAGGCGGCGGCGCGGTCGCATATCTCCGCGTATAGCTCTGCTCCCGCTATGATCATGGCGACCGTTTCGCCGCCCGATCCCGCGTCAATTGCAAAACGGACCCCCGAGTCGTCGCGGAGCGGTGAATTGACTACTACGAAGTCGTACTGCTTTTCGGCGAAGGCGCGTTTTGCGCTGCTCAGGTCGCAGACCGCGTCGACCGGATCGTATGAGGAGGCGGGGAGCATCTCGGAAAAGGCGTCGATGAATTTCTTGGACGAAGAAACGACGAGTATACCGTATACCCGTTCTTCAAATTCCATATTGCTCCCTCCTTTCCGCGGTCCGGTTTCGCCGCGCAGGCGCTGCGTAGTCCGGCTTTATTTCTTACAGTAGATATCGAGTATCGACGCGGGGACGTGCTCTCTGATAAACGGATCGGCCGCGGCGACGGCGCAGGCCTCCGCCAGCGTGCCGGGCAGCATCTTGTACCCTTCGAGCACGCTGTCGTCCGCTCTGTAAAGATTGACGTTGGAGCACGGAGGGAGGACGATGCCGTTCTCCAGTCCGTCAAGCCCCGCGTATATCATCAGAGCGAAGGCGAGATAAGGGTTCGCCGTCGGATCGGCGGAGCGCAATTCGACCCTGCGGTATTCGTCGGACGCAGCGGGGATGCGTATGAGCTGCGAGCGGTTCTCGTCCGACCAGGAGACGTATCCGGGCGCCTTGCTCTTGCCGAGACGCAGATATGAACCCTCAGTCGGATTGAGGAAGGCGGTCATTTCGGCGGCGTGGGCCATTATTCCGGCTATCACCCTCCGGAAGGGCTCCTCGCCGTCGCAGGGCTTGACCGACACGTTTATGTGGAAGCCGTTTCCCGGGGCGCCGCGCAGCGGCTTGGGCGAAAAGTCGGCGAACAGTCCGTTCCTGTACGCTATCGTCTTGACGACCGTCTGGAAGGTCATCGCCTGATCGGCGGCGGTCAGCGGATCGGCGTAGCGGAAGTCGATCTCGTTCTGGCCGGGGCCCTCCTCGTGGTGGGAGCTTTCGGGCCGGATACCCATCTGCTCAAGGGTCAGACAGATTTCCCGCCTTACGTTCTCGCCGCGGTCGTCCGGGGCTATGTCCATATATCCCGCGTCGTCGTACGGGACCGAGGTGGGGGCGCCGTTCTCGTCCAGCTTGAAGAGGTAGAACTCCTGCTCGGCTCCGAAAAAGAAGCTGTATCCCCTGCTTTTCGCGTATGCGACGGCGTTTTTGAGCAGATTTCGGGTGTCGCACTCAAAGGGGGTCCCGTCCGGGTAGGTCACGCTTGAAAACATACGCACGACCTTGCCGTGCTCGGGACGCCAGGGCAGGCGTACTATCGTTTCCGGCTCGGGATGGAGAAGCAGGTCGGATCGGCTCTCGTCGCCGAAACCGGCTATTGCGGAGGCGTCGAAGGCTATGCCGTATTTGAACGCGCGCAAAAGCTCGTCCGACATGATCGAAATGTTCTTCTGCCTGCCGAAAACGTCGCAGAAGGCCAGGCGGACGAACTTGACGTCCTCCTCCCTTACGTATTGCAGTATCTCGTCTTTGGTGTAATTCATTATATTGCCCCCTTCGTCCGGGTCATAAATAAAAACCGCCCATCCCGTCAGAGCATGGATGCCCCGCCGGAATGAACGCCTTTGCTCATTAATGGTATTATAATCATTTTTTATCATACAGTCAATAGAAACTGAAAAAAATCATTCAAACCTATTGACAAATCCGCTTTTCAGGGTGTACAATACCGTCTGTAAAGGCAATGGGGTCTTTAAGCGGAGCTTAGGGACCCCTGTCTGTTTTTTAAATCTGAATAATTAAGGCAACGGCGTCTTTCCCGGCGGGTGACCGCGGGGGAGGACGCCGTGCGCAATTCAAGGAGGCATAAAAGAAATGAAATACGTAGACGAAGTGATCGAACAGGTAATAGCCGAAAACCCGAGCGAGCCTGAATTCCATCAGGCGGTGACCGAGGTGCTCCATTCGATCGAACCCGTAGTGGCGCAGAACGAGAAAGCCCTCCGGCGCGACGCCCTTCTCGAAAGGCTGGTCAATCCCGAGAGGCAGATCAAATTCCGCGTTCCGTGGATCGACGATTCGGGCAACGTCCACGTCAACACCGGCTACCGCGTGCAGTTCAACTCGGCGATAGGCCCGTACAAGGGCGGTCTGCGCCTCCATCCGTCGGTCAACCTCGGCATAATCAAGTTCCTCGGCTTTGAGCAGATATTCAAAAACAGCCTCACCGGACTCCCGATAGGAGGCGGCAAAGGCGGAAGCGACTTCGACCCCAAGGGCAAGTCCGACCGCGAGATAATGTCATTCTGCCAGAACTTCATGAGCGAGCTGTATAAATACATCGGCGCGGATACCGACGTCCCCGCCGGCGATATCGGAGTCGGCGGCCGCGAGATAGGATATCTCTTCGGCGAATACAAAAAGCTGCGCGGACTGTTCGCCGGCGTGCTCACCGGCAAGGGACTGCAGTTCGGCGGTTCGCTCGCGAGGACCGAGGCCACCGGCTACGGTCTGCTGTATATCACCGAGGAGATGCTCAACGCCCGCGGCGATTCGGTCAAGGGCAAGACGGTGGCGGTCTCCGGCGCGGGCAACGTCGCGATCTACGCGATAGAGAAGGCCGAACAGCTCGGCGGCAAGCCCGTGACCTGCTCCGACTCGACCGGCTGGATCTACGATCCCGACGGTATCGACGTCGCGGCGCTGAAGGAGATCAAGGAGGTCAGGCGCGCCCGCCTGACCGAGTACGTCAATTACAGACCCAACGCCGTCTACCGCGATGGCAGGGGCGTATGGCAGGTCCCCTGCGATATCGCGCTCCCCTGCGCCACCCAGAACGAACTCGACCTTGACGACGCCAGGGCGCTTGTCAAAAACGGCGTTAAGGCGATCGCCGAGGGCGCGAATATGCCGAGCACCCCGGACGCCGTCGCGTATTTTACCGAAAACAAAGTGCTCTTCCTGCCCGCCAAGGCGGCAAACGCAGGAGGCGTCGCGACCTCGGCTCTCGAGATGTCGCAGAACAGCGAGCGTCTGCGCTGGACCTTCGACGAGGTGGACGAAAAACTCCGTTACATCATGGGTCACATCTACCGCAAGATCGACAAAGCCGCCGATAAATACGGGCTCCCGGGCAACTACGTCGCCGGAGCCAACATAGCCGGCTTTGAAAAGGTCATGTACGCGATGAACGCTCAGGGCATAGTATAACGGGTTCCGGCGATCCCGCGTCCCGCGAAAGGAGATCATTATGAAAGAGCGCCAAACACGGGAGCAGAAGGAAGCTCTCGAAAAGGAAGAGACCTTTTTCATCGACCCCCCGGAAGAGACGGAACTCAACGTGACCGACTCCGATCCGCTCTACGCAGAGGCGTACCTCGAGCGCAGGGAAGAGGACGAGTGCGGTTTCGTCATCAACACGACAAGCTTCGACTGAAATCTGTTAACGGAGGGACGGCCTTATGACAAAGTATATTTTCGTTACCGGGGGCGTCGTCTCCGGACTCGGCAAGGGGATAACCGCCGCCTCGCTCGGCAGACTGCTGAAGGCGAGGGGGCTCAAAGTCGCCGCTCAGAAGCTCGATCCCTATATCAACGTCGACCCCGGCACCATGAACCCGCTGCAGCACGGCGAGGTCTACGTGACCGAGGACGGCGCGGAGACCGACCTCGACCTCGGACATTACGAGCGGTTCATCGACGAGGATCTGACCAAGTACTCCAACCTGACGACCGGCAAGGTATACTGGAGGGTGCTCAACAAGGAGCGCAGGGGCGAATATCTCGGCTCGACCGTGCAGGTCATCCCCCACGTCACCGACGAGATAAAGCGCTTTGTCTACCGCGCGGCGAAAAAGACCGACGCCGACGTGCTGATAACCGAGATCGGCGGCACGATAGGCGACATCGAGTCGCAGCCCTTTATCGAGGCGGTCCGCCAGATATCCCTCGAGGTGGGCAGGGAGAACACCCTGTTCATCCACGTGACCCTCGTCCCCTTCCTGCGCGGGAGCGACGAGCATAAGACCAAGCCCACGCAGCATTCGGTCAAGGAACTGCAGGGGATGGGCATCCACCCCGATATCATAGTCCTGCGGTGCGACGAACCGCTCGAGGACAGCATATTCCGCAAGATATCCCTTTTCTGCAACGTCAAGCCGGACTGCGTGATAGAGAATATCACGCTGCCCTGCCTTTACGAGGCGCCCCTGATGCTTGAAAAATCGGGCTTTTCCCGCGTCGTCTGCCGCGGGCTGGGGATAGACGCCCCGGACCCGGACCTTGACGGCTGGAGACGGATGGTCGATTCGATAAAGACCTCGAAAAAAACGGTGGAGATAGCCCTTGTGGGCAAGTACGTCCGGCTTCACGACGCATATCTGTCGGTCGCGGAGGCGCGCCGTCACGCCGGTTACGCGCAGGACGCGGCGGTCAATATCCGCTACGTCGACTCCGAGACCGTCTCCCCGGGAACGG
>JAEEGL015215513.1_pt1 | contig 11639 bp, 10 predicted proteins | sample 9134231 | NCBI WGS metagenome assembly JAEEGL01 (sample SAMN16246548, study PRJNA631951) | gut metagenome | biome: gut microbiome; feature: rumen; material: fiber-attached | host: Bos | place: Iran: Karaj | collected 2018-10 | reverse complement strand
AATGTAGAAGATTATTACTTTAGTGACGATGAATTTAATAAAGTAAGAAACAAAATAAAAGGAGAGGTAACAAGAGCTAAGGGACTTGGTGAACTTCCGGCAGAGACTGCGCGGGCGTCAATGTTTAGTCCTGAACATCAGCGTATTGATGTAATGGAATGGGATAGCAAAGCTGTGGATTTGCTTTATCAATTAATGGGCGAAAATGTAGAACCACGTAAAGAATTTGTAATGAATAATATTGATTTTTCACTAATTAGGGAATGATTTTTATATATCGTGGCGCCTCCAAGTTTACCTTATAATAGGAAGAAGAAAAGGAGGAAGAGTTATGATTGGAATTTATAAAATTACTGACCTAACAAATGGAATGATATATATAGGACAAAGCAATAATATACAAAGACGAAAGGGCGAGCATTTTTATAATAATAAATATGTTCGCTCAGAAATAGATAAAGCAATCCAAAATAAGGGTGCAGAGAATTTTACTTTTGAGGTTATTGAAGAATGTTCTATAGAAGAATTATACGATAAAGAAAAATATTGGATAGCATTTTATGATAGTTTTAATCATGGGTATAATCAAACTAAAGGTGGACAACATGAATACTGCGGCCGCCGTAAAATAACCGTTGATGATGTAATTGATATAAGAACTGCTTATAACAATCATGAAGAGTGGTTTGATGTATATGAGAAATACAAAGATACAATTACTGTTGATGGTTTTAAACATATATGGCAAGGCAATCGTTGGAAATCAATTATGCCTGAAGTATATAATGCTGAAAATAAAGCGTATTATAAAAAGAAGGGTAGATTCCAATCAGGAGATGGTAATCTTTCTGATGCAGAAGTTATTGAATTACGCAAACGGTATGTTAATGAAACAGCAGAACAAATTTGGCAAGATTATAAAGATTTATATACCTTAGGTTCTTTTAAGCAATTACTACAAGGGGTAAAATATAAACACTTGCCAATTTACAAAAAGCGACAGAAAAAATGGATAAATACAGAGGGATATAATGAATTTAACTAATATTATTAATGATAGCTTTACACAATATAGCGCGGCCGTCATTCAATCAAGAGCATTGGTTGATGTACGGGATGGTCTTAAGCCGTCCGCGCGCCAGATATTCTATTCAATGCTAATACGAAAATTGACACCGGATAAACCATATAAAAAGACCGCTAATGCTGTTGGTATGGCTATGGCTGATTTTTATATACATGGAGATAGCTCTGCTGAGGGAGTAATTATGAGAGCAGGACAGTCTTTTGCTATGCGTTATCCTTTGGTAGATGTCAAAGGTAACTCTGGTTCCTTAATTGAGCCAGGTAATTATGCTGCCATGAGATATACCGAAAGCCGTTTATCAAAATTAGGTGCATATTTATTTAATGACATTGATAAAGAGACCATTACTGAGTGGAAAGACAGCTATGATAATACTAAACAATATCCTGCTGTATTACCAACTAAGGGATATTATAATGTATGCAATGGTAGTATGGGAATCGCGGTCGGTCTTGCAGCCTCCATTCCACAATATAATCTCAAAGAAATGAATCAAGCTTTAGAACATTTACTTCTTAATCCAGATTGTGATTTTAATGATATATATATAGCTCCAGATTTTGCTACTGGCGCAGTATTATTAAATGAAGATGAAGTAAAAGAATCAATGAAACGTGGTAGTGGATTTGCTTGTAAGCTACGTAGTATAGTAGAATATGATAAAAAAGAAAATTGTTTTGTGGTAACAGAAATTCCTTATTCTGTTTACACGAATACAATTTGTAAAGAGTTAGAAGAAATCATTAATAGTGAAGAAAACCCAGGAGTAGACCGTTTTAATGACTTAACTGGTAAAACTCCTCTAATTAAAATTTATTTAAATAAAAAAGGCAACCCAAACAAAGTCCTCAAATACTTATACAAAAATACTTCACTTCAATCATACTATTCAATTAATTTTACAATGCTTGATAAAGGTCGTTTCCCAAAAGTATTCACATGGAAAGAAATGCTTCAGGCGCATATCGACCATGAAAAAGAAGTATATCGTAGAGGATTTGAGTTTGACCTTCGTAAAATTGAAGAGCGTCTTCATATAATCGAAGCACTTCTTAAAGTTATCGACGATATTGACAATGTTGTTCGTATAATTAAAACCTCAGAGTCTCCGATGAAGGCGCGCGAGCGACTGGCCGCAGAGTACATACTTGATGACGTACAAACTAAAGCAATTCTTGATATGAAACTCTCCCGCCTTGCTCACCTCGAAGTAGAAAAATTAAAATCTGAAAAGTTAAAACTTGAAAAAGAAAGAGATTTTATCTATAATATAATTAGAAATGAGGAGTTATTCAATAACGAACTCATAAAAGGTTGGCGAGAAGTTGCAAACAAATTCGGAGACCCTCGCCGTACTCAAATTCTAAATATTTCAAAAGACGATGAAGAACCAACTGAAAAGCAGGAACTCTTAATCAATTTATCCAATCAAAATAACATCTATGTTACCACTACATCAACTCTTTATACACAAAGACGGGGTGGGGTTGGTAACAAATTTAAAATGAGTAAAGGAGAATATGTAATCTCAACCGCATCAGGTACTAATCTTGATACAATTCTTCTATTCTCCAATAATGGAAATTGCTTTCATTTAACTGCTTCTGAATTACCTTTTGAAGAGGTAATCCCAATTGAAAGTCTTATTGACATTGGCGTAAAAGAACGCATCGAAGAGCTTGTTTTTCTTAATAAGAAAAAACAAAAAGAACATATTATCTTTTTCACAAAAAAGGGTATGCTAAAAAAGAGTAAGTTATCAGAATACAATATTAAGCGTAGAGGTGGCGTAAAAGCTCTTAATTTAGACAATGATGATGAAATTGTATCAATTCTTTTTGTGAACAATGAACAAGTGGGTATGATGAGTGCGCGCGGTCAGTTTGTAGTATGCGAAACAAAAGATATTCGACCAATAGGTCGAGTAGCAAAAGGAGTAAAAGGTATTACACTCAATGCTGGAGACGAACTTGTTTCTGCACGAGTGATACCACAAGGCACAAAGGAATACCTAAGTGTGAGTAAAAAAGGATATATCAAGCGTACTACTGCTAAAGAATTTTCAATAACAGGGCGTGCTACTAAAGGAAGTAAAATTCATGCACTTAAAGATACTGATGATAAATTGGTAGATTTCGCACCATTAATAACTGAGCAAGAAGCTGTAGTTGTTTCATCTAACGCACAAATTAAAATAAACTTAAACGAAGTAAATCTTCTATCAAAGGGCGCACAGGGAACGAAGTCAATGAAGCTGTCAAATGCAAAAGTTATTGGTTTATTAGTATTTTGATAAGTTAAAATTTGAGTTTTATTTAAAAATTTAGTATAATATTTATAGAAAGTTAAGGAAAACTTTCGGAAACAAACATTTATTAAAAAAATTTTTTACACAAGGAGATTAAAATTATGAAGCTGACAGAAAAATCAAATGAAGTATTCGAGTATGTAAAGGCAAACGGTGGAAAGGTTTCTATTCCTGAACTGGCACAAGCTCTTGATAGAACAGAAAGAAGTGTAGGTGCTAACGTAACTGACCTGACAAAGAAAAAGCTCGCAGTAAGAGAAAAGGTAGATGTAGAAGGCGCTGATAAGCCAGTTACTTATGTAGTTCTGACCGAAGAAGGCAAGACTTTCGTTCCTAGCGAAGACGACGAGTAATTTCATAGGAGGGTTGAAATAAACCCTCCATTATTATTAAACAATTAAACAAACAGAAACGAATAAACGAGGTAAAATTAATGTTAAGACAAGCAGAAAACAGAGTAAAAGTAGAAGGTATACTCGCAGAAATTGATATTAAGCCGGGACAGTTTAACAAGAATGGACAGATGATGGACTCCATCGGTGGTCATATTATTGTTAAGGTAACTCAGAAGATTAGTGGAGAAGAAAAAGAATTGGCAATTCCAGTTCATATGTTTGCTTCAAAGCTGACCAACAAGGGAACTCCAAATCCAGCTTATGAATCTATTAAGAAGATTGCTGATGAATATGTAAGTATTGCAGCATCTGAAAATGGTGAAGACGGCGCGGATAGAGTCCGTATCACAAGCGGTAATATTCGTATGAATGAATATTATAGCCAGGATGGTAGACTCATTTCTTTCCCAAGAGTTAATGCATCTTTTGTAAATCGTATCAATAAGAGCGATTGTAAGCCAGAAGCTACATATACTACAGAATTTGTAGTAGCTAATAAGAGCGAAGAAATTAAGAACGATGAACCAACAGGAAGATATAGAATCGATGCAATCGTTCCTCAGTATGGCGGCAAGGTCGATGTAGTACCTATGTTTGCACAGAGCGAGGGAGTTATTGACGCAATTTCTACATATTGGAATGTTGGAGATACTGTAAAAGCTAATGGTAGACTTGACTTTTCTGCAACAACCGAAACAATTATTGAAGAAGTTGATTTTGGTGAGCCGATTGAAAAGACAAGAACTCTTAATAGAAGTGAACTTATTATTACTGGTGGTTCACAGGAGCCTCTTGAAGGAGATTTTGCATTTGATAATGCAGAAATTCAGAGCGCACTTGCTGATAGAAAACTGAGACTTGAGAAGCAGAAGGATAAGGATATGTCTAGAACTTCTTCAAGACAGACACCACCTCAGAAGTCAAATAGTGGTTTTGCAGACCTCGGTTTCTAAGGAGGTAGGCTATGATTGATATTTTATCAATTGAGCCTACGGTTATTTCAAGGGATTTAAAGGGTAAATATATATTGCTTTATGGGAAGCCAAAAACTGGTAAAACTACCATGGCTTCCCGCTTTCCTAAGAACCTTTTAATTGCTTTTGAAAAAGGCTACAATGCCATTGACGGAATTAAAGCTGTTGACATTAACAAGTGGACTGAATTCCGTCAAGTTCTTAAGCAGTTAGAAAAGCCTGAGGCTCGTGAAATGTATGACACGATTACAATTGATACCACTACCATTGCATATGAAATGTGCGAACAGTTTGTATGTAGTCAGAATGGAGTGCAATCAATTCGTGATATTCCATGGGGTCAAGGTTGGACTTTAGCAAAGAAAGAATTTGAATCTTGTTTGAGAAAAATTACAATGCTTGGCTATGGTCTTGTTCTTATTTCTCACATTGAAATGAGAAAAGAAAAGCTTGCTGATGATAGTGAGATTGAAATTCTTGCACCATCAATGCCAAAGCGTTGCTATGAAGTTGTAAATCAAATCGTAGACATCATTGGTTATATTGCTACAGAATGGGATGATGAGGGCAATAGTCATAGATGGTTATATACTCGTCAAACTCCTACCGTAATGGCGGGCAGTCGTTTCCCATATTTGGCGCCAAAGATTAAACTCGGCTATACTGAATTAGTAGATGCAATTAATGACGCCATTGATAAGCAAAGAGACTTAGATGGAGCTACGATTGTAGATAAACTTGAAAAGAAACAAGAAGAAACCCCTCTTAATTTCGATGAGGTTCGCGCAGAAGCTCAAAGACTATGGACACAATTAGTCGGTAGTGGAGAGACAGCAAATCCTGACATAGCAAACACAATTTTAAAGAAAATTGAAATGACTATGGGACGCAAAATGCGACTAAGCGAATTTACTGAAGACCAAGTTGACCTTCTTCAATTAGTTGTAGATGATATGAAGGAAATGGAAAAATAAACCAAAGGCGTATCTTTATAGATACGCTTTTTAAATTTGACAAATTCTCCAAATTTTGTTATAATATAAGAAAGAAGAAAGGAGTTTTTGTTATGGCATCTATCCCATTATATAAATGTTATGCGTGTAAAGTAAGAGATATTGACCCTTCGATTTTAAAAGAAGGAGAAGATTATATCAAACATGGTACACATTATTATCACAAAGCATGCTATGATTTAAGAGAAGAGCGAAAGAAAAATCCTAATGTAAAAATTGAAGCTGACGATGATTTTTGGAAAGACGCTGCGTATGATTATTTACATAAGAGTTTAAAAATAGAAATTACTGGATTGTTCTTTAAGCAGTGGCATGATTTTCTAAAACAAAAAAATACAGACTACACAGCAAAGGGATTATACTTTGCTATTTTGTATTTCTATGAAATAAAGAAAGGAGATAAAAATAAGGCAAACGGTGGAATTGGAATTATTCCTTATGTATATGATGAGTCTAGAAGATATTGGTATGATAGAGAAGCTAGACAAGAAGGAATAGTCGCGCGCATTGAACAACAAGTTCAAGCTGCGGCAGAAAGGAAACAAGTAATGGTAGTTAAAAAAGATGAACCAAAAGAATATACGATTGACTTTAGTATATTAGATGGCTTGGAGGATGAAGAATGATTGACAAAAGAGATACTCAACAAATACTTGGTTGTCTCATTAAAAAGCCACAATTATTAAGCGAAATTGATAAATATTCTTTTGTATTAACGGATTTCTCAAATAGATTTGAGCGTTCAATTTTTATGGCAATTAATGGATTGTATCGTAATGGAGCTACAAAGATACAACCAATTGATATAGAGAACTTTATAGAGCCAGACCAAGTTTCTGCAAAAGCTTTTAAAGATAAAAATGGAATTGAATATTTACAGGATATAATAGAACTTTCAGAAGTAGAAAACTTTGATTTTTATTATAATCGCTTTAAAATGTTTAATCTTTTAAAGGATTTAAAAAAGCAGGGTTTTGATATAAGCGAGTTTTATTGTGAAGATTTAACAAATCCTAAAGCAGAAGAAATCAATGAGCGTTTTAACTCTTTAACTCCAAAAAAAATAACTGATGCGGTAAGAGCAAGGTTATTAGGGGTTGAATCAAAATATGAAACGACAGATGAAATAGAAGTTGAAACAGCTTCAACTGGTATGGAACAATTGGTAAACCAATTCGGCGCAGCTTATGAAATTGGTATATCAATACAAGGGAATATTTATAATCAAGTAATTGATGGAGCTAAAAAAGGTACATTAACAATAAGGTCGGCGGCAAGTTCAGTTGGTAAAACTCGTAATGCGGTTGCAGATGCTTGTTATCTGGCATATCCTTTTAGATATAATTCAAGAACAGGACAATGGGAACAAGAAGGCAATAATGAAAAAGTTTTATTCATTATGACTGAACAACGCTTTAAAGAAATAAGAATGATGATATTAGCATATTTAACAGATATTAGTACATCAAGATTTAAATATGCAGACTTTTCAACTTTGGAAACAAGTGTTATTAATCAAGCTATTCATTTAATGAAAAAATATGAAGAAAATTTAATATTAGTTAAAATGCCAAATCCAACAATTGATTTAGTAAAAACAATTGTAAGAGAGAATTGTATTACACATGATATAGGTTATGTATTTTATGATTATATCTTTATTGGGCCGTCATTATTAAATGAGTTTAAAGGATTTGCATTAAGAAATGATGAGGTATTATTAATGTTTGCAACAGCTTTAAAAGATTTAGCGGTTGAATTAGATGTTGCAATGTTTACATCAACTCAATTAAATGCAAAGGGTGATGATAATAGAGATATAAGAAATGAAAGTACATTAGCTGGTGGTCGTAGTACAATTAATAAAGCTGATAATGGCGCGGTTATGGCACGACCAACAAAAGAAGAATTAGATTTATTAGAACCGTTATATAAAGAAAATATAAATAATAAACCCAACTTAGTAACTGATATTTTTAAAGTAAGAAGTGGTGAATGGACACAAGTTCGTATTTGGTCTGATATGGATTTAGGTACATTAAGAAAAAGAGATTTGTTTATAACCGATTCACGAATGGACCCGATTGAAAACTTTAATGAAAGAGATGATTATAAAATTAAAAGTTGGGATGAACACGAAGACGAACATTTAAAAGTAATATTAGAAAGGTTAAATGATGGTGAAATAGTTGATTGATTATAAAAGTATAATTGAACAATTAGATACAGAGAAAGTCATTGATTTAATGATGACTCTCGGCGCAGAAGTGTGCATGCAAAAACCAGGATATGTAATCTTTCCAACTATTTGTCATAATGAAAATGCCGATGAAGCCTCAATGAAATTATACTACTATGAAAACAGCCATATTTTTCAATGTTATACTGAATGTGGTAGCATGAGTATTTTTCAATTCATGAAAAACTACTATGAATGTCGCGGCATTTCTTATGATTGGTATCAAGATGTTTATAAAGTAATTCTTGATTGTAGTAATTATAATCCTGATTTAACTTTTACACCAAAGAAATATAAAAGTATACGAAATATGTATGCTGCGCCGGAGCGTATACATTTACCAACATATCCTAATGGAATAATAGATTGTTTTACAAAATTTTATCCTCCAGAATGGTTAAATGATGGAATAACGAAAGAAGCTATGGATAAATTTAATATTCGTTATTCTCCAGTACAAAATAAAATTATTATTCCACACTATAATGCTGCTGGACAACTCGTAGGAATACGAGGGCGCGCACTTAACGAATGGGAAGTTGAAAATGTTGGTAAGTATATGCCAATACAAATAGAAGGTAAGTGGTATAGTCATCCTTTATCACTTAACTTATATGGATTAAATATAACAAAAGATAATATAAAAAGAACAGGAACGTGTTTTTTAGTCGAGGCAGAAAAGTCCGTTCTTCAAATGGAAGGTTGGGATTTTGCAAACTGCTCAGCCGCAGTATGCGGAAGTCAATTTAATAAACATGCACTAAAATTATTAATGCAAACTGCACGTCCGCGCGAGGTCGTAATTTGTTTTGATAAAGAAGAAAAACCGGGTAGCGAAGATTATTTTAATAAACTTTATCAAATGGGTAAAAAATATCAGAACTATTGTGATTTTTCTTTTATATATGATAGAGAAAATTTATTAGATATGAAGGACAGCCCAACGGATAAGGGCGCGGAAGTATTTTGGAAACTTTATAAGAGGAGAGTTAAAATTAGATGATATTATCAATGAGTGAACAAAAAGACTTATTAGAAAGCCTTATAAAAGATTTGGATAATTTAAATGATTTGGTTGCAGTCAAAGGTATTCAGTACTTAACACATGCTAGACTACAAGCCTATATGCTTAAAACAACTTTTATTATAGAGGAGCGACTATATGAAGACAAAATTGGTAAATAAAGACATTAAAAATAATTATATTAACGAATTATTAATGGAAAGGGGTTTATCAGAAGAAGAATTAGACTATTTTCTTAATGTGCCAAATAGTGATGCGCTACAACATCCTTCTAATTTAACAAATATAGAAGAAGCAAATATTCTATTTGATAAAATTATTAATTCAGATAATTGTAGTTTATGTATTGTGGTAGATTCGGATGTAGATGGGTTTACCTCGGCCGCAATCTTCATACAATATCTGCGTAAATTCAACAAAGACATCAATATAATTCCTATTTTACATGAAGGCAAAGGTCATGGGTTATCAGATACTATTGATAAGATATTCAATTTTTTAGAAAAAGATACACCAATTAAATATGTAATACTTCCAGACGCAGGTAGTAATGACTATGAATATATAGAACGACTTGGTAATGAAGGAATAGAATGTTTAATTTTAGACCACCATATAGTGGAACCAGATACTAAATTTTCAAGTCACGCAGTGATAGTAAATAATCAACTTTCAAGTAATTATACAAATAAAAATCTTTGTGGAGCTGGTGTAACATGGCAATTCTGTCGTTATGAAGATGAATGCTATGGCACTAACTATGCTAATGAATTTATTGACCTCGCGGCACTTGGTATTGTATCTGATATGATGTCAATGTTAGAACTTGAAAACAGGTACATCGTACATACTGGCTTTACTAATATTAAAAACTATTTCTTCAAAGCATTGTGTGAGAAGCAATCATTTTCAATGGGAGGAAAAGTAAATCCTATATCAGTTGCTTTCTATATAACCCCCCTCATCAATGCGATGATTCGCGCCGGCGCACCCGACGAAAAACAACGCTGTTTCCAAGCCTTTATTGACGGACACGCAATGGTAGAATCACATAAACGTGGTGCAAAAGGTACATTTGAAGAAGTGGCAATTGAATCAGCGAGAGAATGTACTAATGCTCGCTCAAAACAAAATAGAATACTTGACAAAGCTGTAGAACAACTTGAGATTAAAATTCATAAATATAATTTATTAGAAAATAAAATCTTATTTGTTAGGCTTGATGACGAGGATTTTCCTCCAGAATTAAACGGACTCTGCGCGATGAAGCTCGCAGCGAAATATCAAAAACCAACTATTGTCGCACGGCTTAATGACGAAGGAGAAATTAAAGGCTCAGCTAGAGGTTTAAATGAGTCAGAATTAAAATCTTTTAAAGACTTCCTTAGTGATAGTGGCTATATGACTTTTACGGCAGGTCATGATAATGCTTTTGGATTGGGAATTTATGATAAAAACTTAGGCTCCTTCCACGAATATGCAAATAAAGAATTGACCGATATAGATTTTGGCGAAAGTTGGTATGAAGTAAACTTCGAGCGCATCGCTGCAGACGACGATATAGAAGATTTAATTGTGGATATTGCAAACCATGAAGATATCTGGGGACAAGGATGTCCAGAACCACTTATTCATATTAAGGATATTAATATCACTAAACATGATATTCAAATAATGGGACGCAATTCTGATACTGTTAAAATAACTAAATTCGGAATTGCTTATATGAAGTTCCATGCGAAAGACTTTATCGAAGAGCTTGGTAAATATGATGAAGTTAAATTAGAAGTAGTTGGTAGAGCTAATTTAAATTTCTTCGCAGGAGTTTATACTCCACAAATTTTTATAGTTAACTATGAAATTAAAGATGGGGCATTGGGATTTTAATTTATAAGTCTTACGTACACAGCGGCCGTTCAATCTATTTTACGACATAATTCAACTTATTTGTAAAGTAGGTTAGACGGCCGCTCCAATGTACAACTTCAACAAAATTCATGTCATAAAATTGTAGAGTTTTTACCACTTTATACTACTTATAAGTAGAACAAAGTGGAGGAAAATAAAATGGCTTATATATATAAAATTACTGATTTAACAAATAATATGATTTATATAGGAGAAACAACCCAAACAATTCAAACTAGATGGTCTGGGCATTTATATAAATCAATACATAATAAAGATAATTCATATTTACATAATGCCATTCGCGCTCATGGAGAAAGCAATTTTATAATTGAAGAAGTAGAACAATGTTCTGAAACAGAGCGTTTTGAACGAGAAACATATTATATTAAACAATATGATTGTCTTATCCCAAAAGGATATAATATTCTTGTTGCGGGACGAGGAAGTGTTAAAGTACCTATTGAATTATTATTAGATGCTTGGGAAGAGGGGCTAAATACAAAAGAAATAGGTGAAAAATACAATATAGGTCGCCAGGTCGTCGCAGAACATCTAAAGTCTAATGGTGTTAAACAAGAAGAAATTTATAAAAGACAAGGAGAGCGCACTGGTTTAAGATGCGCTCGTCCCGTACTACAGTATGACTTACAGGGTAATTTTATTAAACGATGGGTATCTGCTTCTTCTT
>JAEEGL015048804.1_pt1 | contig 11639 bp, 9 predicted proteins | sample 9134231 | NCBI WGS metagenome assembly JAEEGL01 (sample SAMN16246548, study PRJNA631951) | gut metagenome | biome: gut microbiome; feature: rumen; material: fiber-attached | host: Bos | place: Iran: Karaj | collected 2018-10 | reverse complement strand
AGCGGAACGACTTTCCGTATGACGCAGACCGAATTTGAAGCAGACATTGCCCGGGATAACAATTATCTCTGGTATTTCAACTGAAGGAAAGGAACAAAAAAATGGAACCTGCTCGTTTTCAGGCTTATCGTGACAAAGTCATCGGTAATTGTTCTCGGGTCATTGTCGGAAAAGACGATGTGATCGCACTGGTAATGACCGCCTTTATCTGTTCCGGACATGTCCTGCTGGAGGATGTCCCCGGCACGGGCAAGACGATGCTGCTGCGGGCTTTCGCCAAAACGGTCGGCGGCGATTTCAAACGGATCCAGTTCACTCCGGATCTGCTGCCGTCGGATCTGACCGGTATAAATTATTACAATCAGAAATCGGGAGAATTTGAGTTTCGGCCGGGGCCTCTGTTTTCTCATATTATTCTGGCAGATGAGATCAACCGGGCAACGCCCCGGACCCAGTCAAGCCTGCTCGAAGCCATGGAAGAACGGCAGATCAGTGTGGACGGAAAGAGTTATCTGCTGGAAGAGCCCTTTATGGTCATGGCTACGCAGAACCCGCTGGAATCGTACGGGACCTTCCCGCTTCCGGATGCGCAGACGGACCGATTTTTCATGCGCCTGAGCCTGGGTTATATGACGCGCGCACAGGAGATGCAGGTGATGGCCCGGCGCTCTACTCTGGATATTGTAGAATCGCTTGAACAGGTCGTCAGCCGGGAGGAAACCGAATACGTCCGGACTGCCTTCAGCGAAGTTCAGGTTTCCGAACCGGTTCTCGGATATATGATGGATCTGGTGGAAGGAACGCGGAAAGAAAGCCATTTTGTGACGGGCGTTTCCACCCGCGGCGCTATGGCGCTGTACAAGGCTTCGCAGGTGACCGCTGCCTTAAACGGCCGTGATTATGTGATCCCCGAAGATGTCAAATATGTTGCCATCCCGGTGCTGGGACACCGCATCAGCATGGGCGGCGGGGCCTCCTTCCGGGAAGCGGAAAAGTTCCTGAAAAAAATACTGGAGCAAACCAGTGTCCCGCTCGAAAAAGTATGATTATTGCCGTGCTGATAATTGCCGTGGTGCTGCTGGCCGTTCTGGAACGGTACAGTGCTTCGGAAGGCCTGCGTCAGCTGGAGGAAGATCATGAGCTTTCTTCGCCGACGGCGGAACCGGACGAGAATACGGAACTGATCCTGAGACTGATCAACCATTCCCGTTGGTTCCTTCCTTTTGTGCGCTTCCGGGAGAGGCTTCCGGAAGGAATTGTGGCAGCGGGATCAGAGGAAACAGAACTTGATTATTGGGAGCAAACCTGGCTGCGGGGGACGACCTGGCTTCGGCCGCGCCAGATCCTGGAAAAAAAGATCGCGATCCGGGGAACCAGACGCGGTCGGTTTTTGTTCAGCTCGCTGCAGGTTTCGATCGGAGATTTTCTGGGAATGGACGACGAAACACGCAGTTTTGACGGGATCCGGGAACTGATCGTCTTTCCGAAAGAATTGCCGATGGAAAAACTGCAGCCGGTTCTGGGCGGCTTTTTGGGCGACCGCTCGGTCCGGCGGTTTATTTTTGAAGATCCGGTCCTGACCCTCGGTTTCCGCGAGTATACCGGTCGGGAGCCGATGAAGATGATCTCCTGGAAGCAGAGCGCCAGACAGGGAGAACTGATGGTGAAACACTACGATTACACCATGGAACCATCGGTTCTGGTCCTGCTGAATACCGAATATGAGGCCGAAGACCGCGAAGCGGTTCTGGAGACCTGCTTTATGGCTGCACGGACGGTCTGTCAGATGCTGGAAAAACAGAATATTCCCTATGATTTTGCTATGAATGCCGTTATGCTCGGCTCCTTACAGACTTACTGCTATATCCCGGAAGGGCTGGGGAGCGGGCATCTGTTCGGCGTACTGGAGAGTCTGGGCCGTGCCTCCTATCAGACGGTCTGCTCCTGCCGGCGGCTGCTGCGGCAAAACCTGGAGGGCCGCAGCGGCAAAGGTGTTCTGTTTGTTACCCCGGAAAGAAACGAAGAGTACCGCCATGCGGAGCAGCTGCTGCAGGGCGAAATGGGCTGCCTGATGACCGGCATAATTGCCAGAGAGCTGATGTAAATGTTTCTTATTTTCTTCCTGAAAATGAGTTCCGATCTGGGGATCCTGCTGAGCGCGGCGGGTTTTATTGCCGTGACCACGGGCGGCCATTTTATCTATGTGATGCTGGCGGCTCTCTGGCTGGCGGTTTTGTTTGCTTTTTCCGCCCTGCTCAGAGAAAAAGGCTGGCTGCGTTTTCTTCCGCAGGCGGGAGTGGTGCTCTGCTTTCTGTTTCCCGATATGGCGCTGGCAGATTATTTTGTGATCGGCGCTGCCTGTCTTTATGTTCTCTGGCTGTGTTTTGCGGGCACTTTTATGCCGACCTGGGATCAGCAGAAAGAAATCTTTTCGGTTTACTGGAAAGTGCTGGCAGGCGTCTTTGTATTCGAATCAGTGCTTGATTTTTCTTCGGCAGCCGCCTCGACGCTTCCGGCCGGAGTGATGGCCCTGGTCTGCTGTATTCTTTTGAATCGGGCCCTGCGTCATGAAGAAAGCGTATATAGGACGATGCGGTATCAGCTGGTCAATCTGGCGGGGCTGGCTGCAGTGGCAGTTGCCGCGCTTTTGCTCGGATCTCCTGCAGTTCTGGGAGCGGTCGGCACGGCACTCGGCTGGATTTACGATAATCTGATCAGTCCTGTACTGATGGTCTTGCTGTATGTGTTTATTCAGCTGATAAAAGGGATCAGCTGGCTGTTCAGCTGGATCCACATTGAAAAGATAGAAGAAACAGAGGTCGTGAATATTGAAACCGGCGATCCGGCTTCAACCGACTGGATGGAAATAGAAGAGGGCGGAGGAGTTGACATCCGGATCCTGTATGCATTTCTGATTATTCTGGCCGGTGTCCTGCTGTTTCTTCTGCTGCGGAAGCTGGCAGGCAGTCTGCGGAAAAAGGCTTCGGTCAGACAGAAGGTGAACGAAAGACGTCTGGCGGTCACACAGCATGAACCGGAGGATCCGCCTGCTCACGGTGCGGTGCGGAAAATCAGGGAACTGTATCGGAAGTTTCTGCGTCTCTGCCGGAAAAACTCGGTGGAACTGAAGCGTTCGGACACCAGTTCGGACATAGAAAAAAAGAGCCGTTCTCTGTTCCCGGAAGAAGAATCCGAGGCATTTCGGGAAATCTATATCCGGGCCCGCTATCGCGGTGAAGCCGATCAGAAAGATGCCGAGGAGGCGGCAGACCTGCTCTCCGGAATGAAGAAGCGAATGAAAAAGCCGCTTCCGTAAGCTTGACAGAGTGTGCCACGGCGTGTATAATACGCCGGTAAAGCAGATTTACCCTTTCCGCGCAGCCGGGGCAGTAGCGTGCCTTGTACCTGAAGCTTGCAGGGGTGATGTGCCTTTTGAGGACCGGACGGAAATGTACCGGGTCGGCTTTCGGTCTTACGCAACAGAGCTTGTGAACCGTGTCAGGTCGGGAACGAAGCAGCACTAAGCAAATCCTCTGTGTGCCGTAAGGGAGCCGGAAGCTTCGGTCATCTCCGGCTGAGTTCGATGGGGCACGCGCGGATTTTTTATTGCCTTTTTTGGGACACTGTGATAGTATAAATCCAAAGGTTTGACGATGGTCTGCCGGAGTGAGGAAGCACATGTCTTACGTTGCGCTGTATCGCAAATGGCGTCCCTCGTCCTTTGATGATGTCAAAGGCCAGGACGCTGTGGTGACAACCCTGAAGAATCAGATCGTAAGCGGCCGGATCGGGCACGCTTACTTGTTCTGCGGATCCCGGGGCACCGGCAAGACATCCGTGGCGAAGATATTCGCGAAAGCGGTCAACTGTGAGAATCCGCAGAACGGATGTGCCTGCGGTACATGCGACTCCTGCCGCAGCATCGAGGAAGGCAGCTCGACCAATGTGATCGAGATCGACGCGGCTTCCAATAACGGGGTAGATAATATCCGGGAGATCCGTGACGAGGTGGGCTACCGTCCTGCCGAGGGGAAATACCGGGTCTATATCGTCGATGAAGTCCACATGCTCTCCACCGGTGCTTTCAACGCGCTGCTGAAAACCCTCGAAGAGCCGCCGGAGTATGTGATTTTTATTCTGGCTACGACCGAACCTCACAAAGTTCCCGCAACGGTGCTTTCGCGCTGTCAGCGTTATGATTTTCACCGGATCACTACGGAAGATATGGTGATTCGGCTGAAGGAACTCATGGCAGGCGAGGGGATCGAAGCGGAAGAAAAAGCACTGAAATACATTGCCCGGAAAGCGGACGGCGCAATGCGCGACGCAATCAGCCTGTTCGATCAGAGCGTTTCCTCTTTGGACGGCGGGAAACTGAGCTACGAGGATGCCCTGCGTGCCCTGGGAACGGTAGACAGCGAGGTGCTGAGCCGTTATCTGAGGGCCATTCTGTTGGATGACACCAACGAAGCCCTGGCGGTGATCGAAGAGGTTCGCGGGGCCGGCCGGGAACTGGGACAGTTCGTGCAGGATTTCATCTGGTATCTGCGCAATCTTCTCATGTTGATGAGCGCGGATGCTCCGGCCGAACTGCTGGAGATGTCGGAAGAGGATTGGCTGCGGCTGGAAGAAGAAGGTCATATGACGCGACCGGATGAGCTGATGCAACTGATCCGCCTGTACTCGTCGCTTTACAATGACCTGCGCGGCGCAGCAGACAAGCGGGTGCTGCTTGAAGTAGCCACGATCAAGGCGACACGTCCGGCAACGGAAAACGATTCGGAAGCGCTGGCTTCCCGGCTGACCCGTCTGGAACGCCAGATAGAACAGCTGAAAAAAAGCGGTATACGGGCGGAAGCGGTCTCAGCTCCCACGGAATCAAAACCGACCGCCGTGCCTGCCGAACAGAAGAAAGAAATCAAAATCTCTCCGGCACAGTGGGAGGATTTGCAGAATATGAAGCAGCGCTGGCCGGAACTGCTTTCCTACATGGATTATCAGGCGGCGCAGCTGCTGAAAACAGCCTGGCTGGAACCGCGCGACGGCGGGGTGATGGGACTGGTTTTCCGGGACAATATGACGGCCAATATCGTCAAACGCTTTGGTGCACTGGAGCAGCTTCAGCAGGTGATTAACAATCAGATGGGCAAGTCGGTCAGACTGGATCCGAGAGTGGCCGGGCGGGAAGAAAAAGAACCGGTATACATCAGCAGTAAAGATCTGGCTCAGATACACATGCATATTGACATAGATACGGAGGAATAACAATGGCGAAACACGGCTATCCCGGCGGCATGCCCGGCAACATGGGAAATCTCATGAAGCAGGCGCAGAGAATGCAGCGTCAGATGGAAGAAAAGACACAGGAACTGGAAGCCAAGGAATATACGATTACGACCGGCGGCGGTGCCGTGGAACTGGTCATGAACGGAAAGATGGAAGTGACGTCCCTGCACATTAAACCCGAAGTGGTGGATCCCGAGGATGTGGAAATGCTCGAGGATCTGGTGCTGGCGGCAGTTAATGAAGCCATCCGGCAGGTTCAGACGGAAAAACAGTCTGTCATGAGCGGCCTGGCCGGCGGTCTGGGAGGCTTTGGTTTATAATGGACTACTACAGCAGCCAGATTCAGACACTGATGGAAGAACTGGCCAAGCTGCCCGGAATCGGAACCAAAACAGCGGGAAGACTGGCATTTCACTTGATGAACCAGCCCGAGGAGGCGGTGAATTCGCTGGCAGCAGCGCTGACCAATGCCAGAAAAAGCGTTCGTTTCTGTAAAAAGTGCTGTACGCTGACAGATCAGGAACTGTGCCCGATCTGCAGCAGCCGGACACGTGACCACAGTCAGATCATGGTGGTGGAGAATCCGCGGGATCTGGCGGCTTATGAGAGAACCGGAAAATACAACGGCGTTTATCATGTGCTGCACGGCACGATTTCGCCTTCACTGGGGATCGGTCCTTCAGACATCCGTCTGAAAGAGCTGATGCAGCGAATGCAGGAAGAACCGGTCAAAGAAGTAATTATTGCCACCGGCTCCACGCTGGAAGGCGAAACCACAGCGATGTATATCAGCCAGCTGATCAAGCCGACAGGCATCCTGACCAGCCGGATTGCCAGCGGCGTTCCGGTAGGGGGCGACCTGGAAAACATAGATGAGATTACATTGACGCGAGCCCTGGATGGGCGCAGGGCACTGTAGTGCGGGGGGAATTATGGATAAGTACACCTACAATATCAAAGCAGACAAGATTCAGAAGCTGGTAAAAAAAGGTGATTTTGAAGCGGCTGTTAAAATTGCGGATACCGTGGACTGGGAAGAGGTCCATTCCGTCAGACTGCTGACGATCACCGCAGCGGCGTACGAGAATATGCGGGACTATAAGTCTGCAATCGAGCTGCTGCAGATGGCGTATGAAGAATCCGCGGTCGGCAAGCGCATCCTGTACAAGCTGACCGGCCTGGCAATTGCTGAAGGAGATGTCGAGCTGGCGCAGCATTACTATGAAATGTATCTGCAGGAAGCGTCGGACGACAACGGCCGGTATTTGCTCCGGTATCTGCTGGCTGAGCTGAAGAAGGAACCGCTGGACAAGCGGATCGCGATCCTGGAGACGTACCGGAAGTACGAATTTGAGGAAGAATGGGCGCTGCGTCTGGCACAGATGTACGACGAGGCCGGCATGGCAGATGAATGTGTCAAGCTGTGTGATGAGATTGTCCTGTGGTTCGGCGTAGGCGATTATGTAGATGAAGCGCTGGCACTCAAGGAGAAATATGCTCCGCTCAGTGCCGAACAGCGCGATCACCGCGACAATAAAGAGTTTTATGAGCAGCGTTATCAGGAGGTGGTGGAAGAGTACACTGACCGTGAAGCGGCTCTGAGCAAGGCCGAGATGGGCGAAGAAGCGGAAGCGGAAAACGTCCCTGAGGTGCAGGAAGAAGCCTGGCCGGAACAGATCATGCTGGTCGAGGCAGAAAATCTGGAAGATGCGGTTCCGAAGACGCTGGAGAAAATGGCGGCTTATTACCGCGGAAAAGGTCTGCCTATGGGCAAGCTGACCCGCATTTCAGCCGAGCGCTTCAATCAGGTCGGCTTTGAAGCGGCCCGTGAGCACACCAAAGGCAAAGATCTGCTGGTGGATGATGCGTCAGCCCTGTCCGAAGATCTGCTCTCGGATATCGTTCACAGCGTGAAGTACGAACAGAATTCGCAGCTGTTTATTCTGGCAGACAAGCCTACGCAGCTGGCTTATCTGGATGCCCGTCTGGGTGAGTTCGTGGCCAATCCCAATGTAGTCCCGCAGATCAAGGTTTCGGAGCTGGGGGCGGAAAATGTGCTGATCCACATGACGGAAACGGTTGAAAACGAGCTGTCGGAGCAGAAGGAGAAAGTCGAAGAACAGCTTGCCGAAGCCGGAGAATCAGTTCAGAATTCTCTGGCGGAAGCAGTTCAGCAGATGACAGAGGAGCAGGCCGAGCCGGTACAGGCAGAAGAACCGAAGGAAGAGAAAACGGCTGAGCCGGATGTTTCGGCTGCGGAAAAACTGGCCGGTGATGAAGCTGAACAGCTGGAGTTCAATTTTGATTCGTTTGCCGTTCCGGCGGAACAGGACTGGGCGGCGGCAGCCGGTGCGACGCTGACAGGAGAACTTCCGAAACTGGATGCCTTGCAGAAAGAAGCTGAAGCCAAGCCTGCCGAAGCGGAAGTGAAGGCGCCCGAAGTTGAGGCGGCAATTCCGGAAGTGGAAGTGAAAGCTCCCGAGATCGCGGCAGAGCTTCCCGAAGTGGAAGTGAAAGCTCCCGAGATCGCGGCAGAGCTTCCCGAAGCGGAAGTGAAGGCTCCCGAGATCGCGGCAGAGCTTCCCGAAGTGGAAGTGAAGGCTCCCGAGATCGCGGCAGAGCTTCCCGAAGTGGAAGTGAAAGCTCCCGAGATCGTGGCAGAACTTCCCGAAGTGGAAGTAAAAGCTCCCGAGAACGCGGCAGAGCTTCCCGAAGTGGAAGTGAAGGCTCCCGAGATCGCGGCAGAACTTCCCGAAGTGGAAGTAAAAGCCTTCGACGCAGCAGCAGATATCCCGGAAGTGGAGATCAAACTCCCTGAAATAGCGGAAGAGCTTCCGAAGATGGAGATGAACCTTCCGGAAGCAGAAGCAGAGATCCCGGATGTAGAGATCAGGCTTCCCAGCATGGCGGCAGCGATCCCCGAAGCGGAGATCAGTCTCCCTGAAGTGGCGGCAGCGATTCCCGAAGCGGAAGCCAAGCTTCCCGAAGCGGTCTCGGAGATCCCTGAGACAGAAAAAAAGCTTTCGGAAGCGGTAGCGGAAGTGTTCGAAAAGGAAAAGGCAGAAGCTGCGGAAAAGGCGGACACCTCGGTTAAGGATATCCGGGAAGCAGTTCAGGCTTCGCTGGCCGGTCTGGAAGCGACAGCAGAGCCGGAAAAGGAAGATGAGGAAGAAAGCGGGTCCTTCTGGTCCTTTACAGACTTCCTGGGGGATCAGAAAGCTGCTCTTCAGGCAACCGAAAAAGTCAAAGAAGAAGCAGAGGAAGCCTGGCAGCCTTTTGTCGGAAAATTTGACTCCATAGTGGAAGATGTCAAAGAAACGGCGAAAGAAATCCAGAAACCGGCCGCCTCTTCAACCAAGGAAATACCGGTTTCAGAAGTCAAGAATGCTTTATGCGCAGCGGAAAAGGCAGACAAAGAAAAACTGACAGCCGGGGCTACCATGGTAGTCAAGGATGTAAAGAAACTGGCAGCTGAGGCGGAAAAAGAAGCGAAGTCGCTTGAGGGCGAGACGAAGGTTGTTCCGAAGATTTCGAATGTGACCGGTGCGATCGGCGCGATCGGTATGAGTGAGGCCGCTTTCGTGGAGTACGCCAAGAATTATCTGCACTCGATCGACTGCGTGCTGGATGATGTGGGAGACCTGGCCCTTCAGAATGCGGCAGAAAGCCGCCGGGAACAGGGAATCCTGCTGACGAAGGAAGAAGCGGAGAACATGATCGAGGATGCCGCCGATATGGCGGAACGCAAAGGCGGACTGTTCGTTAAACGCTATGACAAGGATGGCTGTCTGATCCTGCGCAGCAAATATATCAAATAAACAGAATCCTGTCGACATTCTTTTCAGAAAGGCTCTGCTTTGGCGGAGCCTTTCTGCTTGCGTTTAAATACGGTATCATATATAATTTAATTTACTCACGTCAAAGGAGAAACGCATTTGTACACCGGGAAACTAAGGGAAAAGCTGAAAGAAGCCTTGCAGGCCATAGGGCCTATTATTGCTATTATGCTGCTTCTCAGTCTGACGGTGGCGCCGCTTCCCAGCGGGATTCTTCTGGTGTTTCTGCTCGGGAGCCTGCTGCTGATCGCGGGGGAAATGTTCTTTTCTCTCGGCTCCGAACTGGCGATGGGACCGATGGGAGAACGGATGGGCGCGAGTGTGACCCGAACCAGAAACCTGCCGCTGATCCTGGGAATAGGTTTTCTTCTGGGCTTTCTGATCACTATTTCCGAACCGGATCTGCAGGTCCTGGCAACACAGGTACAGGCTGTCCCGAATGCGGTTCTGATTCTGTCTGTGGCCGGCGGCGTCGGCGCATTTCTGCTGATTGCCTTCCTTCGGATGCTGTTTGGTATCCCTCTGCGTACCATGCTGCTGGTCTTTTACGCGCTGGTCTTTCTTCTGGCGCTGTTTGCTCCCTCGGATTTTCTTACGGTGGCTTTTGATGCAGGCGGAGTAACGACAGGCCCGATGACTGTCCCGTTTATAATGGCGTTCGGTGTCGGCATTTCAGCCATCCGGAGCGATGCGCACGCTGCGGATGACAGCCTCGGTCTGGTGGCGCTTTGCTCGGTCGGCCCGATTGCGACGGTTCTGATCCTGAGCCTGATTTATCGGCCGGATTCCGGCAGCTATACGCTGACGGCGATCCCGGATATCTCGGAATCGGTGGCACTCGGAAAGCTTTTTGCGGAGGGACTGCCGGAGTATTTGGGAGAGATGGCGCGTTCCCTGCTGCCGACTGTGGCTTTTTTCGGCATCTACCAGCTGATATTTATCCGTATGAACCGCCACAGCCTGAAGAAGATCGGTGTCGGCGTCCTGTATACCTATATCGGTCTGGTCCTGTTCCTGACCGGTGCGAATGTCGGCTTTATGCCGGCCGGCCTGTATCTGGGAAGGATTCTGGCGGGGCTGTCATACCGTTGGATTCTGATCCCGGTGGGAGTGATTATCGGCTTTTTCATTGTCAAGGCAGAGCCTGCGGTCTATGTACTGATGCGGCAGGTGGAGAGCATTACGGACGGAGCGGTCAGCGGCCGCGCGCTGCAGGGCAGTCTCTGCTTCGGCGTGGCGCTTTCGGTCGGACTGGCAATGGTCCGTGTTCTGACCGGTATTTCAATCCTGTGGATAATTGTCCCCGGCTATTTCCTGGCCCTGCTCCTGTCATTGTTTGTCCCGCCGATTTTTACGGCAATTGCATTTGACTCGGGCGGCGTGGCCTCCGGACCCATGACGGCGACTTTCCTGCTCCCGCTGGCTATCGGAGCCTGTCTGTCACTGGGCGGAAACGTGGTGACAGATGCTTTCGGCGTGGTGGCCATGGTTGCGATGACGCCTCTGATTACGCTGCAGATCCTGGGTCTGCAGGCACAGATGAAACGCAGACAGCACCGCGAAACCGAAGTGGGCACCTCCCCGTATGCAGAACTGGACAACTATGCCATCATAGAATTGTAGGAGGAGAAACATGAATCGTTTAAGTTTACTGATTACAATTCTTGCCCGTAACAAATTGCCTGCGGTGCTCCGTCTGTATCAGGAAAACAGGCTGGAGGTCAATCTGATTGCGCTCGGTCACGGTACGGCAACCAATGAAACGATGAATATCTTGGGGCTGGACAGTACCGAAAAGGCGGTTTGCTTTTCCTTCGTGACAGCAGATCGCTGGAAAGAGGTTAAGCGGGATCTGGAACGGAAGCTTCGGATCGATGTGCCGGGCATAGGGGTGGCCTTTACGGTGCCGCTCAGCAGCATAGGAGGAAAACGGGAACTGGCGTTTCTGACGCAGAATCAGTCTTTTGAAAGAGAGGAGGAGCAGATTTTGCAGGGGACCAGACGAGAGCTGCTGATGATCATCAGCAATCAGGGATATAGTGAACAAGTGATGGATGCGGCCCGGGCTGCGGGCGCGGCGGGCGGAACGGTCATTCATGCACGGGGGACCGGTATGCAGAGCGCGGAATCATTTTTCGGGGTTTCTCTTGCCTCCGAAAAGGATGTGATCTATATTGTCACAACAACGGAAAAGAAAAACGGCATCATGGCCGCGGTCATGAAAAATGCCGGGCTGGACACCCCTGCCAAGGCAATTGCTTTTACCCTGCCGGTCACGGATACGGCTGGCCTGAAACTGCTTGAGGAAGAAGACCCGGAGGCCGAACAGAGCGTGACGAATTGAAGCCCGCGAACAAAAATTTTTTTATAAAATGATAAAAAAGCAGTTGACAATGAAAGGTGTCTGTGGTAAATTACCAAATGCGCCTCGCGAAGAGGCCATGTACCTTGACAATTAAATGATGCATTCCAACCCTGAAAATTCCTATTAAAACAGCGGCAAACCCCCGCCTCCTT
>JAEEGL015018736.1_pt1 | contig 11639 bp, 1 predicted proteins | sample 9134231 | NCBI WGS metagenome assembly JAEEGL01 (sample SAMN16246548, study PRJNA631951) | gut metagenome | biome: gut microbiome; feature: rumen; material: fiber-attached | host: Bos | place: Iran: Karaj | collected 2018-10 | reverse complement strand
TTTAACATAATAAAAAAAAATAATTTGAATTTAATCTTAAAAATACATAAATATAAACTTTCTTCTTAAAATTAATGCTATCTAATTCATATATATATAACATTCAAAAAAATTAATTTATATTATTTAACAAAGATGAGGATAATAAAAGAAATCTCAATACTTCATTATGGAGATAAATTAATCGATCCAAATACACCTCTAGGAAAATTTATTTCTAATTTAAATTCTTTAATTAATAACGAAGAAGCATTCTATCAATATATTTCTTCCAAAAAGTACTGGGTTATACCTCACACATCCCTATGGTCATTCGAAGAAGTGCTCAATTATATAGATGACCTTTTATTTAAATATTCTAGAAATATGACCAAAGAAATAATTTCCAAAAAAATTATACCTTTACTAAAGTTTTTATATATGATTATAAACTCTTCAACATCAAAAGAAATTTTTGCTTCTTTCGACCATTTGGAATATATTTTTTTAAGAGTATTTGATACTGAGGTAAAATCTTATATAATTAGTATATATATGCTTTTCGATTTTACTAAAGGGTTAATATCTTATTATACTGATGCTTTTCATGCTTGTAGATTTTTTGCTTTACTAAGAAATGCATTAATTCATATGATAAATAATAATTATCGATTAAATAATGATATAATTGCTGAATTGGAAGAAATTGTTGTAATAGTGCATAAAAGATGGAAAAAAGTTTTATTTGATAAAAATAATAGATTAAGTTGTGATGAAAAAAAATTTGAAGAAATTAACCCATTTCAAATATTTAAAGAAATAATTATTAATCATAAGGATTATAAAAATAAAAATGAGTTTTTAGAATTTAAAAAAGAATATGAATATTTTGCAGAAAGTGATATATATGAAAGAGTTGAACAAATGGAAAAATCAAAAATAGAAAATGTTACAAAATATTTACTTAAAGATGAAGCAATATATATCATAATTGTTCATAATTTTTTTTGTATTTTAAATGACTTAGCAAAAATAAATCCAGACAATATTGATATAAAGCAAATTAAAATAATATGTAAATATGTACTATCTATGGTGAATATATGTGCATTAAATAATCAATATTTTGACGAAATATTAGTTACTGAATATTATATAGAATCATATTTAAAAGATGTTTTATCAATTTTAACCTCAAAATGTAATATAGAAATAAAATGTGTTTTTTTGAATTATTGTATTAATTTTATAATAACTAATCCTGGATATGAAAGTATTTTATTCCAAAATGGTTTATTTCATTCTATATTAAGTGACTGCACACATCAAAATGGAAATAATATGGAAATTTTATCTATAGAAGATTCAAATAATCAACATTTTTTAAAAATAGTTCTAAATTTTTTATTTAGTACAACTTCATTTAAAGACATGCCTATACATTTTTTGAATAATATTTTAGAAGTACCTAAAGATAATATTTATCCATATAGATTAGACAATGTGATTTATTCATTAAAGAAAAAAAAGGTTTTTGATGAAAATGCAATATATAACTATTTATTGCCAAGACTTATATATGAAATAGAACATTTACATATTCCTGATAGTGAACTTAAATATGCCTTTACTGATAATTCTCCTAAAATGAGAAACATAGTTATTTATCAAAGAATTGGGTTAATTTCAAAAATATTTAGAATTTTGGTAAAAATCGCCCAAAAAGCTACTAATATTAATTTATTAAATAATATCGATAATGTATTATCAGAAAAAATTAAAAATTTATTAAGTAATGATGATATTAAAAAGGAGCCATTATATAACCACGTTTTCTTAAATTGTATATATTTCATTACCAAATTATGCAATTATTTTCCTTCGAAAATACCTATTTATATAAATAATGGAATTTTTTCATTAATTTTTGATTATTTTACAAATTATTTACCTAAGGAAAATGGTATCTTTTATTTAATATTTTTAACTTTATATACAATATCGATACATAGCAAAGGGAAAGAATTCATTCTAGAAAATAATCATGGAATTAATTTAACTAATAGTCTATTTTCAAAAGTAAAAAATGATGATAATTATTTTTATTATGATTTAAATGATTTAACTGAAATATATGTAGAAGAATTATATTCTCCATATACTGCTTTAATAAGAATAGAAGGTTTAAAAAATATAGTAAATAATTTTTATGCAAATATAAATGGCTTTATGGAAAAGACAAAAAAAGATATTTCTCAATTAAAAATAGAATATAGTGATAAAATGAAGCCAAATCTCGACATATTTAAAATAGAAAAAAAAATGAAATTTATTCTAATATTTTTTATAAATTTAAGCAAAGATGACATTAAATATTTAGAAGAAACCTGTCAAATAAATATTAAAGCCTCAATTAAATCCCTTTTTAATTTTTTTAATATTCCTATATGCCTTTCATGTAATACATTATTAATAAATCATATTTTATTAAAATCAATATCAGAAGCAGATCCAGAAGCTTTCCTTAATGAATTTTACCAAAATTTTATAACTTTAATAAAAAACGTAAATGAATTAAATATACATCAAATTCAAAAAGATAAAATAATATGTACTTATCAAAGAATAACAGAGTCTTCTTTAAAAAAATTATATTTCGATTGCAAATCAAAAAATTTTTTTAAAAATTATTGTTCTATATTTTTAAAATTTATTACACAAAGAATTTCTGAAAGAAGTGATATTTCATCATTTTTTTATCCAATAAATAATAGAGCATTAATAATAAATTCTAATTTTTATGTATTTATTTTGTCTAAATTAATCAAGCCAAATTTTAGAGAATTTTTAGAAAATATATCTAATAGATTTATTTTGGAAAGAGAATTGCCTCATTGTAATAATTACAATTTAAGATATATAAATGAAGATAATTATTTAGATGTAAAATATCCACCAAATTTCGACAAATTATTAAAAGTGGAAATATTAGGCGAATCACAATTTAATAATGAAATATTAACACATGATTTAAGAATAAAATTAAATCTTTTAGATTCTTTTAATTTTATATCTATAATGGGTAGAATGATAAAAACAAAGGCTTTATATGATATACAAGAAACTGATGTTGAAATAATTAAAAATTATATGAATTTAAGCTATATAATTTGTCTCATATTTAAATATTTTAGAAAAAGATTTTTAAAAAATATAAACCAAAACACAGACAATGAAAATATTATCAAAAATTTATTACCTTTTGTAAACATGTTAACATATATCAACAATATTTTTGTTGGCAAAAATAATCGTATCTTATCTTCAATTATTTTTTTTTATTTAATAAAATATGGGGGTATGCGCCAATTATTCAAAATTTGCAAAAAATTGATATATATATCCAAAAATGAATCAACTAAAGCCGAAGTGCCTTTGTTGGAATTATTAATTATTAAAAATTTATGGAATGTTATTTCTTCTATAATGAGCTCTGTTGCAAAATATCAATTTACATCAAATATTGGATATTATTTAATATTAATTAGAGAAAAGGATGTTTCTACTAAATTCATTTATAAAAATGAAATTGATGTTTATGTTAAATATATGATACTAAGTGATTTAATTGGGGTATTTTTCGATAAGGAAAAAATTGAAGAAAATGCAAAATATTTTAGTGAAATAGAAAAATATGCATATAAAATGTATAGTGTTATTATGAATATATTTGATTTATGTTGTGTTTCAATTAATAATATGAAAAATTTATTAGATATTGAAGAAGTTTATCAAATGGGATATAAAGTTTATGAAGTTATGCAATGTATTCAAGAAGGAAAAGACACTAAAGATAAAATCGTTAATTATTTAATTAAAATTAAGGAAAAAGAAGAAGAAATAAAAAAAGAAAAAGAAAAGAAAAAAGATAATGAAAAAGATAATAAAATGGAAGAAGAAAATGATAAAAATGAAGAAAAAAATGATAATATAAATAATCCTCAAAATAATAATGATGATGTAAATATGAATCAAATAAATAATGTTGAAATGAATAATAATAACAATAATGATAATGTTAATAATTCTATTCAAAATAATAATAATCAAGAGGAACAAAATGAAAATAATAATAATATGGAGATTCAAAATAATAATGAAAATAGAAGAAATATTAATGAAAATTCTTATATGTCGTCTTTTATAAATAGAGAAATGAATTTGAATCGAATGGAAAACAACATTCATTTAATTAATCACACTTTAGAAAAAATAGAAGAATTACCTTTATATCCTGATGATGAATTTATTTCTTTTTTAAAAAATGCAATCGATGAAAATAATTTAATCTTCAAAAAATTTGATAATGATAAAAAAAAGAAAAAAGAAGAAAAAACATATAATATATCAGAATTTTCTAAATCTTTGAGATATATTCAAAATTTAATAAATAAAAGTGATATTTCAGTAAAACAATTAAATGATATAAGAAAATTAAATATCGATTATCGAATAAAAGAAATCGATAACAAAGAAGATTTTCTACAAAATTTAATAAAAATGCAGAGTAAAATAGATAGTCTTAATAATGAACAAATTGAAGATAATTTGTTATTAAGTGATGAAGATTTATTAGTTTTGGAATTACAATGTAAAATGCAAATAAATTATTCTGTTTTAAAATATCATCAAAAAAATAATTTATTACAGGAAAGTAATGAAAAAACATATTATGATTTTATTACAAATAATAATATAATAAAAAATTATATATTATCAATAAAAAAAAATATTCCAAAAGAAAATGAAACATTAGAAAATAATTTTATTTTAATAAGGAAATTCATATATGAAAATTTATTATCAATATATATATGTTTTAATTTCTTATCTCATTTTAAAAAAGTTTTTGATAATGAAAAGAAAATGTTCCTTGATGTCTTTATGGATTTATTAAAATATGAAAGTAGAATCAAATCAAATAATAATTATATTATTAATGAACAAATATTATTAATGTTATTATTAAACATTGTGAATAATTTTGATGATATCACAATATTAGTACCATATTTAAAAGACGGTTTATTTACAAAAATAATAAGTTTAAAATATAATAAAAATGATGCTAATATAAACTTTTATGAAAATAAATTTAAATACTTTGTTACAATTAATGAATGTTTTAATCAATTTATAAAAAAAATATTCACAGAAGAAAAAATGTTCCAAAATTTAATAGAAGGAGTATTTAAATATGCATGGGCCAATGTGAAAACAGAAGACAATGAAATATATGTAGAAGATTTTATGGATTTATGCTCTGAATTTTGCAAAGACAATGAAAAAATATTTGAAAAAGCTTTACTAAATCTATTTGATATAGTTGAAATAGAAAATGCTAATTCAAAAGATTTAGAAAAAGATAAAAATAAAAATAATTCTTCTATTTCTAAAAAAGTTAAATATGCATTTAGACTTAAACCAATATATGAAAAAAGTATACAAAATATTAAAAATGAATTAAAAATTTTGGAAAACAAAGACAAAGAAAAAGATAAAGAAAAAGGAAAGGAAAAAAAGGATAAAGATAAAGACAAAGAAGAAGATAATAATGAGATAGATACAAAAAATAAAGATACTAGTCAAAATATTAAAACAGATAAAAATAAACACAAAAGTTTATCGCAACAACCTCCTAAAAAGAAAGAAGTAATACCTATACAAAAAACACATAAAAAAAGTTTAGACCAAAAAACCCAAAATATAAATACAAAAAAAAAGATAGAAGAGCAAATGGAACAAATTTCCCAATTATTTTCAGAAACAAACAAATCAATTTTTCACCTTTTACTAAAACATATATGGGGTGCAACAGCCAAAATAGAAAAAGATATAGAAAAAAATGAAATTTTCCAGATATTCGCCCGTAATTATATAATAGACCTAGATACCTCTTTAATCGCTTTATCAAATATTTTATACTGTTTCCCATCTTATCTTTCTTTATTAGGTCGTTTCCACAACGGCAAAAGACATAAAATAAATTTTTTTAATTTTTTAATAAAGAATATCATCCCGGCATTAAATTATTTCCATTATTATGTAGTTTTACCTCCTCATGTAAATAATAACGAAGAATTAATTGAAATATTTTCAAAAGAAAAAAATGATACTTTAAGGAAATATGGTTATAAAGCAAATTCATATATGAGCTTTATGGAATCATTTAGATATATAAATATTATAATATCTTTGATACAGTCATTGACTTATAAAAAAAGAAATATGAATGATGATGAAATATTTTTGTTGAATAAATGTAGAAAAAAATTATTATTTGAAATAAATAATTCTTTGGCTGATATAACTAATAAAAAAATAAAAGATTTTAATATATCGCCAGTAAGTCAGAGTTCTGTGCCTAAAAGTATTATTTTGTTTAAAAGTAATATTATGGCCTTATATGCAATGACTGATTTCCATGATGAAAGTCATATATATAGTCAATATAATCCGTTTGAATTGTCTAATTTAGTTTTGAGTAAAGATTATGAAATTATTAAAAATATAAGTACAATTTTAAAAAATATGAAAATAAATATTAAAAATGAAATATATCATGAAATGGGTATAAAATATTTAAGTAATTTATTCAACTTTATAAGAATTAATACAAAATTAAAAATAAATAATATCAGTAAGAAAAATAATATTATAGTTTTAGATTCAGAGCAAGAGAATGAAGAAGATGATAATATAGAAATAGATGATAACGGAGAAGAAAATGAGGATGATGAAGACGATGACATGGGGGAGGAAGGAGAAGAAATGCTCTCATCGGAATCTGATTCATTTATGGATGAAGAAGACGAAGAAGACGGAGAAGAATTAGATAATGATAACTTCATTGAAGATGAAGAGGAAGAAGGGGAAGAAAATGACGAAGAAGAAGATGAAGAAAATAATGATAATGAAGATAACCTAGAAGAAGATAATGATTCAAATATGCTTCATTTAAACGATGAAAACGAAGAAGAAATAAATAACGATAATAACAATAATAACAACCAAAATAATAACAATCAAAATAATAATAACCAAAATAATGCAAACGAACAAGAATTAAGGCAAATATTCAGTGGTTTAAGTAACAGCAATAACAATTACAATAATAATTTTGAACAAAATGAGAATGAGAATGAAAATGAGAACGAAAATGAACAAGAAGAAGATGATTTAGAATATGACGAAATTGAAGAAGAAGAAAATGATAACGAGGATAATGATGGCGATTTAGAATCTTTTAATATAGGCCAAGGGAACAATCAAAACAATATGGAAATCTTAGAAAACAATAATGATTCCCGTTCCGAAAGTGGTGTTCATAGTTATCATAGGAACATAGGTGGATTAAGGTTTAATTTTAATATCTTTAGAAGAAGAAACAATGGGGATTTAGTGAACAATAATCAAAATGATGATTTTATTTTATTCAATAATTCTATATCGGATAACCATAATGATCAAGATGCATTAAAAACTGAGTTAGAATTATATTATGAAGAATCACTTACTTTTCAATTTAATATAGTAAGATACAGGGAATATAATAGTTTGATTTTATTTTATAAACCAAGTATATCAACTATTACTGTTTCAAATAAAAGAAATAATGAAATTATTGAAAAAATGACAAATATTTTTTTGTATAATTATATAGAACCTTTTTGCAATAGTTCTAATAATTATAAAAAATATTTTAATTTTGCATTAATTGGAGCAAAGGAAAAAAGTGTTACTTTTTATTTGAAAGAAATCGAAAAAATAAAAGATAATTTTCATAGTTTATGTTGTTATTCAGATAATATTAATAAAAAAGTAAAAATTAATTTAATTAAAAATATGAAAAAAAATATTTTGAAAGACAATCAAAATATTATAAAATTGGAAATAAAAAAAGAAAATGAAAAAGATAAAAAAGAAAAAGATAAAGATAAAGATAATGATATAATCAAAGAAGAAATAAAAGATTTTCTAGATAAAGAAGGTAAATTACCTGAATTTAAGGATAGTTTTGACATCATTCAAAATATTAATGAAAGTATAAAACATGAAGCTAAAGAAAAGGATGAAAATGATAAAAAAGAGAAAAAAGAAGATAATGAAAAAGAAAAAGAGATTGATGAAGAAAAAATGGATGTTGAAAAAGATAATAAAGAGGAAATGAAAGAAGAAAATGAAAAAGAGATTAAAAATAATGATAATAATGACAAAGCTTATGATAATAAAGAGGTTAAAAAAAATATAGTAACAGAAAATGTGAATAAAGAGGGAGAAAATAATGAACAAAAAGATAATAATAATAATAATAATAATGAAATAATTAATGAACAAAAGGATAATAAAGAGCAAAAGGATAATAATGAACAAAAGGATAATAATAAAAACGACAATATTGAAATAATTAATAATCAAAATGATAATTATAATGTAAATGAAAATAATAACAATAATAATAATGCAGCTAACAACAATAATAATATCGATAATCAATTTATAGAAGAATTACCTCCAGATTTAAGAGAAGATGTACTATTGACCTTAGACCCAGAAATGATACCACATTTATCAGAGCAATTCCAACAAGAATATCACCGTCTTATAAACAGAAACAATTTAATGCTACTATTCCCAAATCTTCCAAATCTCAGAAATATTCAAGAAATTGGGGCTCCAGGTGGCGAGATCCTTCTTCCACTCAATTTCCAAGATATATTCAGAGATTTATCCCAAGTTAAAAGTAGTGAATTTGATGAAGAGTATGATGATATTAAATATAATAAGCTCCAATTAATTAAAAATAAACATACTAAAGAAGAAATTTTATCAAATTCAAAACATAATAAAGAGTATTCTTCAATTGTTTTAAAAGTATTTGATGATGATTTTATCGAAAATTTATTTTTATATAATATTAAAACAATTATATCATATAAACAAAAATATCACAATATTAACTTAAATGCATATTTCCAATTATTAAATGAACTTATAATGAATGTACATTTAAGACATAAAATTTTAGATCTTATTTTTATTGTCTGGATGTGCGATTCTTCCTGTATCAAAAAAATATCCAAAAATAAAAATAATATTGAAAAAAATAATTTAATTAAAAATTTATATTATCTATATATGGAAATGGATCTAACAGAGGATCACTTTTTCGACGATTATGACCAATTTTTCCAAAATTTTTCAACAAATTACCAAAAAGAGATGAAAAAATACTTTTTACAAACGGCATATAATGAAAAGGGGGGATATATTTCTTTGAAAAATAAAAAGGAGTATTTAATTACGAAAAATTCTCAAAATTTAAAAGAAATAATAAATATAAAGTATGACAAAGGAGAAAATGTTTTAAGTAATTTACTTAGTTTAATAATAATTAATAGTAAAAGTGATATAAAAAAAATATTTAGTTTGAAAATTTTTACAAATATTATACAAAATTGTTTCAAATTAACAAAAGATGAAAATGCAGATAAAAAAGATAATAATATAAATACAAAAAATAATAGCAATATTCTTCATATAAGTTATATAACTATAGAAAAAATAATTGATTTATTTAATAATTTTGAAATATCTTTAGAATTAAACAAAGGAATAAAATCAAACAATCCTACATCTTTATTAAATGAACTAATGCTCGATAATAATGTATATCAAATATTATTAGATGTAATCTTAAAAAGAATTACTTTTTTAAAAAATGAAATAACAAATGAAATGGATACTTTTTTTAATAACAAAAAATTTGATATTACTTTATTTAGCAAACCTTTACCAGAAATTGTACTTTTTAAACTTATAAAATATGTCAATAACATAAATAATAATATTAATAAAAAATATATGACTAAAACTAATAATAATGAGAGCAAAGAAGAAAAAGAATTAATTGAAAAAAATATGAAAATTAAAAAAGATTTATTTACACAATATAAAACTTTTATTGGTAAAATAAGTGATATACTATTTCCTTGTTGGGAACAATTAAATAATTTACTATATGAAATAAATATTTTATTAAAAGATGACCAAAAAACAATAGCATCAAAATTAAATCGATTAATTCCATATTTAGAAACCTTTATTAGTCTATCTCATTTACATTTAATTTTCTTTGGAAATAATTCATCTACTAGCAATTTAAGTAAATTTGTCATTGAAAATGATTATCATGCTGGAAAAAAATCACCTTTAAGAAGTAATATATCATCTTTTGCTGATTCTTCCTTTTTTAAATTTTTCTATAATTTCTGTGAAAAAAATAAAAAAGTTATAAATATAATTCTACGACGATATCCCAAAAAATTTCCTAATGAATTAATTATTAAAATCTCATCAATATTAGATTTAGAAAATAAAAAAAAATATTTTAGACAAGAATTAAGAAAACTTCCATTTAAAAATGAATATTTGCGTATTAGAGTAAGAAGAAATGGTTCCGAATTATTCACAGATTCGTTTGGTTCTTTGTCACATAAAAAACCCGAACAATGGCGTAGTAAATTAATAGTAACATTTGATGGGGAGGAGGCAGTGGACGCTGGAGGTGTAAAAAGAGAATGGTTGACAATTTTATCAAAAGAAATGTTTAATCCTAATTATATGCTATTTACTTTAGCTAAAAATGGTACTACTCATTCGATAAATAGCGATAGTGGTAAATATAATCCTGATCATTTAAAACATTTTGAATTTATAGGAAAAATAATGGCTAAAGTTATTTTTGATGGAATGATGCTAGATTGCTATTTCACTAGGATTATATATAAATTAATCACTAATACCCCCATAAGTTACCATGATATGGAAGACTATGATCCGATTTTTTATAATTCATTAAAATGGCTTATGGAAAATGATTTCACAGGTCAAGAGACATATTTGACTTATTCTTATAATCATGATAATTTTGGAGAATTACAAATTGTTGATTTGATTGAAAATGGAAGAAATATAGATGTAACAGAACAAAATAAATTTGATTATATACAAAAATTATGTTATTCAAAATTATATGAAACTATTAAACCACAAATTGAAGCTTTATTAAAAGGTTTTTATGAAATAATTCCTCAAAAATTAATTTCTATTTTTAATTATCGTGAATTAGAATTAGTTATAAGTGGATTACCAACTATAGATATAAAAGATTGGAAAAATAATACTGAATATGAAAATTATAATGAAGAATCCCCTATAATAAAATACTTCTGGGAAATAATTGAAAATTTTGACAATGATGAAAGGGCTGAATTTTTACAATTTGTTACTGGATGTTCAAAAGTACCACTTGAGGGATTCAGTGCTTTGCAAGGAATTGGAGGAATAAATCGATTTAAAATATCAAAAGTTTTTGATAAAAATTTTGAAAGATTACCTACAGCACATACTTGTACTAATCAATTAGATTTACCTGAATATCCTAATAAAGAAATTTTATATGATAGATTGACTTTTGCTATCAAAGAAGGAAAAGGATTTGGATTTATATAAACAATTAAAATTATATACATTTTAATATTTATGCTTTTATTATTTTAAAATTAATTAAATAATTAATTATAATTAAAATAAAAATA
>JAEEGL014823940.1_pt1 | contig 11639 bp, 11 predicted proteins | sample 9134231 | NCBI WGS metagenome assembly JAEEGL01 (sample SAMN16246548, study PRJNA631951) | gut metagenome | biome: gut microbiome; feature: rumen; material: fiber-attached | host: Bos | place: Iran: Karaj | collected 2018-10 | reverse complement strand
CGACCGCGCATAAACGCCAGCGGAGCAATCTGAATCCCGTTGTTCTCCATATACTCCTTGAGTTTGGCCTGCGGAATCATATCCTCGAGCGCATCGTATAGCGGCTGCAGGTAGGGGTCGATTTTGTCCTTCATGTCGCCGGGCAGGAAACCCAGTTTCTCGCCGGCCTCGACAGCGGGACGCGACAGGATGATTTTGCGCGCCTCGCGGTTCTTGAGCGAGCGCACGGCGAGTGCTACCGCCAGGTAGGTCTTGCCCGTTCCTGCAGGGCCCAGCGCAAACGTCAAGTCGTTGTTGGCAAATGTCTGGACCAGCAACTGCTGGTTGGGGGTGCGGCCGCTGATGGGCTTGCCGTTCACGCCGTAGACGATGACGTCGTCCATCTTCAGTTGTTTGGGCGGCGTGCCTTTGATGGTGTCGATGATGACATCTTCGGGCAGGGTGTTGTAGGTGGCGCAGTAGTCGGCCAGCGAGTGAATCTTCTGTTCAAACTCCGCTGTCATGCTGTCGTCGCCGATGACGGTGATGACGCTGCCTCGTGCTGCCATGCGCAGTTTGGGAAACAGGTTGCGGATTAGTTGTATGTTACTGTTGTTCACCCCGTAGAAAGTCACAGGGTCCACGTTGTCGATGATAATGTGACGTTCAATCATTCAATGTCTCAGATCTATTCTTTGCACAAAATTACCTAAAAAAATCATTCCAGCAACAATTCCGGCCGCTTTTTATCGCCGTCACCCGCATTCGACATAATCTGCCGTGCAATTGCAAGAATTAGTAATAAAATTGAAATGTGCTTGAAAATTTTGCTTAACTTTGCATTTCGTAGTAAGAAACTATAGCATTTAGAGGATGCCTGAAGTCGGTTTATACCTGATTCCCTGCCAGTTGAGCGATGGGCCACTGGACAGGGTGTTGCCTGCGCACAACCTGGAGGTGGTGCGCGGTATAAGGTATTTTGTCGTCGAGAGTCTGCGTTCGGCCAGGCGTTTCCTGAAAAAGTGTGACCGTGACATCGATATCGACAGCCTCACGTTCAGCGAACTCAACGAGCATACCGACCTCAAGGACACCGCGGCCATCGAGGCCCTGCTGGAGCCTATCGGCCGGGGCGAGGCGGTGGGTGTCATCAGCGATGCGGGATGCCCTGCCGTGGCTGATCCCGGCAGCGACCTGGTGGCCATCGCCCAGCGCAAGGGCTACAAGGTCTTTCCGCTGGTGGGCCCGTCGAGCATCCTGATGGGCCTGATGGCGTCGGGATTCAACGGCCAACGGTTTGCCTTTGAGGGTTATCTGCCGGTTGACGCCCAGGCGCGGCAGGCACGTCTCAAGGAGATGGTGCGGCGCATCGAGCGTGAGCATCAGACGCAGATTTTCATCGAGGCGCCCTACCGCAACAACCAACTCATCGCCGACCTGGCCGACCGCTTGCCAGCGGGCATGCGCCTGTGTGTGGCCAGCGACATCACCGGCGAGAACCAGAGCATCATCACACGCACGATAGGGGAGTGGAAGCGTGCACGGTACGACTACCACAAGATTCCCACCATTTTCCTTCTATTCCATTGAAACGAAATCTGTCATGGCAGGACACAAATATAAAGGATACACCAATACCGGCCGCCCGCTGAAGATCGCCTTCGACGTCGACGGCGATGACACGCCGCAGGCGATGTCAGAGACCGACGAGAGCCCCCAGGCCCCGCCCTACTCGGGTGTGGGCAAGGGATTGTGCTTCATTAGTTTTGGCAGTGGCAGCAGCGGCAACTGTGCTTACCTGGGCACTCCGCGTGGCGGTATCCTCATCGATGCCGGCATCAGGGAGCCGGTGAAGTATCACCGCAAGAAAAAGAATCCCGAGCGGCAGGACGCCCTCACGCTCGACCAGGCCTTCGCCGAGTTGAAGCGCAACGGCATCATGCCCGACATGGTCAAGGGCATCCTGCTCACCCATGCCCACCAGGACCACATGCGCTGCCTGTATCCCGCCGTGAGTGCCTGCCGGTGCAGCGTCTACTGCACGATGGGCGTGATGAGCCAGATGTTGCAGCGGTGCCGCATCAGCAGCCGCATCCGCGACCACCATGTGCCCATTTTCAAGGAGATACCTTTCAGGATTCTGGACATGGAAATCACCGCTTTTGAGACCAGTCATGACGTCAAGAGCGTGGGCTTCAGCATCGAGTACGAGGGCGAGCGTTTTGTCGTCGCTACCGATATGGGTATGATTACCGACCGCGCGGCCCATTATATGAGCCGTGCCAACCACTTGATGATTGAGTGCAATTATGATCTGGAGATGCTCACCAACGGCCATTATCCGCAGATGCTCAAGGACCGTGTCATGGGCGACAAGGGGCATCTGGACAACAAGGTGGCAGCAAGTTTTGTTGCCGACAACTATCACGATGGCCTGCGCCACGTGTTCCTGTGCCACCTGAGCAAGGACAACAACACCGAGCCGCTGGCGCTCACGGCTATGCGGCAGGCGCTTGAGCAGCGCGGGCTCACCGTAGGTGATGGCTCCTTTGACGTCTCACAGCGTGACCGCGACGTCCAGATTTATGCCTTGCCCCGTTATATCTCTTCTTCTTGGTTTGTGTTGGCTTGACGTAGGTGCCGCTGCTCTGGCTCTTCGTCTGCTTGACGGTAGTGCTCGACTTGGGCGTTGACGTCGCCGACTTGGTGTTGATGGGCTCGGGCTTGACGTCGTCGGGGTACATGTAGTAACCGTCGTTGTGCTTGACCAATTGCTTGAAGTCTTCGGTGAAGAAGTCCTCGAGTTTGTCATAGTCGACCAAGACCTCGATGGGGTCGCTCGAGATGGTGCCGTGCTTGAACATGAACAGCACGCCCTTCTTGCTGCAGCATATCTCGGCCGGCACGTTCAGCGCGTGTTGCAGTTGGCGTCCGTCGCCGCGCCCCTTGTTCAGGTCGTCGATTTTCTTGTTGATGACCTTGAGCAGTTTGTTCTCCTTCTCGGTGTCGGTGGTCAGGATGTCGGTACGCGAGAGCATGCGGCTTTTCTGCCGGTCATAGTGTACATAGGTGCTCGACGTGTTGTTGGCGGTGCCGTTGTATTCCACCTTGTCGATTTTCATCACCAGCAGGCGCAGCGAGGTCATGTAGGGATAGACGAGCACCTGGCTCACGTTGCCGTAGATGGGGTAGATGGTGGGGGCCGTGCTCAGCGTCTTGTACTCGTCGCCGATGGGCTTGTTGAAGTTGGGCTTGTTCAGGTAGGTGTAGCGTGCGGCCTTCAGTTCGGTCTGGGTGTTGCCGAAGGCTGTCTTGATCAATTCCTTGTTGAGCGTCGACAACTGCTCGTCACCGTTGATCTTCTTGGGCCAGCGCAATTTCACGTGTTTGATGCTGGTGTAGTAGGACGTCTGGTCGCCGGCAATCGAGGGCGAGTTGGCAATGTAGTAATAGGTGGTGTGGCGCACATCGTCAAACACGTCGGCCTCGGCGGCGTTGATGGTGGTGTCGGCTTCGGCGATGACATCGGTCGAATCGCGCTCGTCAAAGAGGCTGGTGCTCTTGCCACCGGCCTCGATGCGGCGTGACATATACCACCCGGCAGCCACCAGGTCGATGATTGCTAGCAGGATGATGACGATGATGAGGTTCTTTTTGGTCATTTCGGTATGGACTTATTTCTGTCTACTGTCTTGGTCTATTAATGCTGTTTCGCTTGGGTGAGCCGCTCCACGGTGTCGCTCACGCGTTGCATGAGCCAGCGCGGTGTGGAGGTCGCTCCACAGATGCCGATGCGCTCCTTGCCCTTGAGCCACGAGGCGTCGATGTCGTCCTCGCTGCTGATCAGGTGTGAGTCGGGGTTGGCGTCGCGGCACTCGGCAAACAGGATGCGGCCGTTGCTGCTCTTGGCGCCGCTCACGAAAAGGATGAGTTCGTGCTGGGCTGCAAACTGTCGGATTTGCGGGATGCGGTTGGCCACCGAACGGCAGATGGTGTCAAAACTGCGGAAGGTGACACCTGGCTGGATGCGCCCCTTGATGGCCTCGACGATGTGCCCGAACTCTTGCACGCTCTTGGTCGTCTGGGAGTAGAGGTAGATGTCGCGGCTGTAGTCAATCTTGTCAATCTCGTCGATGTTCTCGATAACGGTGGCCCGGCCCTGGGTCTGGCCCACGAGGCCCAGCACCTCGGCATGGCCACGCTTGCCGTAGATGACGATCTGGGGCGACGGCTTGCCGGCTTCACCGTCGTTGTAGGTGGCGTGGATGCGCTGCTGCAGTTTGAGCACCACGGGACAGGTGGCGTCGATGATCTCGATGCGGTTGCGGCGCGCGGTCTCGTAGGTCTCGGGCGGCTCGCCATGGGCCCTGAGCAGCACTTTCACGTCGTGCAGCCGTTCCAGGTCCTCATGGGTGATGGTTTCCAGGCCGCGGCTGGCTAGGCGGTCGACCTCGGCGGTGTTGTGCACGATGTCGCCCAGGCAGTACAGGTGCCCGCTCTTGTTGAGTTCCTCTTCGGCCTTGCGGATGGCTGTTGTCACCCCGAAGCAGAACCCCGACCCGTTATCGATTTCGATAATCGCCATCTTTTGTCCCTGATTCCTGCTGGAAATGAATCACTCTTCTCGCTTGGCCCTCTCCAGATAGAGTTGGTAGAGCCACTCGTTCTGCTCGTCGATGGTCAGGTGGGAGTTGTCCAGCACCACGGCGTCGTCGGCCTGGCGCAGCGGGCTCTCCTTGCGCGTGCTGTCGATGCGGTCGCGCTCGTTGACGTTGGCCAGCACCTCGTCAAAGGTGGTCGTCGTGTCGCCCTTGGCGCGCAACTCGTCGAAGCGGCGCTGGGCACGCACCTCGGGGCTTGCCGTGGCAAAGACCTTCATCTCGGCGTCGGGGAATACCACGGTGCCGATGTCGCGGCCGTCCATTACCAGACCCTTATCCTTGCCCATGGCCTGCTGCTGCTGGACCATCGCCTTGCGCACAAAGCCGATGGCGGCGATGATGCTCACCACGTTGCTCACGCGCATCGAGCGGATGTAGCGCTCCACGTTGCGGCCGTTGAGCACCGTCACGCTCTTGCCCTCCTTGGTGGGGCGGAAGGTAATGGCGATGTCGCCGCGTTTCAGGTGCTCCTTGAGCGCCTTCTCGTCGACCTTCTCACCCTTGATGAGATTGTTGCGCAGTGCAAACAGTGTCACGGCCCTGTACATAGCGCCCGTGTCCACATAGGCATAGCCGATGCGCTTGGCCAGCGCTTTGGCCATCGTGCTCTTACCCGTCGACGAGTGTCCGTCAATGGCGATCGTAATCTTCTTCATAGTCTTGTTATCCCAATTAATGTTAGTTGATTTGGGGGCAAAATTAGTGAAAAAAAACGAGATTCACTACAATTCACACTCCTATATCCCATTTTCATCATAACTGATATAATGAAAGCATGTTAGCGCCTGAATAGGATGTTTTTTGGAAAGATAGTGGCACGGATGGGAGTTTTTTTGTAAGTTTGCAGCAAAATAGTCAACGATGAGACATTTATTATATATTGTGTTTCTGCTGGCGGTGGTGTTGGCTGGCTGCAGCGAGAAGAAGTCGCCCCTGGATGCCGAGGCTCGTGACAGCGGCATGAGGGCCGCCGCGATGCTGGTGGCTGTCGACCACACCGACACCATGGCGATGGAGCGTGCCGTGATGGATGCCAAGGCCAAACAGAGCCGCTTTGCGCTCAAGCGCGACTCGGCGGCCGTGCGCGCCTTTGATGACGCTTTCCGTTCCTATCTCAAGGAGAAGGACCGCCCGTTATATCAAACCATTTTTCTTGAAAACAAAAAATAACGATGAAAAAATTACCCTTTATACTGATAGGCCTGATGCTGTTGCTCACAGCATGCGGCGACGCCACCAAGCGAGGCGAGGAAGCAGGCCGCCTGTTCCTGAAGGCATGGGGCGACACGGCTGCGATGCACCAGGCGGTGCAGCACTTTGATGCCCTGCGCAACGACAGCCTGCAATGGCCCTGGCAGGTCTCGGCGGCCAACCGCGGCTTTGCCGCCGTGCTGGTCGAGGACGGGCGCGACTCGCTCTTCCAGGCTTCGCACGTGATTGTGCTGTCGCCCATCGAGTTGGCCCAACTCAAGGTGCCTCCCATGATTGAACTGCTGCGCGACCGCCAGTTCGACACCGACTCGGCAGCCGACTACCTGGCGCTCATCCATTGGCTGTGCTACGCCGTGGGCTATGACCGCCATGCCGAGGTGTTTGACAGCACGATGGAAGCCACCGTGGCCGGTTACTCGCTGCATGAGCAGATGTGCGTGTATGCCCAGTCATCCAGGCCCGAAGCGTTGGGGCGGGCACTGGCTCATGATGCCAACCAGCCGGGAGCCGACATGGATGACATCAACAAGCGCATCGAGGACCTGCGCACGGCCATCTATACACCCGAGGAGTTTGCGGCTTTCGAGGCTGCCTATAAATCCGCATTGAAACCAGCACAATAATTTCTAAAGCCAATTAACCGTCATGAAACCTTTCCACGAATATCTCGAACTTGTCAACGAGGCCATCGCAGCCATTCCGTATCCCGAGGCACCGCGCCAGTTGTATGAACCGATAGCCTATCACATGGCATTGGGCGGCAAACGCATACGCCCGGTGCTCGCTCTCATGGCTTGTGACGCTCTGGGCGGTGAACTGCCTTTGGCTATGGATGCTGCTGTGGGTATCGAAATGTTCCACAACTTCACCCTGTTGCACGACGATGTGATGGACAATGCCGACGTGCGTCGCGGCAAGGCTACCGTGCACCGTCGCTGGAACGACAACACGGCCATCCTGAGCGGTGACACGATGCTGACCATCGCGACACAGTATATCGCCAAGACCGGCAGTCCTGCTGTGATGGACCTGTTCAACAAGACGGCCATCGAGATCTACGAGGGGCAGCAGTGGGACATGGACTACGAGGACCGTATCGACGTCAGCGTCGACGAGTACATCAAGATGATTCGCTACAAGACGTCGGTACTGCTGGGTTGTGCCCTCAAGACGGGTGCCCTGATTGCCGATGACGACGAGCGCGAAGCCGACGTTTTCTACGAGGCGGGCGTGAACATGGGACTGGCCTTCCAACTTCGTGACGATGTGCTCGACGTGTGGGGCGACCCCGAGACCTTCGGCAAGGAAATCGGTGGCGACATCATGAACAACAAGAAGACCTATCTGCTCATCAATGCCATGCAACTGGCCCAGGGCGATGATGCCGACGAACTGCGCCACTGGCTCAACGACCCCTTTGCCACCCGCGACAACAAGGTGGCCGGAGTGACGCGCCTCTATGAGCGACTGGGCGTGCGTGAACTGGCCGAAGAGGCCATTGCGCGTTACAACGAGTTGTCGGTCGAGGCTTTCAGCAGGCTGAAAATCAGCGACGAGGATAAGCAGGCCTTTGTCGCATTGTCCAACCGTCTTGCCGGCCGCAACTATTAGGAAATAACAACCGTGACTGTAACGATTCCAGTTACTGTAGTGATCGGAATGTTTTTGAATGTCAGAAAATAGAGAATGTTAGACTCTCACAGCCATATCTATTGCGACGCCTTTGACGAGGACCGAGAGGCTGCGGTGCAGCGTGCCCGTGAGGCGGGTGTGCGCCACATCGTTCTGCCCAACGAGAACCTCGAGAGCATACCGCGGCTGGCTGCGATGCGCGAGCGTTATCCCGATTACGTGTCCATGACGGTGGGCCTCCACCCCGAGGATGTGCACGACGATTATCTTGACGTGCTCAACCAGATGCGCCCCATGCTCGACCGGTATCCTGTCGTGGCCATCGGTGAGATAGGCATCGACTTGTATTGGGACAAGACCTGGCGCGAGCAGCAGAAACAGGCCCTCGACATCCAGTTGCACTGGTGCCACGAGCGCGACTTGCCGTTCATTATCCATTGCCGTGACGGCTTGGACGATATCCTCGACGTGCTGGACCACCTGGATTGCCCCATGCCGCGCGGCGTGTTCCATAGTTTCACTGGCACCCCCGACGAGGTGGAGCGCATCCGCGAGCGCGGCGACTTCTACTTTGGCGTCAACGGCATTGTCACCTTCAAGAAGAGCGCGGTGCCCCAGTTGCTGCCCGTCATCGGGCTTGACCGCTTGTTGCTCGAGACCGATTCGCCCTATCTGGCGCCCGTCCCCAACCGCGGCAAGCGCAACGAGAGCGCCAACATCCCCCACATCAACGACTTCGTTGCCCGTACCCTCGGTGTCACCCCCGAGGCCGTCAGCACCACAACCGACCGCAACGCCAGCACCCTCTTCGGCCTGACGTTGTAACCGCTGTTTTCAATACTGTTTTCAGGATTTTGACTTGACCCCTATACGCAGGATTGTCTTGATGTAGGGGAATGCTGTCTTGGCTTCGGGCAGGATGTGGTAGACGGGGTAAATCACCAGTGGCGGCACCACCAGGCATATAACCATGTTCACGATTAGCCTCCAAACGCCGTCCAACGGCATCAACCAGCAGATGAAATAAACCAATGCGGCAGTGACGAGGAAGACGGCCATGTAGAACAACAGGCGTTTCACGTAGTCCCACAGGCGGTAACTCTTGAAATAGTACCGATAAAGCACCCACGAGGCCCAGAATGAATTGATGCAGAACATGCAGAAGATAGACGACAGGTTGATGCCCAAAACGCCCAGCGGCTTCACCAGCAGGAAACACAGCGTGACATTGACAATCGACTCGACAATTGGGCGGAAACGGTCTTGCCACCACAGTCCTGCCGCATGGCGGTAGGTCATGCACATGTCACCGTTGTTGCCGATGAAGAACAGCAGGCAGAAACTGGCCATCGTCAGGTTGTCGAGCAGCCAACTGTCGCCGATCCACACCTTGATGAAGGGCTGGTATAGGGCAAACAGACACACCGAGAACCAGGTGGCGATGAACATGTACAGGCAGTGGAAACGCCTGAAATCGTCGTGGTTCTTGGCCTCGCTCTCGATGGCGATGGAGTTGCCGATGCTGGCTTGCATACTGGTTCGCAGCAGGTTCAGGAATCCGGCCACCGAGGTGTAGATATACATGTAGTTGTTGTATTGGCCCAATACCGCTAGGCCGATGAAGGCCGACACCACGACCGAGCCGAACATGTCACGGAACACGTAGCAGATTTTGTAGGTGAACAGCCCGGCAACACGTTTCTTGATGTCGGTCAGGACAGCCTTGTCAAGGGTGCCCTTGCACTTGTACTGGGGATAGTCCCTGTTGACCACATAGTTGACGATCAGGTTGTAGATGATGGCAAACGGGACGGCAATCAGGCAGTACAGGTAGAAGTTCTTGAATATCAGCACCACCGCGATTTTGATCAATTCCGAGACAATCGCCAGGATGGTGGAGATGTTGGTCATCACATACTGATGCTGGGCTGCCGTCAGAACCGAGGACTTGTAGGCATACAGGAAGTAACTCAAGACGGTCCTTGACAGGAAAATCAGATACAGGATGTAGATGTTCATCCCCTCGGGCGGGTCACCCTTGATCAGGCTGTCGAGGAACGGCATCAGGCACAGGCCCACCAGCAATATCGTCGAGCCGATGATGCGGTAGATCTTGCGATACAGGTTCAGCAGTGCCGACACCTCGGGGATGTTGTTCTCGGCGATGGGCTTGTACATGCTGAACACCATGGCGCTGCCAAAGCCCAATTCGGCAAGGGCCAGCATGTTGAGGATGGCCGAGAACAGACTGTTCAGGCCCAGGTATTCAGCACCGAAGGTATAGATGATGGCAGTCCTTACAAGAAATGGCAAGAGTAGCATGACCATATTATTGACTATGCTACCCAGGATATTGCGGTTGGTGTTTCTGATTCTTGATTCTGCCATAATGTTTTTAGGTCACATTGGCATAGCCAATCAATGACACATAAAATCAGGGCAAAAATAATACTAAAAAATGAGACAGCCGCCCATTTGCCCCACAAAATGACGATTTCGGTTGATTGTTACTGGCAGATTAATGCTTTGAACGCCTGAAGAGTTTATGGGCTAAAGCCCTGATAATCTGCTTGCGCTCAATACCCAGGTGGCACCAGAACGGGGCCTGGTCGTGCTTGAAATAGGTCGAGAACTGGGTCGTGTGTCGGTTGTTGCGCAGCCACTCGCCGAAGGGCACCTCGCCCTGGGCCATGTTGTAGAAATAGTGAACCAGGGGAGTCAGCGCAACCGGTTTGAAGGTGGATTTTTCCAGTTCGGCCCTGTAGGCGTCGATGTCCTGGTGGTACAGGTACCAAAGCAGAGGCAGGTTGGTGCCCGATGCCGTCACGCACACGGCGTTGCCGTCGTTGCGGAAGTTCATCTCCAGGAAATAGTCGGTACCCGTGTGGTCGCGGATGAACTCGATGCTGAACGGGCCGGAATACCGTGTTTGGCGTATGAAAGCCTTCACCTGCGACAGCACTGTGCTGAACGTGTCGTCGATAGCCAGATAGCGCAGGAAGAAGGTGTTGTCATAGCCGTTGGGGCGCACGATGTGGGTCCTGCCGGGGATGATGATTTCCTCGCCGCCGCCCATCGAGCAGCCGATGAACTGGAATTCGAAGTCCTTGTCGATGAACTGCTGCACCTGCACCTCGTCATACTGTGTCTGCCTTGACAGGAAGTCGTTCAGGGACTGCTTGTCGTTGCAGATGCGGATGTTGGATTTGCCACCTTTCAGCGTGGATATCGACTTGGTGATGCAGGGGAACACAAAGTCATCGACGGTCTCTCCGGCCTTGACGATGCGTGTCTGCGGCACATTCATGCCGACGGAGCGTGCCACCTCAATCATGTTGGGTTTGTCCATCCAGTGCTCCAGGTCGCCCTGCTTGCCGGTGCCGGGCAGCAGTAGGAAGGGCGAGAGTTCGTCGTAGTGGTTGTCGAGCAGCGACGCGGTGCGATCATTGGTGGTGATGGCGACGTAGCGCTCAGTGCCGTTGCCGCCGAAGGTCTTGTGCAACAGGCCGATAAGTTCGTCGTAGGTGGTGATGAAGCCTTTGCCGCGGCAGTATTTACTCTTCAGGACAAAACTGCGGGGCAGGGTGTGTCCCGAGACGATGACCACATAGGGCGACAGGCCGGCCATTCCCAGACTCTCGACAACACCGAGCGTGTTGTGATGGTCCGAGCCTATCACGACCACATTGCCCTTGCCGGCAACGCTATTTACTGTCTCTGACGGGTTCATTCCCACGGATTTGAATTAAACACCGCAAATATACACAGAAAAATTGGTTTTGATGTACGCCGCTGTCGGAAAACTGTTTTTCAGGAACATCGCTGGTGTCCTGTACATCACGGGATAGCGGACGTTGGCTTGACAGAAAGCGAGGGCCTGCAACACGACGTTGCGGGCCCTCGTTGTCTTGTGCTGGTAGTGGATTACCAGATGATGGCGCGGTCGGCGGGGTCGAGCCACATCTTGTCGCCGGCCTTGATGCCGAAGGCGTCAAAGAAGGTGTCGATGTTCCTCAACGTGGCGTTCACGCGGTAGCGGCCGATGCTGTGGGGGTCGCTCTTGGTCTGCTGGAAGATGGCCTCGTCGGTCATGTTGTCGGCCCAGATGCGGCCATAACTCAGGTAGAAGCGCTGGGCGGGTGTGAAGCCGTCAAT
>JAEEGL013757389.1_pt1 | contig 11639 bp, 11 predicted proteins | sample 9134231 | NCBI WGS metagenome assembly JAEEGL01 (sample SAMN16246548, study PRJNA631951) | gut metagenome | biome: gut microbiome; feature: rumen; material: fiber-attached | host: Bos | place: Iran: Karaj | collected 2018-10 | reverse complement strand
GGTCTCGCTCATGGGCACTTCGTCCACTTCGCCGTTGCCGTTGGGATCGCCGTAGCGCATGGCGTAGAGCAGGTCATACAGCTCGTCCAGGGTCTCGGGCTCGCTCAGGCCCAGCTTCTCCATCCACTCGGTGTTGTAGTACAGTTTCTTGGCCATACGGGTGGCGGGAGCGTCGGCTACCATGGGCAGGGAGTAGATCTGTCCGTCGGGGGTAGATACGGCGGCCAGCACGTCCGGATTCTGCTGGGCATAGGCCAGGAAGTTGGGGGCGTACTCCTCAAGATAGGGAGCCAGGTCGATGATGCTGCCGGCCTTGCCGTACTTCTGCAGGTTGGCGGCGGAGATGTTGCACTTGAAGAAAATGTCGGGCAGGTCGTCGGAGGAAATGGCGTTGGAGACTTTCTCGGAGCGCACCTTGCTGGATACGCACTGCCATTCCACGGTGATGCCGGTCATCTCGTCGTAACGGGGGATGATGTACATCTCGCTGAAGTCGGGCTGCACGGCGGACTGGCTGGCCATGACGGTGAGCTTGATGGGCTCGGTCACTACCGGGAAGCCGGAGGCGGTCACTATGCTTGCGTCCGCGACTGCCACGCAGGTCAGCGCGAGCATCAGGCACAGGGCCAGGCTAAGAAGCTTTTTCATGGGATTACCTCCTGTATTGTTTGTGGAGCGGAGCTTGCCGCCCCTTCCTCAACAAATATTCTATACTGCGGTGAAGTGCGAATCAAGCGTAAATATATGTTGCGGCCCGAAGAAACGTTATGAAAACGCTAATAACATATATAAAACTTTGTATAAAGTATATATTGCGTCCGGGCGGCATATGTAGTATACTGGCATAAAAGGGGATGGAAGCATGACGCCCAAGTACGAGATAATCCACCAGACGATACTTAAACAGATACAGTCCGGAGCCCTGAATCCGGACGATCCCCTGCCCGGGGAGGACGACCTGGCTCGGGAATACGGCGTGAGCCTGATCACCGTGCGCCGGGCGATGGCGGAACTTAAGCAGGACGGCGTGATAAAGCGCGTGCGGGGACGGGGCAGCTTCGTGAAGGCGCCGGAAAAGAAGCCCCGCTCCGCGGAGCGGGTGATCGCCTTCCTGCTCAGCCACGACAACAACGCCGCCGTGTCCATCACGCGCATAATCGCGGGGGTGATGGACGTGATCTCCGCCCGGGGCTACAAGCTGCTGGTGGAGTGGGACGTGACCAGCGGTCCTCTTAAAACGGAGGTCATAGACCGGCTGCTGGGCGCGGGGGCGGAAGGCATACTCATTTACCCCTTCGACCCGGACGAAGACATCCGCTGCTGCGAATATCTGGAAAGGCGGGGCGTGCCCTTCGTGATGATAGACCGCTATCCCCACGGCCGCCCGGTGGAGTACGTGGGCATAGACAACCTGGAGGGCGGACGCGGGGCATGCCGTGCGCTGACGTCGCGGGGGCACACCCGCCTGGCCGCGGTGACCAATCTGGACTTCCTGTCCAGCGAGAAGGAAAGGGTCATGGGCTTTCTGGACGGGGCGCGGGACGCGGGAGCCGAGGCGCGGGTGATCAACTGGAAAGACGGGGACGAGCTGATGCGGCTGGTAAAAGACAGGGGCGTAACGGGGCTGTTCTGCGTGAGCGACCGGGTGGCGGCGCGCACGATACAAAGGCTCAGGAACGCGGGACTGGACGTGCCGGGCGACGTGAGCGTGATCGGCTTTGACGACTGCTGGTACGAGGCGATACCCGGGGAGAGCTTTGCTTCCGTAAGGCAGGACTTCCGCGGCATAGGCGAGACCGCCGCCCGGGCGGTGTTAAGGCGCATGGAAAATCCCTCCGCGCCCACCGTGAAAACGCTGCTCAAGGCAGAGACGATTGAGCGCCCCGCGTCGCTGGCGGAGCCGAAAACGTGATATTTTGCCCCTTTTTTTCGTGAAACGTTTATGGTATAATACAAATGGGAAGTTGTTAGCTGTTAACTGTTAGAAGCGGCTACACCACCACCAATGGAAAACTCGAAGAAAGAAGGAGTTGCACCATGAAAAGGCTATTAGCCGTTATTATAATGATTTGTCTATTCATTCCAATAGTATGTGCAGAAGGGACAAGCTTGACTGAGAGCATTCTTGCACTTGACACAGAAACATTGGAAGATTTGCGTAATTTGATTGATGCTGAGATTACTAGACGTAAAAAAGATGAAGCGAAAAGGTCTGATGATTTCGGCATGTGGGAAATTGCATATTATGTTGATAGTTTTAAAACTCCAACTGATGAAGCGTATATTCGTAATAAAAAATACATACAAGGAACATTTAGCAACAGTGCAACAACATCGTCGTCGTTAAATGTCTTGTTCCTAATTGATAAAGATTCAGTAGCAATAATAATGGATGAATATGGCAGCTATCGGGTTAATAATCCATATTCTTCGGAGAAAAAATCATATAAGATGCTTGTTCGTGCTGACTCAAATAACACATATACTTTTTATCTTCATATTAAACCCGGTGGTGACCGATTATTCTTTAGCAATAAAGATCGAGAAGGCGAAATGATAGATTTGTTGAAGAACAGTCTTCGATTAGAGTTTTACATTGAAGATCAACAATATAAAACTAGCACTTATAACTTTACCATAGAAAACACCTTAAACTTTACTGATATTTATGAGTATCTCTGTCCATCAATGCCGTCCAGTATTGATGAAAACAATCCGACTGAAGATGCTGATACAAAAGATATAATTCTACCGGAAGGACTTTGGCACATAGGTACTGATATACCGGCTGGAGTATATCAAATATCGAAAAGAGACTCAGAGTATATAGTTGGTGTTTCTGTTTGAGATCATTTCTGTGAAGACTATTACGACTACCCAACGATTTATGACTATATTCTCATAGATGAGCAGAAGGTTACTGGTAAAATGGAGTTACTTGACGGTTGGATTATTGAAGTGACTTCTCCTGTAATCTTGATGAAAGATACTGAATAATGCATATAGTTTGTTCATAGCGCAATGCTCTCTATATGAAAAACCATCATGGAGGAAGCTTTATACGATGTTCATCCCGTGGAACAGCCCGTCCGTGCGCCTTACCGGCCGCTGGAGCCGGCTTGAGAGCGACGTTACGGATTACCATATCTTCAACAAACCCACCGCCGCATATACCGCAGCCACTGCCCCGGGAAGCTATTTCGAGGCTGCGTTCACGGGCGAAAGGGCGCTGTTAAAGTTCGACATGCGCTTTATGACCGGCCCCGTGCCCCATCTGTGGGTATCGGTGGACGGAGGCGCCCGGGCGGAAGTGCCCCTGGACCGGTACCTCGCGGTGGAAGCCGACGGGGAAGGAGTCCACGTGGTGAAAGTGTTCTACAAAGGCGCGATGGAGATGCTTTCCCGCTGGCACTCGCCCCTGACCGCGGCGGTATGCTTCCTGGGTTATGACGCGGAAGGCGCGGGGGAACTGCCGCCCGACACGCGCCCGCTCATGGAGGCGCTGGGCGACAGCATAACCGAGGGCGTGCTGCTGGACATGGATTACGACACTGTGCCTCCATATAAGATCGACCAGTTCAACCGGCCCTATCAGGACGACAACCTGGCCACCTATCCCCAGGTGGCGGCGAGGATACTCGATTTCCGCTGCATGTCCCAGGCGTACGGCGCCACGGGGCTGACCCGGGAGGGCTGCGGCGCGGTGCCCAGGGCGGGGCTGACCTACCCTTACGTGTTCGAGCACGTGGAGTATACGGGCGAAGCGCCGGACTACGTCATAGTCAACCACGGCACCAACGACTTCGCCGCTCCTAAGGACGAGTTCCTGATGCGGTACAAAGAGTACGTGGAACTGATCCATTCCCGCGCGCCCGGGGCGCAGATAGTGATACTGACGCCGTTCAACGGCGCGCACTGGGACGACCTGCACGAGTTTTACACTAACTGCGGCTTAAGCTGCGTGCACTTCATTTCCACAAAGGGCTGGCTGCCCAAGGAACCGCTGCATCCCGTAAGGCAGAGCCACCGTCTGGCGGGAGAACTGCTGGCGGAGGCCATGAAAAAGGAGTTCGGGCTGTAAAAGAGAGGGACAAATGAGCGAGTATCAGGCGCTGTACCGGGCGTGGCGGCCGGAAAAGTTCAGGGACATATACGGGCAGGAGCGGATCACCACCACCCTTATAAACCAGCTGGAGAGCGGGCGTATTTCCCACGCCTACCTGTTCTGCGGCAGCCGTGGCACGGGCAAGACCACCACCGCCAAAGTGCTGGCCCGGGCGCTCAACTGCGAGCATCCAGTAAACGGCGAACCCTGCGGCGAGTGCAGGGTGTGCCTGGGGCTGAAAGATGAAAGCAGCCTGGACGTGATGGAGATAGACGCCGCCTCCAACAACGGCGTAGACGAGGTGCGGGCGTTAAGGGACCGCATCGCCTATCCGCCCACCCTGGGTAAATACAAGGTTTATATAGTGGACGAGGTGCACATGCTCTCCGCCAGCGCGTTCAACGCCCTTTTAAAGACGCTGGAGGAGCCGCCCGCCCACGCGGTGTTCATACTGGCCACCACGGAACCCCAGAAACTGCCCGCCACGGTGATCAGCCGCTGCCAGAGGTTCGACTTTAAGCGCATCTCCGTCAAAAACATCTCCGCCAGGCTCGGCGAGGTGCTTGCGGGCATAGGCCGCACGGCCACGCCCGACGCGGTGGAGGAGATCGCGTCCGCCGCGGAGGGCGGCATGAGGGACGCGCTGAGCCTGCTGGACATGTGCTTAAGCTACACGGACGGCGAGGTGGACGGGGAACTGGTCAGGCGCGTGCTGGGTTCCAACGGCCACGACTTCATGTTCCGCTTTACCGACGCGCTTGAGGCGAGGGACGCGGACACCGCGTTAAAGCTGATAGCCTCCGCCATGGAGGACGGGCGCGATCCCCAGGTGTTCACCCGGGAGACCGCGGCGCATCTAAGGAACATACTTATCGCCCAGATAACCGGCGAGGCCGCGGAAGAGATCTGCCAGGTCACCGCGGAGACCGCGAAGCGGCTCATGGAGCAGGGAGAAAGGTTTGAGACCAACCGGCTGTTGCGCTCCATGGACCTGTTCATAAAGGCGGAAGGCGACATGCGCTACGCCGCCAGCCCCAGGAGCGTGATAGAGATGTGCGCGGTGCGGGCGGCCCGCGTGTCCAGGGAAAAGACCCCCGAAGGACTCGCAGAAAGGCTGGAAGCGCTGGAAAAGCAGCTTAAAAGCGGCACGGTGACCGTTTCCGACGCGCCTCAAGGCGCCGGGAAAGCGCCCGCTCCGGCGGCATCCGCGCATGCCGGGCCGTCCGCGCCGCAGACGGAAGCGCCGCCCGCCCCCAGCAGCGACGGGGAGAAATTCGCCCGCGCCCTGGCCGCCTACGAAAAGGCGTTCCCCCGCTTCAGGGGCGTGGTGTTCGGCATAAAATACATAAAGACCGACGGTGACAGCGTGGTCGCATCCCTCCCCAGGGAAAGGGAGATCATGCGGGAGGTCATAAAGACCAAGACCGCGGACATAGAAAAGGAGCTGTCCCGCGAGTTCGGGCGGGCGATGAAGCTGGTGCTCGCCCAGGACACTCCCGCCGCCCCCAAGCCTGCCCTGAGCGGCCGGGACGTGAGCAACATATTCGATATTTTCCCTGAGCGGGACAAGATAAATTTAGTGGACTGAGGAGCAGATCATGTACCAGATAGCCCGAAAGACAGCATTGAACCCCACGGTGACCCTTATGGACGTGCGCGCGCCCCTGGTGGCGAACAAAGCGAAGCCCGGTCAGTTCATAATCCTGCGCGCGGACGAAGACGGGGAGCGCATCCCCCTGACCGTGGCGGGCACCGACCCCGAAAAGGGGCTGGTGACAATAATCTTCCAGATAGTGGGCGCCACCACCTTCAAGCTCAACCAGCTGAACGAAGGGGATTTTATACCCGACTTTGCCGGCCCGCTGGGCGAGCCTACGGACCTGGAAGGCATTTCTTCCGCCTGCATAGTGGGCGGCGGCGTGGGCTGCGCCATCGCCTGGCCCATAGCCAAGGCGCTCAAGCAGAGGGGCTGCAAAGTGACGGGCATCATCGGCTTCCGCACGAAGGACCTGGTGATACTCGAAGAGGAATTCAGGCAGTGCTGCGACAGGCTGATCGTGATGACCGACGACGGCTCCTACGGGGAAAAGGGCAACGTGACCCAGCCCCTGAAAGCGCTGCTGGAAGGCGGGGAGACGTTCGACAAGGTGGTCGCCATCGGCCCGCTGGTGATGATGAAGTTCACAGTGCTCGCCTGCAAACCCTTCGGCGTGCCCGTTACCGTGAGCATGAACCCGATAATGATAGACGGCACCGGCATGTGCGGGGGCTGCCGCCTTTCCGTCAACACTCCCGAAGGCCGGGTGACCCGTTTCGCCTGCGTGGACGGGCCGGATTTCGACGGCTATCAGGTGGACTTTGACGAAGCAATGCGCCGGGGACGCATGTATTCGGCGTTTGAGAGACACGCTTACGAGGAGACTTGCCGCCTGTTCAAAAAGGAGGTCTGATTTATGCCCGACATGCCCGTTGCAGCGCTGATATACGACTTTGACAAAACGCTGTCGCCCAGAGATCAGCAGGAGTATTCCTTCCTGCCGGGGCTGAACATAGACCCCGCCAGCTTCTGGGGAGAGTGCCGCCAGCTGCAGCTAAAGCACGGCATGGACAGCGTGCTCGCGTACATGCTGAACATGAAACTGCGTTCCGGCGGCACCCGCCTGCTCACCCGTGAAGGGCTGGAGAAGCTGGGCGAGGCCGTGGAGTTCTTCCCAGGGGTGGAAAGCTGGTTCGGCAGGGTGAACGGCATAGGCCTGGAGTACGGCCTTAAGGTGGAGCACTACATAATCTCTTCGGGCCTTAAGGAGATAATCGGCGGCAGCAAGATAGCAAAGGAGTTCACCGCCGTGTTCGCCGCGTCTTTCGTGTACGGGGAGGACGGCATCGCCCTGTGGCCCGCCACCGCGGTCAACTATACCGAGAAGACCCAGCACCTGTTCCGCATCAACAAGGGCATACTGGACATGACAAACGACCGGGACCTTAACGGTTTTACTCCCGAATACAAGCGCCGGGTGCCGTTTTCCAACATGATCTACGTGGGGGACGGGCTGACCGACGTGCCCTGCATGAAGATGACCCGCTCCAAGGGCGGCACCTCCGTAGGCGTGTATGCGTAAGGGGGCAGCAGCCTGTGGGACAACATGCTTTTGCAGGAGAGGTGCGACTACTGCGTGCCTGCGGACTACACCGAAAACAGCCCGCTGGAAAACACGGTCAGGGTGCTGCTCAAGCGCATTTCCGCCCAGACCGCCGCGTCCGCGCTGCACGCCTCACAGGTGGAAGACGCCACGAGAAGGGGCGGCATACCCCAGTGGCAGCTGCAGCTGAACAGGGAGGATACGTCGCTGGAATCGTGATACGACCGATCACTGACCGTTCACCAATATGAGCCTATATCTGAGTTCCTTTTATTTTCCGGGTTACGAAACAGAGACGGACTTTCTGTTCGACCTGAAAACTACATATGACCAGACGGTGTACCCATACGGAGTGCTGCCTAAAGCGGGGCTGGACGAGATATTCTTCAGCCCCGTTACCATACTTTACGGCGGAAACGGCAGCGGCAAGAGCACGGCGCTCAACGTCATGGCCGAAAAACTGCGGCTGGAACGGGTTAGCCCGTATAACCGGTCCCGCTTTTTCGAGGATTTCGTGGCAAGGTGCGCCGTATCTCTGGAGGAAGCCGTGCCGCGGGGCAGCCGCATAATCACCAGCGACGACGTGTTCGACATGATGCTGGATATCCGCGCCGTAAACGAAGGCGTGTATCAAAGGCGGGAAGGGCTGGAACAGGAGTATTTCCGCCTGAGGAAGCAGACGGCGGAAGAGTTCCGGCTTAAGTCGATAGACGACCTGGAGGAGCTCAAAAAACTGAACCTTGCGAGAGGCAAGACGTTAAGCAAGTTCATGAAGGCGCAGAGCGAAAAGACCGTCCGGGAGCGCAGTAACGGCGAGAGCGCGCTCATGTACTTTCAGAGCAAAATCGAGCCGGACACCCTGTGCCTGCTGGACGAGCCCGAAAACAGCTTGAGCCCTGAAAACCAGGTCAAACTGGCGGAATTTCTGGAGGAGAGCGTCAGATACTGCGGGAATCAGTTGGTGGTAAGCACCCACTCGCCGTTTCTGCTGGCGCTGCCCGGGGCGAAGATAATCGACCTGGACAGCCGCGGAAAGACAGTGGACAGCTGGACGGAGCTTAAGAACGCCCGGGTGTACTACGAGTTCTTCAAGAAGCATGAGGAAGAGTTCGGCTGATAACTGTTAGGGCGCGAGCGTTCGCATCTGTGTTGCCACGAGTCACCTTGCTGACGCAGTTTTAAGCCTACCCATTTCAGGAGACGTCACATGAAAAAGCTCATTATAACGCTTGTCGCCGTGCTGGTGTTTTCTATCCTGCTGAACGCATTTACGGAAGGATCGCCCGCTTCTGCGAGCGGTTCGGCGGGTGCAGAAATGCCTTCCATGCTGTCCCTGATTTGGAGGGACGCGGACGAAAAAAGCCGGACTAAAGACGGCTCTGTGGTATATCTATACAATGATATCAGCTATACTGAGATAAGCCGTTTTATCAAACGGCTTATCGAAACCGGCTGTGAGCTTGAAAGCTATGCTGTCAGAGGCGATATGCATTTTGCGGTTGTGACCCGGGGCGAAGGCGAGATGCGGCTTGAATACGACGGCTCAAGCTCAACTTGTGCGGTCACTTATTATCCCGGCGCGTTTCCGGAAGAGATAAAACCGTATTCCGTCGGAAGTGTTGTCTTATATGGGGAATATGAACAGGACAATGACCTGACCAACGGCGCTGAACCTATAGAATGGATAGTGCTTGATAAGAACGAAGCAGGAGACTGCCTGCTGATAAGCAAATATGCCCTTGACGCGGAGGCATACAACGAGCAGTCCACGGATATAACCTGGGAACATTCAACCATCCGAAACTGGCTGAACAGTGAGTTCTACGATGCGGCGTTCAGCGATAACGAGAAACCGAGGGTGCTGACGTCGCGGGTGACGGCGGACATAAAAATCGGATATGACGATGACCCCGGCAATGACACCGACGACAGAGTATTTCTGCTCAGCTTAGCGGAAGTGAACAGGTTCTTTATGAGCGACACTGCAAGGATATGCTGTCCCACCGGGTGTGCCTTGACCAAAGGCCTGACTGTGCTGGACGGCGGCTGCCGCTGGTGGCTCAGGTCGATCATAGATGACGACTGTCTCGGATTTTCCGCCGCTGCGTTTGTGGATTATGACGGTTCGGTCTCGGAGGCCGGCGGGCCTGTCAGCAACGAACTCTACTAGGTACGTCCCGCCCTGTGGGTCAAGCCGGAATAGCGGCATGTCATAACGTCTTATGCCTGAGAATGGGAAAACCGCCGACACGGCGGTTTTTTCGTGGTATCGTTTGGGAACGGATCGCCGCGCCTCCGGCGGAGGCTCGCGATGACGGGAAGAGGCGGCCGTTTGCCGCCGTTCGAAGAGCTGACAGCCAAAGGCTATGCCAATTCCCACTCGGCCAGCTTTTCTCCTTCATACCGTAAATTCAGCCGGAAAAATGGGGCGCCTTCGGCGAGGAGCTTAAGGAAGATCTTGTCGCCTTCCCATATGGGCAGGCGGGGCACCTCCGATTTGGCCACCCACTCCAGCACGCCTTCGTCGCAGGGGATGAGTTTTCCAGAAAACTCCCTGCAGGTGAACAGGTGCATCTCCTCGTCCGGCCATCTGTCGGAACGGAACATGACCACCCCGCGGTAGCTCATATCCATGGGCGTGAGGCCCGTTTCCTCGGTCATTTCGCGGCGGGCGCACTCCTCGGGCGTCTCGCCGTCTTCCAGCTTGCCGCCCACGCCTATCCACTTGTATTTATTGGGGTTGTTCGACTTGATCACCCGGTGGAGCATCAGGTAGCGTCCGGCGTTTTCAACGTAAATAAGGCTGCTTTTTAGCATTTTTACCGTCCTCCCGGCAGAATTGTACCCTATGGGAAGCATTTGTCAAGGGATTTCCCATTTTGAGCCTGATTTTTGCTCAAAATGAGAAAAAACGGTTGAAATGCGCATTTTGTTATGTTATAATCCTGTTGCACAAATATGTTGTGGAGGGTAATTATGGGCAAGTTCATCATCAAGGCCGCGAAAACCGGCGTTATGTTCAACCTGAAGGCTTCCAACGGCGAGATCATCGCCACCAGCGAAGTTTACACCACCAAATCCGCATGCAAAAAGGGCATCGCCAGCGTAGCCAAGAACGCTCCCGTGGCGGGCGTGGAGGATCAGACCCAGGAAGGCTTCGAGAAGGTAAAGCATCCCAAGTTCGAGATCTACAACGACAAGTCCGGCGACTTCCGCTTCCGCCTGAAGGCCAAGAACGGCGAGATCATCGCCGCCAGCGAGAGCTACAAGTCCCTGAAGAGCTGCATAAACGGCATCGAGTCTGTGAAGAAGAACGCCGCGGAAGGCAACATCGAAGATATCACTGAAGAAGCATAATCGTATAACACTGCCCGGGATGAGGTCTCATTCCGGGCGTTTCATTGTGTTTTGGGCACTCAAGGAGCGCTTTTTGGCGGGCGGCGCCCGCGCGACAACGCCGGCGACCGGTTTCGGAGGAAGTATGAAAAAGTATTTGCTGGAGGTCTGCTGCGGGTCGGTCGAAGACGTGCTGGCGGCGAAAAGCGGCGGAGCAGACAGGGTCGAACTGAATTCCTGCCTGTTCCACGGGGGACTGACCCCGTCCATAGGCGAACTGATCACCGTGAAAAAGCTGGTGGACATCCCCGTGATGACCATGGTGCGTCCCCGTCAGGGCGGCTTCTGCTACACTAAGGCGGAGTACATGACGGCGCTTGCCGACGCGGAAAAACTGCTGGAAAACGGCACGGACAGGCTGGTGTTCGGTTTCCTTAAGGAAGACGGCAGCCTGGATGCCGAACGCACCAAGGAACTGGCGCGCATGGCGGGCAGCAGGACCAAGGTGTTCCACCGGGCGATAGACGTGGCGGACGACTGGAAAAAGATGCTCTCCCAGCTGATCGACATAGGCATAGACCGGGTGCTGACCAGCGGTCTCGCCCCGGACGTGTTCTACGGCGTAGACGTGATAAAAGAGATGGTAGAGTTTGCCGCCGGACGCATACAGATACTGCCCGGCGCGGGAGTGAACCTGCAAAACGTGAACAGGATACTGGAGATCACGGGCTGCGACCAGATCCACGTGGCGCGCTTCAAGAGCCTGCTGGATCCCTCCACCGCCAACAACCGGGACATCTTCTACGGCGGCGCCCTGTATCCCCCGGAGGACAGGTACGACGTGATAGACGGGGAATATATAGGGAAAATACGGGAGAAGATTTAGCTTTCGGCCAATATTTTACTTGCATTTGCCGGAATAATATGCTATAATCCACCGCGTCCACGGGTGATGACAGGCAGGCCCCGTGCGGCGTCATGCCGTGAACCATGTCAGGGCCGAGAGGCAGCAGCATTAAGCGGAAGTTGGCGTGCGCCGCGGATAAGCCAGCCCCGAG
>JAEEGL013658415.1_pt1 | contig 11639 bp, 11 predicted proteins | sample 9134231 | NCBI WGS metagenome assembly JAEEGL01 (sample SAMN16246548, study PRJNA631951) | gut metagenome | biome: gut microbiome; feature: rumen; material: fiber-attached | host: Bos | place: Iran: Karaj | collected 2018-10 | reverse complement strand
TAATGTCAATCATACTTTTTCCTCCGTCTGAACAAAAAAACATCCTCCTTGCGGGACGATGTGTGATCGCGGTGCCACCCTGCTTGCCAAATTGTTTCACGTGAAACAATTCAACCTCTCATTATCCGGATAACGGGCGGTGCCGGAAGGGATTAACTTCACTCCGGGGTGGATTTCATTTCCGGGCGCAACAGTTTCCATCAGCCACTGTCTTTCTCGGAGCACCCATTAAACTACTTGTCCCCATCTGCGTTTCTAGAGTTCATTTAAGCATTGCCGCTTTGGTTTTGTCAAGACAGTATGGGTGTGCTACGATGAGGTCGAAAGCAGGTGACTTTGGTGAAGAAAACAGTACTTGCCGCACTCGGTGTTTTACTCATCCTGTGTGGCTGCGGCAATAAAAATAAAGACAAGGATGTAAACCCCTATGAGGCGGGTCCGGTCACGGAAACCGATACCCGGACGGATGAAGAAAAAGAACTGTCCATGATTCAGGGCTGTATTCAGGATTACAACACGAACCGGATTCCGGAGGTAGAAAAATATCTGAATACCCAGCTCCATCCGCTGCCGCTGGAAGTAACGTCTCTGCCGGAGATCAAATCACTTTCCGATCTCAAAAAAGAAGAAGCGTATATTGAGAATTCCAACAGCAGCTATGCGGGAAGTTATATGGTTGATGATAAATATAAAGTTATATTCATCATCTATGAACCGACCGGCAATTCCTTCTGGCTCAATGGCCGGATCCTGTTTCAGATCGATCCGGAACAGGTCACGGTGGACGACAGCCGGTTCACAGAGTACCGTACGACGATGACCTCATTACTGGAACAGGAGAAACGGGTGCTGAACTGGCTGTATGGTCTGAACCTGTCCCTCAGCGAAACCGAATCCTTCCCCGGATATTATGAGGTGCTGTCGATGGGCGGCGTTACACCGCATTCGCTCGAAGATATCCGGGCCATTGCGGAACGGGTGTTTACCCGTGATTTCCTGGAAGAGAATTTTTACTACAGCGCCTTCTACAGCGAAAGCGCCATGTTCAAGGAAGCAAATGGAAACGTATACTGCGCCAGAAGTGATATGATTGCACAGGAAACCTCTTCCGTTTATAATCCGCGCTACATCATCGCTGCACAGGAACGCGACGGGATCATCTATCTGGATATACTTGCGGATTCGCTCGGAGAGATCCAGCCGGATATCAAACGTCTTACCATGGCGAAAACCGACAGCGGCTATCGGCTTCCGGCAGCGTATTGATTTTCATTGTTTCTGAAAATGTTCTCTGTTTCTTTCGTAAATAATGAAAATTTAATCATTTAAAAGACGAATTATCAGTTATGTATTAAAAAGTCGGGTAATTATTGTTTACGAACCCTACTATCATGCTATAATATTAACAAGCGATCTTTTATATTCAAGGAGACAATTATGGCAAAAAAACTTACTGCTTATCAGAAAAAGCTGGATTATAACAACACCTATAATCGGGAGAACTATCGTTCGTTCTCAATCCGTTACAATAAGGCGAACGAAAAGAAGATTATCAGCTGGCTCGAAAAAAAGGACAGTGTCAAAACGTATATCACCGAATTGATCCTTGCGGATATGGAAAAGAAAAAAGCAGCCCGCAAAGCAAAATCTTCCAAATAAACCGGATGATTTTAAGCATGAATTTCGAAAGGAAAGAAATTACGTTCCGGCGTGATTTTTTTTCGATTTTAAACCCTTGTTACGGAAGGGCTTTTTCCTCGTTTCCAATATATAAAAACCCATCTGGAATCACTTGTACTATAATATTTAATATAGTAATATAAAAATAACAACTGAGAATAATCATTCCTCGTGGGAGGATCAACGTATTTGAATCATCATTGAATGTCGATCAAAATGGGAATCTCTTTTCTGCAGAAAGGGCAGAAACAGCTCGGCGCTGAAACCGAATGATCGCATTTTTGTTTGAATTTCTGCTGATAAAACAACTGAAGAATAATTTTTCTGTGAACGATACAACGATATAGGAGGAAATCAAATGTCTAGCAGAATTTATGATTGTATTGCCGCAATCGCCGATGTTATTGAGGAAAACAAGGATTTCCTCACAGACCTCGACCGCGAGATCGGTGACGCTGACCATGGAGTCAACATGGCCAGAGGTTTTCATGCGGTTAAGGAGAAACTGCCGAAGGATGATCCGGATATCGGCGCAGCGCTGAAGAAAACCGGAATGACACTGCTGTCAACCGTCGGCGGAGCTTCCGGACCGCTGTATGGCACCGCTTATATGGATGCCGGAAAAGTCGCAGCCGGAAAGACTGAGCTCACCGCAGAGGATTTCGGTGAAATGCTGAAGGCGGCCATCGCAGGTATTCAGAAACGCGGTAAAGCAGAGCGCGGCGAAAAGACGATGCTGGATTCCCTGATTCCGGCATATGAAACTTACACCGAAAAAGTTGCCGGCGGTGCAGATCTTGTTACCGCACTGGAAGCGGCCTGTGAAGAAGCACGCAAGGGCATCGAATTCACAAAGACGATCCGTGCGACCAAAGGCCGTGCAAGCTATCTGGCAGAGCGCAGTATCGGACATCAGGATCCAGGTGCTACCTCCGCTACGCTGACACTGGAAACCATTTTGAAATTCCTCAAAGGCTGATTGAGAGCGGACTGCTATGGTAGGAATTGTTATCGTATCCCACAGCGCTAAAATTGCCGAAGGCATCAAAGAGCTCGCACTTCAGATGGCGCATGGCTATGACGGCATCTTCTGTGCCGGCGGAATGGAAGACGGCAGTATCGGTACCGATGCGGTAAGAATCATGGACGCGATCCGTGACGCCGACAAGGGCGATGGTGTTGTTGTATTTGGTGATCTCGGAAGCGGAATCATCAGTGCGGAAATGGCAATCGACATGCTGGACGGGGAAGGCATCAATGTCAGGATCGCTGACGCCCCCATCGTAGAAGGTGTCATTGTCGCAGCCGTTGAAGCTTCCATCGGTTCAGATCTCAACCGCGTTATTGAAGAATCCGAGAAGACACGGGACTTCCGCAAGATTCAGTAATCATTTTGGAATAAACCGCAATGACCTGCGGTTCGGCGCATTCTGGCGCCAGAGTTCTTCATGGATAATACAAAAAGGAGGGTAATATGAAGAAACTGATTAATGAGGTCGACAATGTAGTAAACGAAATGCTTGATGGCATGGTAGCAGCTTGCCCGAAGTACGTTAAGCGTCTGCCTGGACTGGAAGTACTGGTTCGTGCCGGCGGTTCCAACGGTAAAGTTGCGCTCGTATCCGGCGGCGGAAGCGGACATGAACCTTCCCACGGCGGATTCGTCGGAAAAGGTATGCTGGACGGCGCAGTTGCCGGTGCAGTATTCACATCCCCGACACCGGATCAGGTCTATGAAGCAATCAAAGCAGCCAACGGCGGAAAGGGTGTTCTTCTCGTAATCAAGAACTACACCGGTGATGTCATGAACTTCGAAATGGCAGCTGACATGGCAAGAGATGAAGGCATCGAAGTTGATCAGGTTGTTGTCGCAGACGACGTCGCAGTTGAGAACAGTACCTGGACAACCGGACGCCGCGGTATCGCCGGAACCATCTTCGTACACAAACTCGCAGGTGCCTGCGCAGAAGCCGGCGGAGATCTCGCAGCTGTTAAGGCAGTCGCTGAAAAGGTTATCGCAAACGTACGTTCCATGGGTATGGCGATTGATGCCTGCACCGTTCCGGCAGCCGGCAAGAAGAGCTTTGACCTTGCGGAAGATGAAATTGAAATCGGTATCGGTATCCATGGCGAACCGGGTACTCACCGTGAAAAGATGAGCACCGTTAACGGCATTTCCGATCAGCTGCTCGACAAGATCCTCGCTGAGGGAATCTACAATTCCGGTGATGAAGTCTGTGTCCTGGTCAATGGCATGGGCGGCACTCCGCTGATGGAACTCTATGTTGCCAACAATCACATTAAGGATGTTCTGGCAGAAAAGGGCATCAAGATCTACAAGACCATCGTCGGCAACTATATGACATCGCTCGACATGGAAGGCTTCTCCATCACACTGCTCAAGCTGGATGATGAAATGAAGAAGCTGCTCGATGCACCGGCAGATACTCCTGCATTCGTACAGTTCTGATTGGTTTTGTTTTTAACACAGAGGGCTTCGGCTCTCTGTTTTTTTTTTATTTTCCGGGCATAAAAAAAGAACCGTTTGATCTGGTTCTTTTTCATTGGCTTGATCAGTCTGCGTTTTTGAAGACGTCTTTATTCTTAATAAAGTATTCAACGCCGGAGTATACCGTCGTCGCCACAATGACCACAACACATAACGTATTCAGCCATTCCGGAATATTGAGCATCATCAGGCAGAGGCAGACCATGGTGGAAGCCGTCTTGACTTTGCCGGACCAGGCAGCCGCGATGACTTTGCCCTGTTCCACTGCGACAAGGCGCATGCCGGAAACGGCGAATTCTCTCAGAAGAACAATTGCCAGCGCCCATCCCGGCATCTGACCGTTTTCCACGAACCAGCACATCGCGGACATGACCAGGATCTTGTCTGCGAGGGGATCCATGAATTTGCCGAAGTTGGTGATCTGGTTGTAGTGCCGGGCAATATAGCCATCCAGAAGATCGGTCAGAGAGGCAATGATGAAGATCGCCAGCGCTACGTAGTTGCTGTTGGGGAATCCCGCATACAGTACGCCGAGGAATACCGGTACCAGAATGATTCTCAGAATGGTCAGCTTATTAGCAGTAGTCATAGTATGATTTCTCCTATTTTCACAACACAATTATTTTACACCTAAAAAAGACCACTGCGCACTTACGCAATGGCCTCTTTCAGATGTTTAATCAGTCAACGTTTCTAGTCGCAACGACATTCACGCCGGTACCGAGTACATTGTCAATGATGACATCGCCGATCTTAACCGGTGCTTTGACACGCACCGCATCGATCGCCTTCATGCATTCATCGATCTTGTCCTTCGGAATATTGCCTGCTGTCTTGACGGAGCAGCGAGGTTTGTCACCGCCATCCACGACTACAGTGGAGGTAACGGTGCGTTCCGGATGAATGACTTCCTTGCGCGCGTAGTTATCGCCGATCGGGCAGGTATTGCCCTTTACGGAAAGAACTTCACCATTCTCAAGTTCAACGGTGATCTGGCAGCCCATCGGGCAGCCAATGCATGTTAATTCTCTTTTTTCCATACTTACTCTGCCTCAATCTTGATCGTAATGGTCTTCAGATCTTTTACTTCCTGAAGCTTCTTCTTCTGCAGGATGACCTGTTCCATTTCACCCGGTGCGAGAATCCGCTTCTTCAGATGCTGAACCCGTTCGTCATCGAAGTAAACGCTGACGAAGGAATCCTTGAACACTGCTCCGACACGGAACCGTACGGTAAGCAGGTCTTCCATCTTGTCGACATCGACCGTGCATGGAACGGTGTAGCGTGCACCGTCCGTTGCCTTGAGTTCAACGACATGACCCTTAGCAGTATCTTTGGAACCGTTCTGTACGAACTTCGCCGCATTGGCACCAGCCTTGGTCGCTTCTTCCGAAACGTAGTCAACCAGATCGTGTACATGCAGAACATTACCGCAGGCAAACACACCCGGAATATTCGTTTCGAGACTCTCGTTGACGATCGGTCCGCTGGTGACCGGATTCATCTGAATGCCGGCCTTGTTGGACAGTTCGTTCTCCGGAATCAGACCGCAGGATAACAGAAGGGTATCGCAGGTATAGCGTTCTTCCGTTCCCGGGATCGGCTTCATGTCTTTGCCAACCTCAGCGATCGTTACCGCTGTAACGTGTTCCTTGCCTTCGATATCCACTACGGTGTGGGAAAGCTTCAGAGGAATGCCGAAGTCGTTCAGGCACTGTACGATGTTACGCTTCAGACCGCCGGAATACGGCAGGAGTTCCGCAACGACTTTGACCTTTGCGCCTTCCAGCGTCATACGGCGGGCCATGATCAGACCGATATCACCGGATCCGAGAATAACAACTTCACGGCCCGGCATATAGCCTTCGATATTGACCAGACGCTGTGCAGTACCGGCAGAGAAGATGCCTGCCGGACGGTAACCAGGAATGTTGAGCGCACCGCGCGGACGTTCCCGGCAGCCCATCGCCAGAATGACTGCACCAGCCTGAATCTGATACATGCCGTCTTCCCGGCTCATGGCTGTTACAACACGGTCAGGAGAGATGTCCATAACCATGGTGTTGAGCTTGTATTCGATCTTTTCTTCGAGTACCTGCTCGATGAAGCGGTAAGCATACTCCGGTCCGGTCAGCTCTTCCTTAAAGGTGTGAAGTCCGAAACCGTTGTGAATGCACTGGTTCAGAATACCGCCGAGCTCTTTGTCACGTTCCAGAATCAGGATCTTTTCGATTCCTGATTTTCTGGCGGAGACCGCCGCTGCCAGACCTGCAGGTCCGCCGCCGATGATTACAATATCGTATGAAATCATGCTTCGTCGCCTCCGTTCGAGCCTTTGGTTCTCTCGATTACAATGTTGCTGCGGCCGCCGCTCTTCGTGACTTCTTCCAGCGGAAGTCCAAGTTCACGGTGCAGTATTTCCATAACACGCGGTGAGCAGAAGCCGGCCTGGCATCTTCCCATACCTGCGCGGGTGCGGCGTTTGACACCGTCCAGGCTGCGTGCGCCGAGCGGACGATGGATCGCGTCGAGGATCTCGCCTTCGGAAATGGATTCACAGCGGCAGATGATCTGTCCGTAAGCCGGCTCTTTCTTGATGAGCTCATTGCGCTCTTCCAGAGAGAGTTCCTGCGGATTGAGGATACCCTTACGCTTGGAGATCCAGTTTTCCTTTTCCGTGAGATTCATCTTTTCCTTCAGCATACCGCCGACCATCTCACCGATGGCAGGGCAGGATGTGAGGCCCGGAGATTCGATGCCGGCACAGTCGATGAAGTGCGGTGCATCTTCAACTTCCTTAATGATGAATTCATGGTTTGCTTCATGTGCACGGAGTCCGGCAAATGAAGTGATGACCTTGCGCATCGGCAGATTCTTCACGTGATCGTTTGCCTTCGCGATGAGATCTGCGATACCTGCAGCAGTCGTATTGTTGCCTTCCTTGTTCTCAAGGTCGACCGCGGTCGGACCGACAATCAGATTGCCGTGGATCGTCGGAGAAACGAGAACGCCTTTACCGAGATTTGTCGGCTGCGGGAAAATCGTATGCTTTACATGTCCGCCGACTTCCTTGTCGAGCAGGCAGTAATCACCGCGGCGCGGCGTAATCTTGATCTTATTTGCGCTGACCATGTTGTGGATGATGTCTGCGTAGACACCGGCAGCGTTTACGACATATCTGGCGGTATACTCACCGTTATTGGTGCGCAGATGCCAGATACCTTCTTCGTCTCTCTTAATAGCTTCAACTTTTGTATTGAAACGGAAGTCAACACCGTTTACTGCTGCATTCTCCGCCATGGCGATATTCAGCATAAACGGGCAGATAATGCCGCTTGTCGGAGCATAGAGCGCACCTTCGACATTGTCGGAAAGATTCGGTTCCATCTCCAGCGCTTCTTCGCGGCTCAGAATTCTTAAGTCTTTAACACCATTGGCAATACCACGGTCATACAGGGTCTTCAGTCCATCAATCGCTTCCTTGTGGATGCAGACGACCATAGCGCCATTACGTTTAAACGGAATATCAAGGTCTTCCGCCAGCTGACCCATCAGTTCATTACCCCGGACATTCATCTTCGCCATGAGGGAACCCTCAGCAGCGTCGAAGCCGGCATGGACAATTGCGGAATTTGCCTTGGACGTTCCTTCGCAGACATCTTCGCACTTTTCCAGTACGCAGACGCTTGCGTTATAGCGCGAAAGCTGTCTGGCGATCGAACTGCCGGTTACTCCCGCGCCAATAATAATTACGTCATACATGTTTGTTATCAGTCCTCTTTTGTTTTGTGAATCAGATATGCTGTCTGCAGGCCTGCTGCAGAAACACATTTACTACAGAAAGAAGAAGGAGGAATCAGCACAGTCACGCACATGCGCTTTGTGCCGATTCCCCCAGCCTATGTGCTATTACAGAAAACTTCTAATTCAAATCGAATGATTAGAATAAGATGTTGTGCAGTAAGGAAGCAACGATTGCACCGCAGATCGGAGCTACAACAGGAATCCAGCCGTAAGCCCAGTCAGGGTTCTTCTTGCCCTTATTCGGAGCAAGGAGCTGATATGCGAAACGCGGAGCAGCATCTCTTGCTGCGTTCATAGCATAACCTGTGAGACCGCCGAAGGAAGCACCGCATGCAACGATGACGCCATAGACGAGAACCCAGGAAACGTTGGAAGCACCAGCTTCTGCAGGGATGGATGCGAGTGTGAATACGAGAACGAATGTAGCTACAAACTCAGACAGGAAGTTGAGGCTTGTGTTGCGAATAGCCGGACCTGTGCTGAAGCAGCCGCGGATTGTGTCATCGTCTTCTGTAGCCTTGATCTGATCGCCATAGAGAACCATCAGGATCGCTGCACCTACGAAACCACCGAGCATCTGAGCAATGATGTAACCCGGAACCATACCCCAGGAGAGACCACCGCGCATAGCTGCGCCGATTGTAACTGCCGGGTTGAAGTGGGAACCGGAAGCTGCGCCGAATGTGAACGCAGGAACCATAACTGCCATACCCCAACCAATGAGAATGTGAACGGTATTGCCGCCCTTCATTCCGGAACCTGTCAGGCTGACGTTGCAGCAAACACCGTCACCCAGAAGAACAAGCATCGCTGTTCCAATAAATTCTGCAATATACGGACTCATAATTTTTTTCTATCTCCTCTATTTTTTCTAAGACAATGTAGGACTAATTATTTAGCCCAGCCGAGTGTGGCATTGACTGCCTGCTTCCAACCCTTGAGCTCTGCCTCTCTGACATCAGCTGCCATGTCAGGCTTGAACTCACGATCGATCGCCCAGTTCTTGATGACATCCTGCTTGCCGGACCAGAATCCAACAGCCAGACCTGCCAGGTAGCTGGCGCCCATAGCGGTTGTTTCTACGCATACCGGACGATGTACCGGAGCGTTGATGATGTCGGACTGGAACTGCATGAGGAAGTTGTTCTTACATGCGCCGCCGTCAACCTTCAGAGCGTTCAGCTTAACTCCGGAACCTTCTTCCATAGCTGTGAGAACATCAGCTGTCTGGAATGCGAGAGATTCAAGAGTAGCACGGATGATGTGGTACTTATTGACACCACGAGTCAGACCTGTAATAGCACCACGTGCATACGGATCCCAGTACGGAGCACCTAAACCGGTGAATGCAGGAACGACATAGCATCCGTTGGTATCCTTAACCTGTGTTGCGAAGTACTCGGAATCCGGAGAAGCATCAACTACCTTGAGCTCATCACGGAGCCACTGAATTGCAGCACCAGCTACGAATACAGAACCTTCGAGTGCATATTCGACCTTACCGTCGAGACCCCAAGCGATTGTGGTCAGAAGTCCATTGTTCGGATAAATCGGCTTTTCGCCAACGTTCATGAGCATGAAGCAGCCTGTTCCATAAGTGTTCTTTGCCATACCAGGCTCGAAGCATGTCTGGCCAAAGAGGGCAGCCTGCTGGTCACCGGCAACACCGGCAATCTTGATCGGTCCGCCGAAGAATTCCGGATCGGAGGAACCATATACGCCACTGGAAGGCATTGCCTTCGGCAGCATGCTCATCGGTACTTCAAGCTGTTCGCAGAGCTTTGCATCCCATTCCAGAGTGTTGATGTTGAACATCAGAGTTCTGGAAGCGTTGGAATAGTCAGTAGCGAATACTTTGCCCTTTGTGAGCTTGTAGATCAGCCAGGTATCAACGGTACCGAAGCACAGTTCGCCAGCTTCTGCACGTGCACGGACACCCTCGACATTATTGAGGATCCAGCGCAGTTTTGTACCGGAGAAGTACGGGTCAAATACGAGACCTGTCTTGTGATAAGCTTCATCCGCGATATCCGGATACTTCGCGATGAGTTCAGCCTTCATATCAGCTGTTCTGCGGCACTGCCATACGATTGCATGGTATACCGGCTGTCCGGTCATTCTGTCCCAGACAATTGTTGTTTCACGCTGGTTTGTGATACCGATTGCAGCGATGTCTTCTGCTTTCGCTCCGACTTTCTGCATTGCTTCACGTGCTACGGACAGCTGTGTCTGCCAGATTTCGTTTGCATCGTGCTCAACCCAGCCCGGCTGCGGGAAGTACTGCGTGAATTCCTTTTGCGCTACAGAGCACATTTCACCCTTTTCGTTGAACAGGATGCAGCGGTTGCTGGTTGTGCCCGCATCGAGCGCCATTACATACTTTGCCATTTGTTTTACTTATCCTCCTTTAATTATGATTGGCAATAATGCTAAAGCTGTAATGCTTTCGTTTCACTTTCTGCAGGATCAGAAAGTTAACTACAATTTGAAGAAACTCAATATTGGCCGAATCAAAGGAAACGGCCGCATAAGTGAAATCAGACGTATGGATTCAATTTTTCTTTAATTATGATCCGGAAATCAGATTTTTCTGTCTTCGGATCCCCCTTAATCTGTCGGATAAATCAGAACAAATCTTATTTTTATCTCCCCTTTTTCAGTTCTGTTGTTTTTACAGGCCACCAAGCGGAACAATAAGCCCCTGAAATTAAAACGTGACATCATGTATGCGGTTACATTGCTGGAAACAAATAACATTTATGCTTATCACGTTCGTTATTTCATTCTCGATTTAACACCTGTAAATGACTGATTTCATTCTAGTACACCTGTAAATACAATTCAAGAAAAAACCGGAAGGAATCAATTCATCCTACTAATTTTATCTAAAATGAAAATATTTCATTATATTTTGTTCATGTATGCATGGTTTCTGAAAAGATTATTTTTATCGCTTGAAAACCTATTTTTAATGGGGTACTTTTGTGTCTGTTTTGTAACTTATTTTCATAAAAACCGAAAAAATAATTTTTTTGGCAACGGGTGCGTTTTTATCGGTATTGTCATCGGATTACCTGGTAACGAAGCCTCAGATAAGAGTCTTCCAGCGCTTCACAGCGGATCAGTTTCAGAACACCAAGACCGGAAAGGTCTTCCTTTGAGGTAATGGACGGACCGTCGATCAGGGTCGAAGTATCTTTTCCTCCGATCAGCACCGGTGCGACTACGATATCCACATAATCGATCAGTTTCGCCCTCAGAAACAGACCGTTCATCGTACCGCCTGTTTGAATCGTAAGCCTCTCACATCCATACCGTGTATACAGCTCCTGCAGTGCTGCTTCTAAGGAAAGACGCTCCTGGAAAATGATTCCAGGACGATCGTCCTCAACATCGAATGCCGGATGCGCCGGGTTTGAGGTAATCAGAACAAACTGTTTCGATAATGCCACAAAATACCGCACGCCGTGTTCCGTAAGGTGAGAGTTGTCAATCAATACAAAGGATACCTGTGTTTTTTCCGGAATCGGTTTTTCATTCACACCAAGCTTTGCCTGCACTCTTCCGGTATTCAGTGACCAGAGATCCGTTGTCTGTTCGATCTCATAGTATTGATGCAGGCCTTCCTTCAGTCCTTTGATGTTCG
>JAEEGL013025369.1_pt1 | contig 11639 bp, 9 predicted proteins | sample 9134231 | NCBI WGS metagenome assembly JAEEGL01 (sample SAMN16246548, study PRJNA631951) | gut metagenome | biome: gut microbiome; feature: rumen; material: fiber-attached | host: Bos | place: Iran: Karaj | collected 2018-10 | reverse complement strand
TGCAAGTACTTTGCGACCATTAGCGGTAGCATTACGTTTCATGAAGCCGTGCTCTACCTTGCGTTGGCGCTTGTGTGGCTGATAAGTACGTTTTGGCATATTATTCCTTAAAATTTAATTATTTTCAAAATCTTGTTATAGTATACCGCACTTTTCCACATTTTTCAAGGAGTTTTCCACAAATGTTTTAGAGATAAAGCGTTTATTGTGGAAATCGCTACCCCTGTAAACCAAAAACTATATTATAAAATATTTATTTTTCTTTCAAAAACCTGTGGAAAACTTTCCCCTTCTCTGCTATACTGATTCAAAAGGAGGTCGAGTGTATAATATTTGGGACAATGTTTTAGCGTCCGTTAAACAAAAAGTATCAGACACTGTTTTTGTCACCTATTTTAAAGACACTTCCCTTTCATCTTTAGAAGACGGCAAAATTGTTGTTAATGTAAAGAATGCCTTCATCTCAAAACAACTTTCCTCTAAATATCATTCCATTATTAATGATGCTATCTCAAACACTGGTACCGAGGTAAAAGAATTAGTATTTGAAATTTCTTCCAGTACTAAACCAAAGGTTCGCCCTCGCGAAGTTATTAATGATGCCCCAGAAACACTTTCTCAAACCATTAAATCCACCAGGTTCGCTTCAAATACTACAAGTTCATTAAAACCAGAATACACCCTAGATAATTTTATTATTGGTTCAAACAATGATCTTGCTGTTGCTGCTGCTAAGAGTATTATTGATGCTCCAGGTAAAAGATTTAATCCATTCTTCCTATATGGTAGCCCAGGTCTTGGTAAAACCCACCTTGTCCAAGCGATTGGAAATGCTCTTTTAAAAAAGGATCCAACCCTAAAGATCCTTTATATGCCTACCACAGATTTCGTAAGTGACTTTATTGTTGCAATTCGTAATGGTAAGGGTAATGAATTTCGTAAAAAATTCCAAAAAATAGACTGTCTCATCTTAGATGATTTCCAAAAAATTATTGGTAAACCTGGTACCCAAGACGAATTCTTTGATATATATAATAGTCTCTACCAACTAAATAAGCAGATTATTGTTACTTCAGACCGTCTACCAAACCAAATTGAGACTTTAGATCCACGTTTATCATCTCGCCTTGCTCAAGCTGGTGCATTTGATCTTCAACTTCCAAAATTCGAAGATAAATGTGCAATTCTCCGCGCCAAAGCAGACCTTGCTGGCGCAGATATCGAAGATGAAGCAATTGAATACATCGCTGAGAATGTAAATACAAATATTCGTGATCTCGAAGGTGAGCTTTCAAAAATCCTTCTCATGTCTGAAGTTCGCGGTATCACTCCACTAGAACTTATTAATAATGGTTCTACCTCTATTAGTCACACAACAAAACCTCGTCCACTCTCTAGTAAACAAATTATAGATAAAGTTGCAAAATATTATAATCTTACTAGTAAAGATATTTGTGGTGGCTCTAGGGTTTCAAATATTAAGACTGCCCGCCAAATTGTGATTTATCTTCTTTGTTCTGAATTATCCTTCAGTACTACTAATGCCGCGAAAGAAGTGGGATTAAAAGATCATACTACTGCAATGCACGCACGTGATAAAATCACAAATGATATTAAGATGGATTTTGCCCTCCGTGAACAAATTGAAGAAATAAAAGGATTATTATATGCAGCGTAAAGTGGAAAACTTGTGTAAAACTATGCGACAAACTATGTGTAATTTAAGTGTAAAAATTTGTGGATATATAAAAAGTACACAAATAAGCGTGGAAAACCACATTTTTACACACACTTTTACACTTCTTTCCACTAAGTTTTCAACAGAAAATTCTTCTCTATTTCTAAGGAATCTTTTCCACTTTTCCACTACACCTACTATTACTACTAATATTAAATAAAGGAGGATAAAAAAATGGAAATCGAAGTTACACAAGAAAAACTAAGTAAAGCACTAAATAATGTGAGTCGTATAGCAGTTGGTAAAGTAACCCTTCCTATACTTAATAATGTTTTAATTCGTGTAGATAAAAAGAAAGTATCTTTAATAACTACAAACCTAGATATGGCAGTAGTAGATTTCCTCCCAGTTTCTAATAGTAAAGATGGTGTAATTACAGTTCCAGCAAAACTCTTAGCAGAGTATGTTTCTACTCTTCCAAAAGGAGAAACCATTAAACTTTCTTCTAAAGATGATAAAATTACGATTTCTGCAGGTAAATATTCCTCTACTATTAATGGTTCTCCAGCAGACGATTTCCCAGAACTACCAGAAATAGATGAGAAAAAAGCCGTAGTCTTTAAGATGGGGATTGATGAGTTTAAGAATAGTATTAACCAAGTAATTATTGCAAGTTCCAACGATCTTACTCGCCCAGCCCTTACTGGTGTATATTTTAATACTTACGATAAAACACTAGCTATTGCTGCTACAGATGGTTATAGATTAGCAGAGAAAAAACTAATTAAGAATATTCAAAGCGAAATTCAGGTAATTGTGCCAACCACTTCTCTCCAAGAAGTACTTCGCGCTATTAATGAAGAAATGGAAGAAGTGGAAATCTCCTTTAATGATGATTTAGTACGCTTCCGCCTAGGTGAAGTTGAAATTATCTCGAAGATTATTGATGCTAGCTTCCCAGACTACAAGAAACTAATTCCAAAAGATAATAATATTACTATTACCCTAGATAAAGAAGAAATCTCTCGTGACACCAAACTTGCAGCCTTATTTGCAAGAAGAAGCGCATCTGGATCAATCGTTCTAGAAGCAAAAAAACCAGATACTTTCTCTGTTCGCTCGGTAGCTAGTGAGCTTGGTGAAAATGATTCAAAGATTGAGGCAAAAATCGAAGAAGAAGGAAAAATTAATCTAAACTCTCGCTTCCTTCTAGACGCTTTAAATGTTCTTGAAGAAAAGAAAATCACTCTTTCCTTCTCTAATACTATTAAGCCAATTATCTTAACTAACGGAAAATCTACAGATTATACACATATTATTATGCCTCTAAACTCATGATTATAAAATCTATTAACCTCACAAATTTTCGAAACCATTCAACCTACCACCTAGAATGTAATAAAGATACCACAATGATTCTCGGAGAGAATGGAAGTGGTAAAACATCAGTTCTAGAAGCTATTTATATTCTTACTCGTGGTAAGAGTTTTCGCGCCACGGATCCAGATATTATTAAAAGAGGCAAAGAGTTTTATAGGATAGAACTCGAGTATGATAATGGTGAAAAAACCAGTGCTATCTATGATAAGAAGAATAAAACCTTTTTAGTGTCAGACAAAAAAACCCGCCGTTTACCAAAAAAACACCGCTTTCCAACCATTCTATTTTTACCATCAGATCTAAATTTAATTAGTGGCTCACCTTCTCGTCACCGCGAATATTTTGACCGTATTTTTAGTAATTTTGATGAAGAGTATGGAACTACCCTTTCCCGCTACGAAAAGGCCTTAAAACAGCGAAACGAGCTCTTAAAAGACGAAAATATAAGTGACTCTGCTTTGTTTTCATGGAATCTACTTCTTTCTAAATATAGTACTAAATTATACCAATATAGGAAGACATTAACCGAAGAGATTAATAAAGATTTTAACGATATTTATCATTCTATCGCAGAAAACAACGACACAGTAGAGCTGTTTTATAAATCTGAAGTAGATGCTATAAGTGAGAGCAAATATCTAAAAACCCTCGAGGAAAATTTCAAGAAGGATTTATATCTAGGCCATACAAGCTTTGGTATCCATAAGGATGACTTTATCTTCTTATTTAATGGTTGTGAAGCGGACGGATCGGCTTCACGCGGAGAAACCCGCTCTATTGTTTTGGCGCTCAAATTTATTGAAGCAAAGATTATCTATGAAAAGATTAATCAAAAACCAATCGTACTTCTTGATGATGTATTCTCAGAATTAGATGAAACCCGCCGAAGATGTCTAATTAAAAACTTCAAGGATCACCAAGTTATTATCACTAGTGTAGAGAAAGAGCCAGGGTTGCACTAGAATAGGCTGCAGAGTCACCAGAAAACTCTTTTAGAGAAGCCGTGGCGCGAGCGAGTGAAACATATCTTTGTGCATATTTATAAGTTTGCCAATCTGGATTTGAAGAAGAATTTACAAAAGCTTCACCAGTGGCAATTCTTTTTTCTGTATCTGAACTATTTAATAAACTTTTTATCATATTAGTAATACTAGAAAGCCCAGAAGTAAAACTACTAGTTTTTAGGGCACTAAGAATAGTTCCATCAAGTATACCTAGAGGAGTAGTACGTTTATTATTAAAGTTAATAAATTTTTCTAGGGTAGAATCTTTATTTACAGTTCTAACACCATCAGAAACAGTGGTATTCTTATTTAAGAAATCAATAAACCCAGCATCACTAAAAATGTTACTAAGTGTAGAAGTATCAAAAGTGGCTATTTCGGAACAATGAGCTGACCCTGCCGCGCCGATTAGGTTAGTAGTTTTACATTCGCCAAAGTTTCCAAGAAAACGAGTAGTTTCGTCCGCCGCATAGGTGGTTGGGAATAAACTAATAATAGAAGAGCTGACTGCGCTAGAAATAGAAGAAAATTGAGAAATAAAGTTATATGGTTTTAAATGAATTGCAAAATTATAAATAATAGACCCCAGAAAAGTATTCTTTGAAGTAATATCAAACGGGCTACGATTCATTCTGTCTACTTCGGCGTCCATTGCGAGAATTTTAGTAGTAAGTCTTGCGTAGGATTTTACCGCCTCTTCGCTACCAGGAGTAGCGCCGCTAGCTTTAGCAAGTTCCTTACCAACATTTACAGCACCTTCAACCAACATTTCCCCAGCCTCAATACCAGAAATTGTGTAATAAGAATTATTAATTAGAGACTTATCGATGGTTGAAGAAACACTAGAAACATCTTCATAAGAAGCTTTTTCGTCACCTGTTTTATATATACCAATATTTCCTCTTGATCTAGAACTAGAAGAAACCACAACGCTTTTTGGATTTGAGCTAACCTTAGTTTTATTATCTATAGTGTAAGCAACCCTATCTGACGCATAGTTTTTTACCTTACTAGTATTAACTGGTTCTTTTGCAAGAATTGCATAAAGACTAGGAGACTCTAGAGGTGAGCCAGAGACTTCTATAATCTCACCAGTCTCCACGTCTACCACGCTAGTTTTTGTGGATTTATTTAGATAACTCATTACTTCATTAATTTTAGACTCACCGCCTTCACCAGCCTTCATTTTACTAATATTCTCCATCAAAGCTAGGAAGAATAAACTAGAGCGCTGCTCTTTTGAAATAGTATCAGCCACATTTAGGCTAGTAGTAACATTTGAGATAGCGAGCTCGCGGCTGCTTGCTAACCCTTTATTTAAAATAGAATTGATATAGTCTTCTACACTATTTTTTGAAGAGGCGGCAGGAGTAGTTTCGACATATTCATAATAAGTCTTAGTTTCACCGTTTTCTTCTACCACGCGTTTTACTAAAGTAACATTATTAGTACTAATATCGCTTCCCTCACCCATGATTTTGTTCATAGTTTCATCGAAATTGGAATCCTTGGTGTAGTTATTTCGAGAAGTGCCAATCCTTCTAAAAGTTTCTTGTGCGGCGGAATCATAATAATATGCCGCGCGCCCATAAGTAGCACTAGTAAAGGCGCTATAAAGCTTAGTGTTATTGTGCACTTCATCATAAAATTCAGAGCCACTAATAGTTTTATCACCGACCGTGAGTGATACACTGCCATCAGAGTTGTCTACGGCTTTAACACCGTTTTCCTCGAGCTTCTTTTTGGTGTTAGTAGGAAGATCTCCGGCTTTCATCGCTTCAGCGAAAACAATAATCTTGCTCTCCACTGCGTCGGCATATTGAACGTCTGTTTCTTCTAGGATTCTTTCAGAAATTGCAGAAGGAATTAAATTACCAGAGGCAAATAAAGCAGCAAAAACACCAATCATTAAGGTAATCAAAAACATCAAAGAGAAAGAAAATTTCTTCTTTCCAGCAGTCTTCTTTAGTTTCTTTCCTTTAACATTAGAAACGAACTGTATATTTGAGAGTGCAGACGCTTCGCTTGCCCGTAATAAATTGCCGGCATTCATAAAAAATATTATACAACACTTAAGGGGTGTTGTAAAGAATTGTGGTATAATTAAAACATGCTAAAAATAGAGAAAATCATTCCCGGAGGACAAGCTCTTGCCACGGAGGAGTCTGGTAAGAAAATCTTTTTGTGGAATGCTCTTCCTGGTGAAACTATCGAAGAATACACCATTACTAAAAATAAGTCTCATTACGCCGAAGGTATAGCCACCAAAATCTCTGAGGCTTCAGAGCACCGCAAAGAGCCAGAAGATGAATGTTTTCTCTCTACTTCTCCATGGCAAATCATGGACTACGAGTATGAACTTAAAACTAAGCAAGAACTAGTAGTTGAATTATTTCGTGAACACCAGATCTCCATTGATTTTCCAGAGATATTTACGGATGGTAAGATTTATGGCTATCGCAATAAGATGGAATATGCTCTCTACTATGACCAAGAAAAACAAAAGATCTTCCCTGCTTTTCATACTCGCGGCTCACACCGCAAAATTCCTATTACTAAATCATCTATCGAACGCCCAGAGATTTTTGCACGCGCAAACGAGATTATTGATGATTTAAACGCTCGAGGCGAAGAAGCCCGCAATTACCAATCCATGCTTCTTCGTTGTGACCAAAACGGAAAAGTTTCCGGCGGGCTTTATGAAAATAAAAAACCACACCCAGTTTTTGAAAATCTATCTGATATAATCTTAGGTTACGAATACTCATATTCACCAAACGGCTTTTTCCAAATCAACCTCCCAGTCTACGAAATGGCTTTGAAAGAAATTAAAAATCACATCAAAACAGACAAAGTACTAGACCTTTATGCCGGTGTCGGCACCATCGGCCTCTCCGTCGCCCGCGACAAAGAACTAACCCTAGTTGAAGTAGACAAATACGCCTTCGGTGAACTAAGCAAGAATTGCAGTAATAGTATCATTTCGGACACGCGTCCGTCCGGCCCGTCGCCACGGGCGGACGGCGCTAACTCTCGCCTTGCCAGGCTCCGAAATGTCCTCAATAATACTATTACTCCAATTCTAGCTAAGTCCGAAGAGGTATTAGGCTACATCGAACTAGAGCAAACAGTTATCTTGGATCCCCCTCGTGCCGGCTGCGATGAAAAGCTAATTAATAGAATCTTGGAAGTCAAACCAAAATCTGTCATCTATCTTTCTTGTAACCCTGCCACCCAAGCTCGTGACGTTAAAATGTTGTTAGACGAATACAAAATCGACGAAGTCAAAACATTTAACTTTTTCCCACGCACTCCACACATTGAAAATCTCGTAATTCTATCTTTAAAATAAACAAATAATGTGCTAAAATTTTGTGAAAGACGGAAGTGTGGCCGAGTGGTTGAAGGCGCACGCTTGGAAAGCGTGTAACGGGGCAACTCGTTCGCAGGTTCGAATCCTGTCGCTTCCGCCATTTTAACATCATAAAAGGGTAATATGAGCGAAAACAATACAGTGATTGAGCTTAAAGGGCTCACCAAACGCTATGGTTACGGAGACACCGAATCGTTCGCTATTAAAGATTTCGATCTCACCGTAAAGCGTGGCGAATTTATCATGATAATGGGGCCGTCAGGATGCGGCAAAACCACACTTCTAAACATTATTGGTCTATTGGACCGTGCAACTGAAGGTGAATACCTCTTAAACGGCGAAGATGTAGCAGGCATTTCCTTTGCCCGCCAAGCAAGACTTCGCGCCAAAAAGATTGGTTTTGTCTTCCAAAACTTTAACCTCATCGAAGATTTATCTGTACTAGAAAACGTCGCTCTTCCCCTAGTTTATATTAATCAACCAAATACAATTAGACTAAAAAACGCTTCTGAAGCTTTGAGGCGTTTCCATCTTCAAGAACGTGAGTATTATTTACCAGGTCAACTATCTGGTGGTCAGCAACAACGTGTAGCAATCGCTCGTGCTATCGTGTCAGATCCAGAAATTATCCTTGCTGATGAGCCAACTGGTAACCTTGATTCCCGTTCTTCCCACGTTGTAATGGAAGAATTAAAAGCTATCCACGAAGAAGGCAACACTATTATCATGGTTACCCACAACCCTGCCCTTACAGTTTATGCTACCCGTGTTATCAATATGCTTGATGGTCAAATCGACACTGACGTAAAGACGGTTTCAGATAGTAATCTTCCTCAACCAATTAGTATTAAAGTTAAGAAAAATAAATCAAGCAGGAGGAAGAAATAATGGCACTTCTTATTCGTACTCACATGAAGTTGGCGCGTACTTCTATTAAAGAAAACCGCACCCGTTCTTTTCTTACCTGCCTAGGTATTGCAATCGGTATTGCTAGTATCATCCTCATTCTTTCTCTTACTGGTAGTATTTCAAACCTTATTTCAAACGAGATTTCTGGCATCGGTTCAGATCTAGTTGTTGTGCGCCCAAGCACCAACAAAGATTCTGTCACCTCTGTTATAGAAGAGCTTACCGCATCAAGTTCTTTCCAAAAGAGTAATTTGAAACTAAGTGATGTGGAAACTATCAAAAAAATCGAAAATGTCGAAGCCGTAGCCCCAATCGCAGTGTCTTCAAACACTCTCAAAAACGAAGACAATGTGATTAATTCTGCTACTATTCTTGGCACCACGTTAGACTTTAATACGATCGAGCCACTCGCTCTTAAAAACGGTGGATTTATTAATGATCACAACAAAGAGAATTCTGTCGTGGTTGGGCATATGCTCTCTCTCGAGCTCTACAATACTTCAAACCCAGTAGGTCGCACTCTCGACTTTATGGGCAAAAAGTTCATTGTGGTAGGCATCCTTGAGGAAATTGAAGAGTCCATCAATTTTGACAACGTAGATTTCAATAATGCTGTAATTATGGACATCAACCAACTAGATAAGATTGCGGGTACTCCACAAATCCAACAAATCAATGTACGCGTATCTAACACTGAGGCTCTAGAAGCCGTATCAAACCAAATCAAGACAGACCTCACCGAAGCAAAATCTGGTGATACAAACTTCAAGGTTCTCTATGGCAACGAAATTACTCACCCTGCTAATAACCTCCTTAGTATCATTTCTGGTATGCTTGCAATTGTTGCAGGTATTTCCCTAGTAGTAGGCGGTATTGGCGTAATGAATATTATGCTCGTATCTGTAGCAGAGCGTACTCACGAGATTGGTATTAGAAAAGCTGTTGGTGCATCCGCATACAACATCTTGATGCAATTTATCCTAGAATCATTAATTCTCTGTGTCCTCGGCGGTTTCCTCGGCATCGTTCTAGGCTACATCCTCGCTTTCTTCGTCTCAATCGTTACTCCATTTACTCCGTATATCAGCTGGCAAGTACTCGTTGTAACTCTTGGTACAACTATCGTTGTAGGCATCCTCTTTGGTATCTACCCAGCCTTAAAAGCCGCCTCCAAAAATCCTATAGAATCACTAAAGCATTATAGATAATAATACTTGCTTTAAAGCATTAACCCGTAAGATTTAAAGCCCAAAAATGTATATTCCTGACGTTTACCAGTGTATGACATTTTTGGGCTTTAAGTCATGCTTTAAAGTAAGTATTATTATCTAAGTGTTATAATGATTATATGAAGAAATTATTAGAGAAACTGCCTTTTTATAATGAAATGGTGCTTCCATACCATTTCGCTCAATCTGTTTTTGCCACCACCAAGTATCACCGCCCAGCCAAAAAGCTCCATGTAATTGGTGTTACTGGTACCAACGGCAAAACTACCACCTGTTTTATGATCTGGAATATGCTGAATAAGGCTGGGTTTAAAACCGGTCTTATGACTACCGTTGCTTATGGCGTGAAAAAACTTCAGCCAGAACTCGGTCACATGACTACCGTAGATGCAGTTACTCTAAACAAACGTCTTGCCGAAATCAAGAATGAAGGTGCAGAATATCTCGTTCTTGAAATTACTTCTCATGCTCTAGCCGAATATCGGACGCTTGGCATTCCTATTGAAATTGGGGTGTTTACTAACCTTACCCACGAGCATCTAGACTATCACAAGACCTTTGTAAAATACCGTGACGCCAAGGGTAAATTATTTAAAAAGGCCAAGTACTCTATTCTTAATGCAGACGATGCGGCGACCCGTGTTTACAAAACGCTTACGAAAAAATATACCACCTACGGCATAAAATATGGCGAAAACAAGGCAAAAGACATAAAATTGTCAGTTTCTGGTGTAAAATATTCACTTGGTGATATAAATATAGAGACAAAGATTCCTGGTGAGTTTAATGTTTATAATTCTATGGCCGCCGCTCTTGTAGGTAAAAAACTTGGTCTTTCTAACGAGCAAATCGAGGAAGGTATTTTCTCTCTAGAATCCGTAGAGGGCCGCATGAATATTATCGACGAAGGCCAACCATTCACTGTTATTGTAGATTATGCCCATGCCCCAGATGCGCTTGAGAAAGTCTTTGATTCTATCGGCGCTCATAAAGGACGCATTATCTCCGTCCATGGTGGTGCAGGCCGTCGTGATCCATCTACTCGTCCAATTCGCGGCGCAATTCTAGCTAAATATTCAGACCTTGTTATCATTACTGAGGACGATTCTCGCGATGAAGACCCAGAGAAAATTGCTGAAGGTTTTATCAAGGGCGCTGAAAAGGCCGGTATGAAACTAGGTAAAAACCTAATCAAAGAATTAGACCGCGAAAAAGCCATCAAACTCGCTATTGAATCTGCAAAACCAGGCGACCTTGTGCTTTTGCTAGGTAAAGGCCACGAAAAAACCATCCTTAGAGCGGATGGTCCTCACGACTTCGAAGATATCAAAGTTGCTAAGAAGTATATTCGGCAATACCATCAATAATTGCATCGGTTTTAACCCCGAGCGCAGTTGCAATTGCTGTAGCACAAGCCATATATGATACGGCTGTTTCGCCAGGCACAAATGTTGCAACATCGATAATTTCAGACTTAATTGAAATCTTAGCTTCGGTTCCCTTTGGATAAAGTTTGGAGCTTAGGATTTTTACGTCTTTGCCAGTAAGACCGTATGCGTAAGTGGCCTTGCTTCCTTTAAAACTTTCAAAAGTTTCATAGTTTACATCATCATGATTTAATACTACGATTTCTGGCTTCATATCAAAAAGAGTTTTTTCGTTTTCTATATATTCTTCTGGCGTAAGATCATTTAATCCGGCTGTTACGAAATTAGTCATAGCGGCCACGTGAACCGGGAGATCGTAAAAGACATTATCGCGTAGAGTTTCGGCTGGAACTGTTACCACTACATAATTAGCCCCGGCTTTCCAGGCATCACTAAGAAATTTATGAAGCATTGAAGTCTTAAAAGGTTGGTCTGAGGCAAGGACGGCAACCTGTTCGTCCGCTGCACGCAAGATTTCGTGTACATAGTGAGCCACGGTGGTTTTCCCTGTTGTGCCAGTAATCGCAATGAGTTTCATGTCCTTCATTGGATTGCCATAGTAAGATTTTAAAAGCTTAGCTTTTAGTTTTTGCGTTTTAGTCTTAAACCCACCATTTTTATTTTTTGTTTGGTTTGACT
>JAEEGL012832052.1_pt1 | contig 11639 bp, 8 predicted proteins | sample 9134231 | NCBI WGS metagenome assembly JAEEGL01 (sample SAMN16246548, study PRJNA631951) | gut metagenome | biome: gut microbiome; feature: rumen; material: fiber-attached | host: Bos | place: Iran: Karaj | collected 2018-10 | reverse complement strand
GCGCTGTCTTGCACGTCTGCGCCGCGACGGTTTTGTCAACGATGTGCCGCAGATTTTCAACGGCTTCCTGCGCGGCCAGTTCTTTCTCGTGGTGCTGTGCTGCATCGCCTACATGGCACTGATGGACGCGGTCGGTTTTTATGCGGCGAGCCTGGCCTATCTTACGGGTGTCATGCTGCTCCTGCGCGTGCCAAGGCTGCACTTGTTCTGCACTGTCGGCGTGCTCGCCCTGCTTATTTACGCCGTATTCACGCTGTTTCTCAAAGTCCCCCTGCCTGCGGGCAGGCTGTTCGGCTAGAGACGCGCCGTGTCTATCCGGTCAATAAGGAATAGCGCATGGATACTCTGACTCTCATGGGCATGGGCTTTGTGCATGCCCTCAGCCCCGTAAATCTGCTTGCCATGTTCGTCTCCACTGCCGTTGGGGTGACCATCGGCTGCCTGCCCGGCCTTTCCGCCGCCATGGGCGTGGCCCTGCTTCTGCCTGTCACGTTCGGCATGTCCCCTGCGACGGGGCTCATCGTTTTGGGCGGCATCTATTGCGGAGCCATTTTCGGGGGCTCCATCAGCGCCATTCTCATCCATACGCCGGGCACTCCGGCATCGGCCGCAACCGCCATAGAGGGGTATCAGCTGACATTGCGCGGCAAGGCGGCCAAGGCATTGACCACGGCCTGCTTCGCCTCCTTCTGCGGCGGCCTTTTAAGCTGCATCTCCCTCTACTTTTTCTCCCCGCTCTTGGCGCAGCTGGCCATGAAATTCAAGAGCCCCGAATATTTCTGGCTCTCCCTCTTCGGCCTGACCATCATTGCCGGGGTATCCTCCAAATCCATGCTCAAGGGGCTCATGTCCGGCGTGCTGGGGCTTCTGCTTTCCACCATCGGCATGGACCCCATGGAGGGCGTGCCGCGTTTCATGTTCGGCCAGGCGGCCCTGTACAACGGCATCGACACCACCTGCGCGCTGATCGGCCTGTTCTCCATGTCGCAGATCCTGATCCTGGCGGAGAAGAAGATCGTTCAGCGGCCCCGCGCGGCGGAGTTCAAGGACGCCTTCGGCCTCACCGGCGGGGAGATACGCCGCATTTCGCCCGCCATCCTCCGCTCGTGGATCATCGGCAACGTCATCGGCATTCTGCCGGGGGCGGGCGCTTCCATCGCGTGCTTCATGGGCTACAACGAGGCCAGGCGGTTCTCCAGGCACAAGGAGGAATTCGGCAGGGGCTCCATAGAAGGCGTGGCCGGGTCGGAGGCCGCCAACAACGCCGTGACCGGCGGCTCGCTCATTCCCACGCTGACGCTGGGCATTCCCGGAGAGTCCGTGACGGCCGTGCTCATGGGCGGCCTGATCATCCACGGGCTTCAGCCCGGGCCGGAACTCTTCACCACCCACGCGGGCATGACGTACACCTTCTTTGCCGGCTTCGTCATCGTGCAGTTTCTGATGCTGGCCATCGGCATGCTGGGATGCAGGGGCTTTGCCAGCATAGCCCGTCTTTCCGACGCCATTCTGATCCCCTCCATCTTCCTGCTGTGCGTTGTGGGCTCCTATGCCATCCACAACAACTACACGGAAGTCGTCATCATGATGATCTTCGGCTTCATCGGCTATCTGGCCCGCAAGTTCGACCTCAACGCCGCAGCCATCGTGCTGGGGCTGATCCTCGGCCCCATCGGCGAAAGAGGGCTCAGGCGCGCCCTGATGCTCAGTGACGGCGACCCGTCCATACTGTTTTCCACTCCCCTCTGCTGGGCGCTCATCGGCCTGTGCGTACTGGGCGTGCTCTCGCCCCTGCTCATGGAAAGGATGGAAAAGAAGATGGCGCAGCAGCAGGGGCAGGATGGATGACGCTCTTTTGCTCGGGATTGCACCTTTTCACAGCCATATAAGCCGGAAATCAGCCATGCGTTCAAAAAGTTTGATTTTCTTGATAATAAGCATAACAGCCGCGTGCGTAGTTATTTTTCTGATATGTTTTTATTCCATGAATAAGAACTTCGACGTCAGTTATAAAAAGAATCTGCAGATACAGGCGAACTTCATTAGTGCGTATATATCTGATGAAAAAGACAGATTGTACCTTGAGGCTACCGCTATTGCTGACTCAAGCATAATGCGCAATTTTTTTCGTGAACAGACAAAGAAAGCATACGATAATCTTATCAACTACATTGAAAAAACGTATAGCGTTGATACAATAGTTATTGTCGATAAGAACGGATTTGTCTTGTTTGGGGGAATCACTCTTCCGGCCGGATATAAGGTTAGCGTGGATTTAATGATTCAAGCACTGCACGGAACAGCAATATCCGATATAGTGAATTTTAAGAAAGCCGGTATTTCCATTTGCGCAGCATCGCCAATTATTATTGATAACAACTTGGTTGGCGCCTTGATGATTGCCGATTCAATGAAAACGAATTATTTGGTTGATAAGATAAAAAGGTTAGCCAATATTGACATGACGGTTTTTGATGGTGATACGAGGATCTCAACGACCATTCGCCAAAATGGCCAGCGCGCCATAGGCACACGCCTTGAGAACTATGAATACATTATCGACATAGTTAATCAGGAAACGCTTTATAATCATGACGTGGACATACTTGACGTTCCCTACAAGGCAATTTACTGGCCTCTGCTAAATAATAACGGGAACAGGATCGGCCTGTTATTTATTGGAAATCGGCTGGATGAGGCCAGGCAAAGGATAGTGTACTCATCCCTGACCTGCTTTATCGTCTCCGGAATTGTTTCCGTGATTATTTGCTTCCTGTGCATTCACATCTTTAATGGTGCCGTCAACCCATTAAAGAAAAGGTCGATAACAGACAATCTTACCGGCGTTCTTAACAGATATGGTTTAGAGAATCTTTTCAATATCACGTTTCGACGATATAACGGGACAGGATCATTTATTATTATTGATCTGGATAACTTTAAGGACATTAATGACACGCTGGGGCATACCGCCGGCGACCACGTGCTTAAGCGTACGGCTCGCGAGCTAAAGACATTTTTCAGACATTCGGACGTTATCGGAAGATTCGGCGGAGATGAATTTATCGTTTATGCTCCGGATCTTGTAGACTATAAAATTATCAAGGATAAGATGAGAGAGCTTGTCAAATTGTTACGATATGGTTACAACTTGGAAGGAAACGACACTCTTTTTGTTACGGCCAGCATCGGAATAGCCCTTTGCCCCAAGGATGGATCCACGTACAGGACGTTATTGCATAACGCTGATGAAGCGCTGTACGAGGTTAAAGAAACCGGAAGAAACGGTTACGGTTTTTATGGGGAGGGACGCAGCTACTGATGCAGTTGCGGCTCGTTCCCTCCCTGCCTTCAGGGCTGTCCGGCCTTGTGCCGGGCGGCCCTTGTTTTCCCGCCTCGGAGGGATGGCGCCGCGACAGTCACTGACTGCCTTATTCTGCCGAGGCAGATGAGACGGCATCCCGCGGGGATGTCTCTGTTGCGGCGGCATCTTCCTTCCGCCAATTGCCCCGCTCGCAGAATTTCATGTAATAGCCGACCTTGTCTTTGAGCATGGCAATTTCCGCGCGCCTGAATACGTCATTGCAATCGCTGTCCGCATCCTCATCATAAAAGGCATAGCCTTTTGAGATGGCGAGGGGAAGTTTGGAAGGGTTTGGCGCTTGGTTTAACAGATTGATTTTGTTTTCCAATTCATCGAGCAGCACTCTCATGTCATCTTCTGAAACGCTGTCAAAAACGCCGGTAAATTTGCCGCCGTCATATCTGTACAAATCATCCTGGCGGAATATGGACTTCAACAGATTGGCAGCGTCTAATATCGCCATGTTGCCGGTTTCATGCCCGTAGGTATCGTTTATTGCCTTAAGGCCGCAAATATCGAAAACCGCAATGCAAAATGTCGTTCCCTTATGGATTTTGCCGTCAATATTTTTTATGGTTCGTATATACGCGGCGTTATTGTTGAGAAAGGTCAGCCCGTCAACGTAGGCATGCGTGTTGACGTCGTTAACTTCATTCTGAACGGCAGTTTGCATTGATGCGATTTCATACATCAAATCTTTTGCATCGTATACCTTTGTTATTAAATTGCTTTGCAATTTCGTAATCCTATTTTTTGTCGATTTAAAATATGTCAGATTTTCGATGGTTTCTAAAAGCTGATTGATTTCATTATTTATCTTGCTTAATGAAACGAACAGATTCCGAAAGCGGCTTCTGCTGATTTTCGTAATGATTATAGTCAGGGCGAATATTGTGAACAGGGAAAAAACTGAAGCATAAATGACAGTATTTATATAATCAGAGATTTGCTGTTCATACCATTCTGAACTAAAATCAACGGCAACAATTGCCGAAACGTTACCTGATGAGTTAAACACGGGGCTGTATGCGCTATAAAAGCTCCCCCAATTATCTTCATACGGCTCACGGTTTACAGCAGATTCTCCTTGGCTTGCCTTGAACAGTTCTTCCGTGGTTACAACGGGAGAGCCATATTCCCCGGGATCCTCTTCCGAAGGATCTATCAGAAAAATGAAATTTTTATTGCCCTTGTCCCTTACGCAATATATGTAGTTCAGTCCGATCTTATCGTGGAACCGCTTCAGAATCGTATACGCTTCCTGATATTCTTTTGTTTCTGTGTTTCCAGACGTTATTTTATCAAGCGTGTCGCCGTTGAGCATGGAAGCCGCCGTCTTTGAAACATCCAGCATGCGGCTTTGTATGCTTGTCATGAGCGCGGAGCTTGCCTGCTGTATGAGGGTTATTCCGAGCGCGATGGCTATAGCCAGAATAGACAATCCAACTATCGCCAGATACTTTGTCAAGCGACTATAGATGCGAATTTTCATTGTCACAAACCTGTAAGTTGCTCTGATTCAATGACGGGAGTTCCAGGGCTGCCTGACTGAAGCGCCAGGCAGGCGCGGAGCGGCAGGGGGTCAGGCGCCCGCGGCGGCAACGGGCCCTGTTCCCGCGGGACGGACGGCGTCAAGGCCAGTGATGCTCCATACCCCGATGCCGGCATTGCGGCCCTTGACGCGGACGCTGTCCAGATACGCCCCCTTTGCCCGGCCGGCGCAGGCCTGCATGACCGCGTCGCTGACGACGATGGACACGTTGTATTCCCGGCACAGCCCCTCAAGCCGCGAAGCGATGTTCACGGTGTCGCCGACGGCCGTGTAGCTGGTCAGGTTCCGGCTGCCGATGTTGCCGACGGCAGCCATGCCCACGTGGATGCCCACGCCCATGTTCAGCGACACGCCGAAGTCGCGCCTGAGTTCGGCGTTCATGCTTTCCAGCGTCTTCTGCATCTGCAGCGCGGTGTCCACGGCCCGCAGCGTATGGTGTTCCGTTTCCAGAGGGGCGTTCCAGAAGGCCATGAGCGCGTCGCCGATGTATTTGTCCAGCGTGCCGCCGTTGTTGCGGACGAGCTCCGTCATGGGCGTGAAATAGCGGTTCAGAAGGCCAACGACCTGCTGGGGCGTCAGCATTTCCGAGATGGTGGTGAATCCGCGCAGATCCGTGAACAGCACGGTGATGTTGCGCTGTTCGCCGTTCAGGCCCTCCGCCCCCTGGTCGACGATGCGCGACACGACGTCCGGCGAGACGTACTGGCCGAACATGCGCCGGATGCGCAGGCGGTCATGCTCGGAGAAGGCGGTGCGCAGCAGGATGGGCAGGAGCGCATTGACGATGCAGGAAAGCGAGGCCCACAGGGGCGTAATCCACATCCCCCTGACATAGCACACTTCCGCCGCGACGTGGCAGCCTATGATGAGAAACAGGGGGAGGAGGGGCGCCGTCAGGGGGCGCAGGCGCAGCACGCCCACGCCGGAGACGAGCCCCATGCACGCAATGAGCAGAAATTGAAGGGGATGCCGGTTGCTCACGATGTTGCGGATCTCTCCGGAGAGGATGCCGTCCACCAGCGAGGCGTGCGCCTCCATGCGCGGGGTGTGGTCGTCCAGCGGCGTCGGGTACTGGCCCATGCCCCTGTCGGCCGAGGAGCCGATGAAGACGATCTTGTCCCTGAACTGGCCGGGGTCGTAGGTGCCGTCCAGGATCTTCCCCGCGGAGACCGTCCGCTGCCTGCCCAGCTGCTTGTGGAAGGGGATGGGGATTGTCCCGTCTTCGGAAATGTAGAAGAAACGCCCGCCGACGCATGCCCGCAGGCCGAACATGGTCCGCCGCATGGAGATGATGTTGGCGTTGAGCGCGCGCAGGAGAGTCCGCAGCGTCAGGCCGGGATAGACGACGCCCCCCGCCTCCGCCAGGGAGAAGGTTCGCCGGGTGAGGCCGTCCACGTCGCGGCGCCCGTTCAGGAAGCCTTCCGGGATCACATCCTGCAGGATGGGCAGGGGACGGAGCATGGACGGATAGGAGGGAAAGCGCGGGGGATTTTCTTTGATGGCCTCTCCGATCAGCCTGATTCGGACGCCCCTGGGCGGATCCGTCACCGGGAGATAATCGCCGAGCCGCATGCCCATGACCGCCGGACTGTTCAGGCCCGCCTTTGCCAGAAGGAGGTCATGATCCATGAGGGCCTCGGGCACGCCGTCCAGATCGGCCTCGGGACAGCCGCCCTTCCTGAGCGACCGCAGGATATTCTTGGGGGAGGTTCTGTCCGCTTCAAAAAGGGAGAAATCCAGGGCGACGGACAGCGCGCCGTTGTCTGAAATCACGCGCAGGATGTTCGCGATGTACCGCCGCGACCAGGGCCACTGGCCATATTTTTTCAGCGAGGCATCGTCGATGTCCACCACCAGGACGGAGCTGCGGGAGGTATCCGTGGCGTGGCGGAGCATGTACCAGTCGTATTCGGCCAGGTCCAGCTTTTCCAGCGTGACCGGCTTGAAATAGCAGAGCAGGGCGACAAGAGCGGTTCCGACAAGGATGCAGAGCGCCTGGTATAGCGTACGCGATTGCATGGCATATCCTCCCCTCGCGCGGGAGCCGGGGGTCGCCGGTGGTTTCCGTGAGTTTGGCGTCAGTACTGATGCCGCCGTATTTTTTGTCAGATAAGCCGGGTGCGGTCAAGGGGGCAGGGAGACTTCAGGCAGGCGGGCCGGCGATGGGGCTGGCATGCCTCGCCGATTCATCCCGCTCGGCAGTCGATGCCCGCGCGGCGCGCCTGCTCGCATTGCAGGGAGCGGGCGATGCGGTACACGCGGCCGTCCTTGCGGAAAAGCGCGCCCGTCTGCTTGAAATGAAAGGAAACTCCCGCTTCGACGCACTGGCGGCGGATGTCCAGCACCCAGCCGTAGTCGCAAAGGCGGGCCCCGCGCCCCGACTCGCCGCCCGCGGTCACGTGCCCGCACCACGCGCCGAGCCCGCCCCGGAAATCTATCGGACCGAGCAAAGGCTCGCAGATGACGGCCTTATGGAGCAGGGGCGCGTCGCGGATCAGGGGCAGCCGCTCGTCGGCGCGGCGCTGGTTCTCCATCGTGCAGCATACGGTGACGTTCGCGTAGCCCCCGTCCCAGTCCGCCGGCAGACAGCTCCTGATGCGCTCCGGCCGTTTCGTGACGATGAAAAAGCCGAGGTCGCCGCGTTCGCGCATCATCGCCCAGGCTTCCCCGCGCCACAGGTCGGCTTCCTCTATGAAAAAGTCCGACGTGAAACACGTCCACATCAGTGTTCCCGGCGGCACCTTGTACCGCCCCCGCCTGTCACGGCGCAGCGGCAGATCGAATGCGGCGGTCCTGCGCACGGCTTCGGCGTCGATGCCGTGCCGCGCGTCGCGCCGGAAGACGTAGCAGTTCCGGCATCCCTCGCTTTTCCTGTGGCATCCGTGCCACAGGTTCCACATTTCCGATTCGCGCATCTTCATCGTGCCGGCGGGGCGGGTATCGGGCGGGCGCCGCCGCCATTTCAGCGGGATGGCCGCTCGGCCCGAGGAACACGGAAAGAGCTCCTGCGCCGCCGTAAACCCAAGCTTACGCAATGGCCGGAGGAACCGCAAGACGGTCCGGATCATTCCGGCCGGATCCCGCAGGCGGAAAGCCGCAGCCCTTGACTTGATCCCCGGCAGCCTTTAGCGGTAACGCATGGCAACCAGCCTCACGTCAGGCCGCCCGGCGCGGCTCATCATCGCCTTCGCCCTGCCCATGATGCTGGGCAACGTGTTTCAGCTGCTGTACTCGATGGCCGACATGGTCATCGTGGGGCGGACGCTCGGCGTGGACGCGCTGGCTGGCGTGGGTCTCACCGGCCCCATCGGCTTCATGTTCATGGGGCTGGTCATCGGCCTGTCACAGGGGTTTTCGATTCTCTGCGCCCAGCTCTACGGCGCAGGAAACCGTGCCGGGCTTCGGCGGGCTTTCTGCGCGAGCCTGCTGCTCGGCGCGGTCGTCTCCGGCCTGCTGGCCTGCGGCTCCCTGCTGGCTGAACCGGCCCTTCGCTGGACCGACGCGCCCCCCGACGCCTTCAGGCCCGCTCTGGACTATCTGCGCGTCACGCTGCTCGGCGGCGGCACGATGGCGTTTTACAACGTCCTCTCCTCCAGCATCACGGCCCTGGGCGACAGCCGCACCCCGCTTGTCTTTCTCGTGCTGACCTGCGTGCTGAACATCGGCCTGGACTTCCTGCTCATTCTCGGCTGCGGCATGGGCACGGCCGGCGCCGCCTGGGCGACCGTTCTTTCCCAGGGGATCTCCGCCGTCCTCTGCTTCATCCACATCTGGCGGCGCATCCCGGAGCTGCGCCCGCACCGCAACGACTGGCGGCGCATGGGCTGGCGCATCTTCCGCAGGCAGCTGGAGCTCGGCCTGCCCATGGGCCTGCAGGGGGCGGTCATCAACGTGGGCTTCCTTGTGCTGCAGACGGCATTGAACGGCCTGGGGGCGGAGGCCGTCGCGGCCTGTTCCGCCGTGGCGCGGGTGGACGCCGTAGCGGTCATGCCGCTGATCAGCATCGGGCGCGCCATGTCCACCTACGCGGGGCAGAACATCGGCGCGGGACTGCCGGAGCGGGTGCACCGGGGCGTGAAGGACGGCTGCCTGGTGGCCGTCATCTATGCGTGGCTGGCGGCCGCGTTCTGCATCGCGCTGGGCGCTCCCCTGATGAGGATGTTCGTGGGAGACGGGCAGGATGCCGTCATCGGCTTCGGTCAAAGGCTTCTTCAGATCCAGTGCGGCCTCTACTGGCTGCTGGCGCTGCTGTTCGTCATCCGCAACGTCCTGCAGGGGCTCGGCATGAGCATGATCGCCACGGCCTCCGGCCTGCTTGAACTCGGGATGCGCTGCGCGGCGGCCATCTTCCTTGTCGGGCCGCTGGGCTTTGACGGCGTCTGCCTGGCTTCGCCGCTGGCGTGGGCGGGAGCCATGCTGGTCCTCGTGCCCGCCTATGCCATCTGGAACCGGCGCCGGGCGCTTGCGGGGTAGCGCCCGGCAGCATCATCCCGACCGCTGCCAGGCCCGATTTTTCCGCGTCAGGCCGCGCCCCGGACGGACGCGCGCATACCGGCGCGGGCCGGGGAACCCCGCTCCAGGAGCGACGAGGCATTGCTCATGAGGCTTTCCAGTTCCGCCCGGTTCAGGCCGCCCAGCAGGCGCAGGCGGCGCAATTCGTCCTCCGGGTCGTACAGGGGCCAGTCCGTGCCGAAGAGCAGGCGTTCGCGGGGAAATGCCTTGAGCAGCGCGCGCATGAGCTGCTGCGTGGCGAAGGGACTGGTGCTGGACGTGTCGAACCACAGGTTTTCGCGCCGCCGCTGCCCGAACACGCGCAGGGAGTGCTCCCACATGCGGTAGCCGCCGAAGTGGGCCGCGATGACCCGCATCCGGGGAAAGGCGTCCAGAATGGCCGCCAGCTTGTAGGGGCAGGAGGGATTTTTCACCGGCTCGATATTGTCCCCGATGTGGATCTCAAAGATGAAGTCGTTCTGGGCGGCCTCAAAAATGGGCAAAAGGCGCGGGTCGCTGAGCCAGAAGCCCTGAAAATCCGGGTGCAGCTTGATGCCGCGCAGGCCCGCCTCGCGCATGCGGGCCAGTTCCTTCTCCCAGTCGGCATAGCCGGGATGCATCGTGCCGAAGGCGATCACCCTGTCCGGATATTCCCTTTGCAGGCTGATGGCGTAGTTGTTGGCCGGAATGACCTGCGCCGGCGTGGTGGCGGCGCAGAGGACAACGCATTTTTGCAGCCCGGCCCGCGCCTCGCGTTCCAGCAGGTGGGAAATGGTGCCGTCGCCGGCGCAGGTGAGGCGGTAGTGGGTGTTCAGGTGATCCACAGCCTTGCGCGCGATCTTGGGATGAAAGGCGTGCGTGTGGATGTCGATGAACATGGCCTGCCGTCACCTGACGCCGTTGACCACGTTGATGGGCGCGCCGGCCTGCCAGCGGCGGATGTTTTCGGCCGTGAGGTCGATGATGTTCTGCCGCGCCCTGGCGGTGGCCCAGGCGATGTGCGGGGTTATCAGCGTGTTGGGCGTGGTGAGCAGGGGATTGTCCGCCGCGGGCGGCTCCGAGCTGAGAACGTCCGTGCCCAGACCGCCCAGCCGGCCGGAGCGAAGCGCCTCGGCCGCGGCCGCCTCGTCCACCAGGTCCCCTCGCGCCGTGTTCAGCAGGATGGCGCCCCGGCGCATGGAGGAAAGGCTTTCGGCATTGATGCAGTGCCGGGTTTCGTCGGTCAGCGGGCAATGCAGGGAAACGACGTCGGAGGCCTCCAGCAGGCGCGGCAGCGCGGCGAAGGCAAAGGGCCCGTAGGCGGGCGGATCCTTCGGCGTCCGGCAGCAGGCCAGCACGTTCATGCCGAAGGCGTGCGCCAGCTCGCCCATGCGCCGGCCGATGGACCCGAAGCCCACGAGGCCCATGGTAAGCCCTTCCAGGCAGACGGGGGGCACTTTCCAGTAGCACCAGCTGCCGCAGGCCTGCCACTCGCCCTGCCGGACGCTCTCCGTGTGCAGGCTGGTGCGGCGGCACAGCTCCAGCAGCAGGGCCATGGCGTGCTGCGCCACGTCGCTCACGCCGTAGGCCACCACGTTGCACACCGGAATGCCGCGCTCGGCCAGCGCGTCGATGTCGACCACGTTGTATCCGGTGGCGAGCACGCCCACCATGCGCGCCTGCGGCAGCTTGTCCATATCCGCACGGCGCAGGGGCGTCTTGTTGGTCAGCACGACATCGGCCCCCGCGGCGTGTTCGGCCAGCTGCGCCGGAGAGGTGTCGGCATGGATGACCGTTTCGCCCAGCGTCGTGACGGGCGTCCAGTCCACATCGCCGGGGTTCAGCACTGCGCCGTCAAGAATGGCGATCTTCATGGTATCCTCGCGGAAAAAAAGGTTGCGCGATCATGCGGGGCCGGAAGGTCTCCGGCGGCATATAGTCGCCCTTTGAGGCGACGCATGTCAAGGACTCAATTTTACAGGACAGGCCCCCCGGCGGTTTCCGCCCGTCGCCTTGACTTCTGACTTTTACTTGCGGCATGAAATCCATATGAAGATATTCAGCCTCACCTCGAACGAAAGCGGGGTCTCGGGTTCCCTGACGGACCATGGCAATGATACCGACAGCGAGGACTGGTGGAACGCCAAGCTGGGTGATCCGGATGCCGCGCTGCGCATCGTGAGGAAGATATGGCGTGGAGAGAAATCCAGGGATCTGTCACGGAGGCTTCGTGATGGTTTCATCCCCTTCTTC
>JAEEGL012773134.1_pt1 | contig 11639 bp, 4 predicted proteins | sample 9134231 | NCBI WGS metagenome assembly JAEEGL01 (sample SAMN16246548, study PRJNA631951) | gut metagenome | biome: gut microbiome; feature: rumen; material: fiber-attached | host: Bos | place: Iran: Karaj | collected 2018-10 | reverse complement strand
GGTTTCCTCATCATAGAATGCCTCAGGTGCCCAGGTACAGCCAGCTGCCTCATCTGCAACCTCTACCATGCGCTGTGCGCCCCAGTTAACAAGATCTGTTGACTCCCATACCATTATACTCTTGCTGCCGCTTCTCTGAGCCTTGCCCCAGTCGCCGCTTCCGTTGATCTTAAGGTCTGTTGCTATGAGATAGAATTTGTCATTTTCAGGTGATCTGATTATGAAAGGATCTCTAAGTCCCATCTCGCCAAGTTTGGACTCTATTACAGGCTCACCGTCGTTAAGTGCTGACCACTTTAATCCGTCACTACTGTCAGCAAAGTAAATCTGCTCACCGTCTGCTGATCCTTCACCTGTAAAGTATGCAAACAGATAATGTGTAAGCTCCTTATCCTGTGCTTTTTCTTTTACAGTAAGTTCATATTCATTTTCTACAGACTCATTACCCATTGTAAATGTAGCTGTAAGTGTTACCTTCTCATCCTTATCTGTTCTGTTAACTACACCCTTCTTAAGCTTGCCGTTATCCTCGTCGGAAACAACAGTAGGATTGGATGATTTCCATGTAATTACGGAACCGTTTTTGCCTTCATCAGGAAGTGTTATGTTACCTCTGATGTCAGTTGCATTCGGAATAGTAACAGCTGCAGCGTCTGCTTCAAGCTTATCCTTTGCAGAACCTACCGTCACGGTCATCTTGAAGGTTCTCTGATTTTCATCAAGATCCTGCATTTCCATATCTTCTGTACTTGTAAATACAGGTCTGCCATCTTCTGCAAATCTAAGAATAGCCATATGTGCATTTCTGCAAGGATCATATAAAGGATCTACCTTTGCCCATTCGCACTCATCTTTATAGCATTTCTCATCACGAGCGTGATATACAACTATTACATTGCCGTCTTTATCATAAGTAAAGCTGTTGTGTCCCGGGCCATACTGTCCGACAAGATCACTTGTCTGAAGGACTGCATATCTGCTCTTTGTCCAGCTGTCAAGGTTCATAAGGTCTGAGTCTTCATCAGCTGTCAACAGTCCCATACAATACTCGGGTCCTGTTGTGGAGCCTGAAAATGCAACATATACTTTTCCGTCCTTTTTAAGAACAGCGGGACCTTCATTTATCTTCTGGCTGCCGTTCATCTCCCAGGCGTACATGGGCTGTGAGAGAATGATCGGATCTGATGCAAGCTTCCAAGGCTCATCAGTATTGAGCTCTGCCATTGCAAGTGATGAAGTTGCTCCAACTTTATATGCCCAGATTACATAGCTCTTATCCTTTGATGTGAACATGGTCATATCAAGTGAGAAATCATCAAATGCTCCGGTATATTTTCCATCCTTATTGACAAATCTGCCCTTCTCTTCCCACTTTTCGGGGTTAAGAAGATCGCTTGAATCTGTGCAGTGAAGTACATAAGGTCTTATGCTCCATACGTCGTTAGTACTTGATGCTGCAAAGTAAACATACCAGTCATTTCCTATCTTATGAAGCTCTGGAGCCCAGATGTGATGGCTAAGTTCTCCGCTCTCATGGGCATTCCATACAGTAACATCCTCTGCTTCAGCAAGTCCTGCCAGAGTCTTACTTCTTCTAAGTGCTATTCTGTCATAACCATTATCTGCATTGAAATATGCAGGCCATGAAGATGTCATGTAATAGTATCCGTCATCTTCGTTATAAACTACATCAGGGTCTGCCTTCTGATCAACAACAGGGCTTCCAAAATATGTCAGTTTTCCTGTAAGTTCATAATCTCCAACTTCAAGTTCCTTAGTATTAAGTACTCTGTTGCCATCCTTGTCATACCATGCGATTACTGCATCATCCTTAACTGAGCCGTCATTAAATGTCAGCTTAGCTCCGGAGTTTTCAAGGAATGAATAATCTTCACCGGGAGTAACTTTTACTGATTCAGAGAAAGTTGCTTCCACATCAGTTACTCTGATTCCAAGATCCTTTTCAGGTTCTTTTTCATCTTCTGTCTCTGTGACTTCCTTGTACTCTACAGCTTCAACATTTCTGTTTTCATAAAGGTCCTCTATCTCGTCAGCAGAAAGCGCTCTGTTAAAGATAGCAAGATCATCCATTATCATCTCAGAGAACTCGCCGCTACCCCAGTTAGCTTTACCAATCTGGAGAATACCCTTATCTCCGCCGAATATGTCTTTAAGCGATGCTACAGATTCAACAGAGCTCCTTAATTTTCCATCCACATAGAGTGATGTGCCCTTTTTATCTGCAACAACAGTCACCATCTTCATTCCGGATACCTTATTGCAGGAAGCCTGAGCAGGTCTGGCCGTATTATTACTATAGTAACGTTCTATGGTAATTGTTCCATTATTTAAAGGATCAATGATTCCGAGATATTTCTCATTTGACCAGCTCTGTCCATTTGTGTTTGGTGCTGCAAAAAGAGCCCAGCTTGTTCCGTTATTAAGTGAAGTACTAAAGTAGTTAATTGTTACGGTATCAAGACCTGAAAGGACATTCTTCTTTCCATCGGCTGACTTTACATCAAGCCACTGGTTATTTCCAAGCTTAATAGCCTTCTTGCCTACGCCTTCTCCATCTGTCTCAACAAGCTCGTATCCGCCAATAGAAGTAGCCTTGGCTCCTCTTCCTTCAAAGCCCTTCTCATCACTGTCGAAGGTGAAATGAAGAACAAGGTTGCTATCGCCTGTCTCATCAACTCCGGGATCCTCTTCCTCTGAAGGTGCTTCAGTTCCATCACCTATTTCTGTTTCTTCAATAATATAAGTAGTAATTGAATTTGCTTTTAGTGTGGTTGTAAGGGTCTTTGCGCTATCATCAACAGCTATATCAGCTGTTTCAGATACATCTGCCCAGTTCTCGCCGCCCTCAAGCGCTCCGCTTGTTCTGATGGCTGTTACCTTACTTCCTACATTTTTGAATCCTGCAAGATCAAACTGCCAGATCTTGTCAGAACCTTCTGTGTTTGTTGCTACGATAACAAGCTTTTTACCCTTGGAATCGTATGCTGCAACAGTACCCTTTCCGGAACCAAGAAGTGTATAGCCGGGTCTGATATATCTTGTGTACTGTCCAAAGCCGTAATACTTCTTGGTAAGAACTACGTTCTGAGCGCTGTGATCTGCAATAGCTACGCCCCAGAGGCTCTTGCCGTCAGCTGCGTTGTTAGCTGCAAGCCATGCATCAAGACTGTCGGAGCTGTCATACTCGTTGTAGCTCTCTTCATATTTTGAAGCTGTTTCGTTAGCCTCGATGGCATCCTTATCTGAAATATGAGTATCAATAATATCCCAGATAATCCATGCAGAAGGCATAAGTCCGTTTAAATCATCAACAAGTCTCTCAGATAAACCGAGTGCCTGTGCCATCTCTCCTGCGTTACTTCCTGCAGTGAAAGTTCCATCAACTTCACTCATCCAGAGGTTCTCACCACTCTCCTCTGCAAGTTTTCTAAGTTCCTTTCTTTTGCTTCCGCTGTAGGTATGTGTATCAATCCTGCTTATAACTTCCTTTGCCTCATCAGAGAGCTTGTTATAGGAAGAAATAGCTGTATCAATGCTTGTTTCATCTGTTCCTGAAATAATAGTATTTTCAACTTTATTCTCAGCGAGCTTCTTAGCAAAAGCCACAAGAATTCGTGACTGTGACTCGCCCTGGTCAAAGTGACAGCCTTCCTGCTTATTGCTATTTGCTCCCCAGTAATTGGTGTAAGGCTCGTTCATGGGTGTTGCGCTCTGGAAATGAATTCCGTTATCTTCCCAATGAGCTATAACATCTGCCATGTAGGTTGCAAATGCGTTTACAGAATCAGCGCGAAGGTTATCCTTGCCCGCATCTGTATTTCCTGAAGAGCATCCACTCTCAGTCATAAAGTACGGAGGCGAGTTAGAGAAAGCTTCAGCGATAAATTCATCTTCTGATGAAGCCTCCATAGCTGCCTTCAATACGTTAATCTGATTCTTGTCAGCATCCCAGTCATAATCCCAGGCATATCCGCAATCTGTATCATAGCGGTCAAAATCTGAAAGATTTGTATTTTCATCTATCTTGGTGACATTTACACAATATCCCGGAACCTCTGAATCTGATCTTACGATGTGACTCTTATGAGCAAAAGGTGTTGTGGGTATATTGTTCTCATCAAATACAGCTTCGTATTCGTCAGCACCTTCAGGAAGTACTCCTTCCTCACCCATTTTCACAACTGCCATCTTCACAAAGTCAAGCATCCAGTCGCCATTTATGCCACCGATGGAAAGCCTGTTTGTTCCTTCTGTAAGTCTGACATTTTCAAAGGTAACTCTGAAAAGCTTCTCGTTATTGCCCTCAGCTATTACATCTCCGTTTACGGCATAAGCCTGGACTTCATATTTTTCTGTAGTCACAGGATTCTCAGAACCTGTCTCGTCATCGCTGCTATTGATAGCGCTTTCTAAGCCTTCATCGTCAACGAAAAACTCTTCATCTTCATCTGTTGCAGCAGATGTCTCTTCTTTAACAACGTCGTCATTTTCTGTAGTTTCTGCTGAACTTTCATCTGTAGCAACATCTTCATTTACATCTGCGTCATCGCCTAAAGCCTTATCTGAAGACTCTTCTGCATTTACGTCAGTGCCATCTGCGTTCTTGTCTTCATCGTTTTCTGCATTTGCATCATCGCTATTTTCAGAATTTGTATCAGTGCTGTAAGCATCTGTATCTGATCCTTCATTTTCTGTCAGTGCAGGTTCAGCTTCTTTATCTTCGCTGCTTGTTTGCTGATCACTAACGCTATCATCAACTGACAGAGCAACTGACTGTGCAGCATCTGGTTCAGCTTCATTTATCTGAGCATCAACTGTCACTTCTTCAGTAGATACTGTCGGTCTCTCAACCTTGAGTCCTACTCCTCTGTTATTGTCACCGGTGAGTGTCAGTATCATTTTTACTGTATAATCTCCGGTTTCCTTGGCATCAACATCAAATTTTAAATTACCGCCCGAACCAGGGGCATCATCAAGCCCATTAATCCAGCCTACGTAATCAAATTTTCCAACCTTGTCACCTCTTACAAATCCAAAGTCCGCATCAGACTTTGTGTATCTGTAATTGGCAAAAGAACCTTTCTCAGAAACATTCATCTTACTTCCGTCAAAAGGTGTAACTGCGCTTCTTGCACTGTAAAAATCTGCGTTCTTATTTTTCTTAACATCAGGTCTTGAGCTAAGCTCCTCAGGTACATAGGTGTTATCCCCACCACCGACATTGTACCTTCCGATAGTCAGGCCAAGTCCCTTGTCCTTGTCATAAAAATAAGTTGCAGCTTGCCCGGTCAGCTCATCGCTATAACCTACACGATTAGCCCACCAGCACAGCGAAGTTCCAAAGCCCTGAAATTCTCCGAGCCCATCCCCGTCTGTGTCATTGAATTTTGAAACATCATTTGTTGAAATTTTGACTGACTTGTCGATGGATTGTCCATCTGCCCTGGCTGTTATACTCCCTCCAAAGCCCGGCAGCGAACCAAGTAAAGTCACTACGGAAACAGCAACCGACAATACAGCGCTGGTCCCACGTTTGTAGAAACCCCGTTTCTTCATGCGTCTATAACCTCCCTTTTGCTATACTCACATGTCCCCTTGTTCAACATTTTGCAAGCTGTGGAAAAATTTTACTCGCAGATAAATGGTGAACTAGTAAAATTTTATTTCATTTTTTACTTGTACACAATCCAATAGTTTTACTGAAAATTTACTTAATTTTTTAGTGATTTTTTCGTGGCGAATACTTTAGATCAGGTGATTTATATAGAAAAAGGGAGCAGCACTGCCACTCCCGTTACTATGACTTCTTATGAAATTCGTTTTTCTGAGGAAAAAAATCTAAATCTTTCTAACGCTCTCTCTTTTCACCAGTCCGGTGGGAACTAAAATTCTAAGTGGAAGCATAGAATCATCGTAGAAAAGCTGCGTCATGGTATTAACCGCCACCTTGGCCATCTCGTCCATATAGATATGGATTCCCGAAAGCTGCGGGTGTGTGTAGGTAGCAATGATCGTATCATTGAACCCCAGAACGCTGGCATCCTCAGGAATTATGATCCCGCTCATCTGCAGGCCTCTCATAACATTTATAGCCGCAGTTTCGTTGAATGCAAAATACGCTGTAGGCAGGTCCTTTTTCTTATTATCACTTACAAAATTTTTGATAAGTTCTACCGCATTATTGCCGGTTAAGTCTGTCTCTATGAATGTAGGATCTATCTCGTTTTTATGCGTCTTGGCCAGGTCCTTGAAAATACGTCTTCGCATCTCAGGAGCACTCTCGCCCTTGGAATCCTTGGTTTCAACAGGTCCCACGAAAGCAATTTTCTTATGCCCCATCTCAAGCAGATACTCTACTCCCTGAACAACTCCTGTCTCATAGTTGGGCTGTACCGAGCAGTACTTTGCAGCATCAGGCGCAGAATCAAGAAATACTATCCTTGAGGTATGTCTCTCCATGGCCTGTACGCGGCGCTTGGAAAAAGGTCCTATCGCGATAATACCATCAACCTCATTTCCTACAAGCTTATAATTTTCTGTATCATGATCAAACTTAAGGGATGCTGTCTCGAATCCCCTCTCTAAACAAACTCTCTCCACATTGCTCTTAAGATACATGTAGTAGGTATCATCCAAAAGCTCTGTAGCACTGTGCATCTCGATAATTCCGATCCTTTTATTAAGGAGCTGTGCTCCGGATTTTTTCAGATGCTCATCAATTGAGAGGTTTTGCTGTTTCTTCTCAAACTTGGTTTTATAATTAAGCTTTTCAGCGGTATCAAGAATTGTCTCTCTTGTACTCTCAGGAACGTTTAGCGACTCATCTCTGTTTAACACCCTTGATATTGTCGCCACTGAGAAACCGCATTCATTGGCAATTTCTTTTAATGTAGACATATTATTTCCCCAAATAGATTTAGTTTCCAAAAATCCTTATCGGCTCGAATTTTTTACTAAATTTTATCATTTAGTTTTTACTTTGTCACGAGAAATTTACCAATGTGTTAACCTTTAGTCCATGCACCGCGGCAGATTCACCGACTGGAACATGCGGGTGTGGTAATAGTTATCATCATCATTTACATTGAAGAAATCATAGATAACGGGATCCTGATCGTCCCAGGTGCAGTCCACGTTGTAATATGCTCCGTCAAGATTTATCACATTCCATGCATGGAGTTCATTTGCTCCTCTTCCCACGCAGAGATATGTGGGAACTCCTAGCCTTTGCATCAGATACTGGAAGGATTTCGCATAACCAGCACAAACAGTATAGTTGTCAACGATTCCGCTGTAGGCACTCTGATCAAGGGAGTTATGCTTGTAGGTCAGCTTATCCGCCAGATAATTGTGGACAAAGGCCTCTTTTTCTATAGTTGTGGGAAGAGTCGCTGCTGCGGCCACTACAGCTTCAGCTGCTGCATCAAACTCAAGTCGTGCACTACCAATATCTCCCAGCCTCTCATAGAAAGTAAGCTCCAGCTTTATGGCAGTTCCGCTAAAATCGTATTCAGTATAAAAAGTTGTATCAAGCCAGAAAAGCTCAGGATGATCGTATGCAACGCTAGATATTACATTCTCAATTTCCAGCATCCCCATCTGTTCCACAGGTTTAAATGCTGCATTTAAGTCCATAGCATTGGCATAAACCTGCCTGTAGAGAGCTTTTGATTTCTCATCCAGCATATTGTAATAAGGATAAAAAGCCGCATCGAAGCTTAGGCCATCTCCTGTATTACCATAGCCCGTCTGCCTTGTTATCTGCTCAGCCTGCTCCTTGGAATCAATATCCACAATGTCAGGTTCAAGATCTACATAATCACTTTTCCCTGTATATTCCGTTGGAACAACTATTGGCTCGGAAGCCTCCTCATCAGTGGTCTCATCCTCAATAACCACCTGGCTGGGGTCTGTGATTGTGACAATGGGCTTAATTTCCTGAGGAGATGCTGCTGCCTCTGTACTCTTAACCTCATTCTCCTCTGCCGTCTCTACGGTTACGCTGCTGCCTTCCTCAGAATCAGCCCCTTCACCTTCTGCGGATGCAAGCTTTTCGCCTTCTTCCCCTTCTCCCTCTTCGCCTTCAGGTTCTTCAACCTTTACGATTATTTCTGGCTCCGGAGCATTTTTCACCGAGGTTGCAAGGTCCACTATCATGTTACTGAACTCAGGACTTGCAATGCACATCCCCATAAGCGCAAAAAGACCAAGCATCAGTCCCAGGATGCAATACAAGAAATTCTGGGCGACGTCGACCTTTTTAACCTTCTTCTTTTTCTTTTTTTCCTTTACCTCTTCGGTAACTTCCTTATCTTTTTTCTTAGCCATATCATTACTTCCCTGTAATTTGTATTTTTAATCCGTTAAAAATAGAGGACACTTGTCCCCAATTAAATTATAGCATCGGCGCCGGATTCCAATTATGAAAAAACACTCATATACATAAAATTATTATAAAATTAGCACTTTATATTTGATTTTTCAGACATTATAATAATTACAAGGGTTATTAAATTTTTCTTATGGAGGTGGCAAATGTATATCGCAATGCACTGCATCAATGCAAACAATGTCCTTCAGGATGAAATCTGCAAATTCTATGGCATCCACTACGACAATATGTATAAATCCTGCGTTATCTCTACAGATCATCAGCATCATGATTTTGTTATTTCCATGACAGAAGCGGATTATAAGGATTTCTATTCACAGGTGATAAAGGCCCTGGCAGAGGATGGAGGCCAGATAATAGAGCTTGTAAAAGGCGAAGTATTCAGATGCCGCAAAAACGAGATACGCCACGGCGCTAACCAAAAGTGCGAAATCCGCCGTCCGTAAATGCTGCGTAAATCCATAGGTTTCACACTAAATAAACAGATAAAAATAACTGCCAAAGTTCCCCTACATCAGGTCACTTTGGCAGTTTTAATTTTGCTATGATCAATCAAGATTGGATTTGAAATTTCCAAATATTCTTATGTCATTTATGGTACACATCAGTGCCCACACCACAGTCTTCATATCAGGTCCCGTAAGGTCTCCCGTGAATTCTGCAAAGAACATGTACTCCCAGTTGTGCTCAGGAATCGGTCTTGATTCAAGCCTTACAAGGTTTAGGCCGTAAATTCTAAACACCGTAAGGGCTTCATGGAGAGCACCGGCTTTATGGGCCGTCTTAAAGCTTATGCAGATCTTATCTCTTCCCTCTCTAAGCTCAAGCTTTTTGGAGACAACCACGAACCTTGTGGTGTTGTTGGTATTGGTGTTTATCTCCTTCTCGATTATCTTAAGGCCATAGATCTCGGCAGCTCTTGATGAACAGATAGCAGCCTTACTCTTATCCTTAAGCTCTGCAACCATTCTGGCTGAGCCTGCGGTATCGGCCTGGGGTACTCTCTCCCACTCGGGATGATAATTAAGGAACTGCTCGCACTGGAAAAGTCCCTGCTCATGGGAAAAGACAGTTTTAATATCAGATATGTCCGCATCGGGCAGCACCATAAGATTGTGCCTTACCTTAACCGTAGTCTCGCCCACCATATAGCATTCATACTGAGCAAGAAGATCATAAACCTGACGAATTGCCCCTGTTGATGAATTCTCAATTGGAAGAACCGCATAGTCAGCGCTTCCATCCTGAAGCTGTCTGAAGGTATCCTCGAAATGAACAAGCCCTTCGCTTTTTACATCTTTTCCGAAAAAATCGATGGCTGCCATTTCGCTGTAGGCCCCGGGCTCGCCCTGATAAACCACCCTTGGATTCTCTATGGGCTTCCGCTCTCTTCTAAGAGCCAGGTCAAGGGGCTCACAGGCCCCGTTATTTTCCCCAAGCTTTCTGTCAACACGTTCCCTCAGCTGACCAATATACTTTTCGTTTATAATCTGAATCTCGTCTGCCATAATACTCCCGTCCAAAACCTTGTCTACCGTTACTGTTCCTTATCTGCAAGCATTTCCATTTTTTCTATTATACTCTCAACATCTAAAAGAAGCTTCCTCTCAGCTTTTTCCGTGAGAGAATCCTTTATGTATTTATAGATAAATAATGGATAGGATGCTGCCCTGAAATCCATGTTGCCCTTAAAGGATGAGATGAATTCAGGTATTGCCGCGGCGTTAAGCCTAGCATTGTTGTTTAGCTTTATGGTCACTTCGCCGTTCCCGCCCTTAAGCTCAAGAACGTACAAGCTGTGGGCCTTCTCGCGAACAAGGGATATTCTGATAAGATTGTCAACAGACTCAGGGATATCTCCGAACCTGTCTCTTAGCTCATCCCTCATATCATCCCTGTCACCTTCATTCTCTATACCGGCGATTCTCTTATAAATCTCAAGCTTTTGCTCTTCGTTTACAATATAATCGCTTGGAATAAATGCATCCACATCTATATCAACGCTGGTGGTAAACTCTTCGAGATTCGCATCCTTCGTTTCACCCTTCTTTCGCCTTACAGCTTCTCCAAGCATCTTGCAGTACAGGTCATATCCAACTGAAGCCATGTGTCCCGACTGGCTTTTTCCAAGAAGGTTACCTGCACCTCTGATCTCAAGGTCACGCATGGCAATCTTAAAGCCGGAGCCAAGATCCGTGAACTCTCTGATAGCTGAAAGTCTCTTCTCAGCCACCTCTTTTAGCAGCTTATTCCTCTTGTACATAAGGAAAGCATAGGCTGTTCTGTCAGAACGTCCAACTCGTCCCCTCAGCTGATAGAGCTGAGAAAGTCCCATCTGATCCGCATCATGAATGATCATGGTGTTGGCATTTGAAATATCAAGTCCCGTCTCAATGATCGTGGTGGAAACAAGCACATCTATATCGCCGTCGATGAAGTCATACATGATCCTCTCAAGCTCTGATTCCTTCATCTGGCCATGAGCAAAGGATACATTTACTTCAGGAACCAGCTTCTGCACTCTGGCTGCCACATCAGCAATATCATTTACTCTGTTATAAACATAGTAAACCTGTCCGCCTCTTGAAACCTCTCTTGAGATAGCTTCTCTCACCATCTCGTCATTATACTCACAGACAAAGGTCTGTATGGGACGTCTGTCCTGAGGCGCTTCTTCAAGTACGCTCATATCCCTGATACCCACAAGGGACATGTGGAGAGTTCTGGGAATAGGCGTTGCTGAAAGCGTCAGTACATCGATATTTTCTCGGAGCTTTTTAATCTTCTCCTTGTGGGTTACTCCAAAGCGCTGCTCTTCATCCACTATCAATAGGCCAAGGTCTTTATAGGTCACATCCTTGGATAAAAGCCTGTGGGTTCCGATTACGATATCCACAAGTCCCTTCCTGAGGTCCTCAACGGTCTTCTTCTGCTCAGCGGACGTCCTAAATCTGGACATCATGTCAACCCTTACAGGGAAGTCCTTCATTCTCTCAGAAAAAGTATTGTAGTGCTGCTGGGCCAGAATAGTTGTGGGCACAAGAACCGCAACCTGCTTGCCATCCTGCACCGCCTTAAAGGCTGCTCTTATGGCAATCTCTGTTTTTCCAAAGCCTACGTCGCCGCAGATAAGTCTGTCCATAATCCTGTCGGACTGCATATCATTTTTGGTATCGGCGATTGCTCCAAGCTGATCCTCAGTCTCATCAAAAGGAAAGGCTTCCTC
>JAEEGL012256689.1_pt1 | contig 11639 bp, 7 predicted proteins | sample 9134231 | NCBI WGS metagenome assembly JAEEGL01 (sample SAMN16246548, study PRJNA631951) | gut metagenome | biome: gut microbiome; feature: rumen; material: fiber-attached | host: Bos | place: Iran: Karaj | collected 2018-10 | reverse complement strand
TGACGACTTAGTTAGAGCGTTCTTAAGAGAAATAAAAAGTATTGCTGGATCAGCAAGAATTAAAATAGGGTGTTTTAACGATGCATTTGATGGCTTTTCTGAAATAAAAGATGAAACAGACATCGATAACTTTACTATTACCTCAAGAGGTGGAACAGATTTTGAAGTAGCTGTTCAATCATTCCAAAGTCCAACATCAGTGAAAATAGTCTTTACTGATGGTTATGCAAGAGAACCAAAATCATTTTGCGAAGCAATTTGGATTGTTTATTCAGAAGCAAAAATAAAACCACCTGGAGGTTTTGTATATAACGTTGATCCAAATAAAATATGTCAAAATAATAGGACAAAATAAAACCACAATATGTGGTTTTTTATTTGAAATATTAGCCTAAACAATTGATAATAAAAACATATTGTAGTATAATTTAGATACGTTTAAAGAGGTGGTATTTTCATGAAAAAATTGAAAAAATTCTATAAAGAACATCGAGTATTCACAATACTAATGTCTATTGTAATAGTATGTTTAATCTTAATAATTACTGTATTAGTACAAATATTCTATTTTGGTAATGGTAATGACAAATATGGTGATCGTTTAGAAGGAATAGATAACGTTAAAATTTCAGAATCAAAAGAATCTGATTTTGAAAACAACATGAAAAATAACGAAAAAGTTAAAAACTGTGACCTAGTAGTTACAGGAAGAATTATCTACATAACAATCCAATTTGAAGAAACTGTAGATTTAGAAGATGCTAAAAATATAGCTTTAAAATCATTAGAATCATTTAGTGAAGATGAATTAGCTTTCTATGATTTTAATTTTACATTGAAAAAGAATACCTCTGATAAAGTAGAAGGTTTCCTAATTTCTGGTGCCAGAACTAAAAATGGTAGTGGTTTAATTTGGAATAATAATCGTCAAGTTACTGATGAAGTAATTGATGATAACTCAACAGAGAAAGATGAATAATTATGAAAAAACTGAGCAATAAAAAAATAATAATAGGCATCATAATCGCCGTTATTATCTTAATTGGAATAGGAGTAGGAACATATTTTATCCTAAAAGATGAATATAAATTAACTGTTCAAGAAAAAGAATGGATTACTCAAAATATTGATGCTGTTCAAAACGTTAATGTTCCTAATAATATTGATATCTTCGGTTCTCAAGGAAGCGGAGTTCTTTATGATTTCCTAACAGATTTAGAACAAGAATATAGTATCAAAATCAATAAAATCACTTACAACATTGGCGAAGAAGTAGGTGAAGGATCATTTAAAAGTGTTTACGAACCAGAAAAAGATGATGTTGTATTCTTTAAAGGACACTATGTTGTAATTAGCAAGAGTAAAAAGAATATTAGTTCAATTACTCAACTAGCTAATAAACAAGTTGGAATCCTAGCTTCTGATGAGAGTAGAATTAACCAATACTTAAACAGTGTTAGCAATACTTTAATAAATGTATATGATACATCAACTAGTCTTTTAGAAGCGGTTAATAGTGAAGAAAAAATTGAATTCGCTATTATTCCGTTAGAAGAAAACCTTACTTCTATATTAACTTCTAACTACTACATTGATTATCATATCAGCGATTTAAATAAATACATTGTTTATGACATGAAACAAAATGATACATTTAGTAACATTATTAAAAAATATGCTCATAAATGGGAAGAAGATAAATTAGCTGAATCAATTAATAAAAACGAATTAGAAACATTTGTTAAAGCATTATCTATTTCTGCTAAAGAAATAACAAATATTCAAGCTAAACGTTATTCATATGGATTTATAAATAACTCACCATATGAAGTATTAAGTGGTGGAAACTATGGTGGAATAGTAAGTGAATATTTAACTAGATTTAGTAACTTTAGTAATGTAGAATTTACATCAACAAGATATAAGAGTTTTTCTAAATTTACAGAAGCTATTGCTAATAAAAAAGTTGATATTTTTTATAACTACTATAATTTAGATTCTAAATACGAACAAATTGATTCACTAATGAATATTAACTTTGTAGTTGTAGCTAAAGAAGACAATGACTTAATTATTAATTCAATTAGTTCATTAACAGATCAAGAAGTATATGTACAAAAAAATAGTTTATTAGAAAAAAATATGGCTTCACTTGGAGGCATTAATCTTAAAAACTATGAAAATGAAAAAGATTTAAAGAAGGTAGCTAAAAAAGGTAAAGTATTACTACTAGATAAGCAAGTATATGAATACTATAAAAAATCTTTCTTATCTGCCTATAGTATTAGATATTCTAATACCTTATCAGATACTTATAACTTCTATGTAAATGGTTCTGATACCTTTAAACTATTATTTAATAAATATATTCAAACACTTGATCCACAAGAAATAATAATTAAAGGTAATTACAATCATACTTACACTGTTAAGTCTGGAACTATTGTAGGTAAAGTAACAAGATATTCATTACTAGTATTACTAGGATTTATAATTATCCTTTACTTAGTATATCGTTCAACTAAAAAGATAAAGATAACTAGAAAAATTAAAAAAGAAGACAAAATGAAATTTATAGATCAACTTACTTCACTAAAGAATCGTAATTACTTAAATGAAAACATTGCTAACTGGAATAAGAATACAATTTATCCTCAAGCAACAATAATTATCGATTTAAACTCAGTTAGAAGTATTAATGATCAACTAGGATATGAACAAGGAGATGCTCAAATTAAAGCAGCTGCTAATGTCCTAATCAAAACACAACTAGATAATACAGATATAATGCGTACTGATGGTAATGAATATTTAATATATTTAGTTGGTTATCAAGAAAAACAAATAGTAAGTTACATTAGAAAATTATACAAAGAATTCAAGAGCTTACCATATGAACATGGAGCATCAATTGGTTATAGTATGATTACAAATGATACTAAGACAATTGAAGATTCTATTAATGAATCAGTAGAAGATATGCGTAAGAAAAAAGAAGAACAAGAAAGTGATCAAGATGGCAAGGAAGCGTAAGAAAAAGAACTTCTTTAGGACTTTCTGGGAAGCCTTCTGGCGCCCAGAAATGCTTATCTTACCAGGACAGATTGCTTTCTTCTTGTTTTTGTCTTTGGTACCAACAATAACCCTTATAGGTTATACATGTAGTTATTTAAATATTTCTAATGATTTAATCTACAACTTACTATCAAATGTATTCTCAGCAGAAGTATCAATTCTAATAACACCAGTAATAACATCAACGAATATAACACCGGCTTTCTTTATTACTCTAGGCGTTGGATACTTCATCGCTAGTAATGGAATGTCATCAATTATTGTGGCTTCCAATACTATTTATGGAATTCAAGATTCTGGCTTCTTTAGAAGAAGATTAAAAGCTATGCTAATAGAATTAATAATAGTTATTTTAATGTTATTCGTTCTTATCGTTCCGTTACTAAGTGAGAGCATTATCAATATTATAAATACAATGAATATGAATGGTGATATAGCTAAAGTTACAGAAAAAGTATTTAGCTTACTTAATGGACCAATATCTTGGATAATTATTTTCTTATTTATTAAGTTAATATATACCCTAGCTCCAGATCGTAAAGTAAATAGACATGCAATTAATACGGGGGCTTTATTTACAACAATATGTTGGATTGGAACAACTGCATTATATGCATACTACATCAATCATTTTGCTAACTATTCAATGTTTTATGGAGCGTTAGCTAACATTGTAGTCTTAATGTTATGGATTTACTTCCTTTCATACTTCTTTGTTATAGGAATGGCAATGAACTATCGTGAAGAAATAGAAGAAACAGGTATTATTGATTTAAAATCAATTCTAAAAGCCGATGCTGATTCTTCAGGTGCAGGTTCAGGTAAAAAAGAAACAATAAAAGAGAAAATAGAAAAGAAGTTTACTAAAAAGAAAAAGAAAGAAACAGAAGAAATAAAAAAAGATGAAAAAGAGGAACAAAAGAAAGAATAATGTTCCTTTTTTTATGATATAATTTATACATAGAAAGTTGGTATCATATGAAAAAAATATTAGAATTATTAGGAGACACAAAGGTAAGAATAACCGTTATTTTTATCCTAGTAGCACTTTTTGCTATAATCATGGTTGTTTCAATTCAAAAGAACAAAAATAAAACACCAGAAGAACCACCAGCACCAACTGATATAACGATAACTGATGAAATGAAAACTAAATTAAATAAATTTGTAAATGAATTATCTACTGGAACATATTGTGAATTGCCAACAAATAAAGAATTTGCTAATGATTGTTTATATAGAAATGATAAAACAGCAAGAGCAAACCTAACAGAAACATATCGTGTTTACTCATTAATAATGGCTATTGGTGAAAGTAAAGAAAACAATATGATGGTAGGAAATATAGTTGTTGAAGGAAAACAAATGTATAATCCATACTATGTTAATTTAGTAGAAGTTGAAAAAGAATATAAACTATTATATGGCGAGAATGAAAACTTCGAACCAAATGTAATAAATAGTATTACTAAACATGTTATAAAATATGACTCAAGTAAAGAAAAATATCTATATCAAAAACCAGAATCAGAAGCTAATGTTAAAACATATATTGAAGGATATGAATCTACTCCAGAAGAAGTAAGTGTTAACGTTAGAGTAGGATACATAACATATGAATTATATAAATATCATTTGTTTAACGATCGCAATAAAACAAGAGAGATAGCTACACAAACAACTAGAGAATCTAGAGAAAGTAGTATTATTAATGACACAAATTATGTAGAATTACCAAAATATAAGATAACATTTATGCAAGAAGAAGATTCAGAAAATTTAATTTTCAAAAGTGTAGAATTAGTTCAATAAGGAACATCAAAATGTTCCTTTTTTTATAGAAAAAACCTCATAAATTAGATATAATAAGAAAGGTGATTTACGTGGAAGAAGAAACAAAATTAGTTATAAACCAAGATGTAATAAAATATTTAATTAATACATTAAATTTAAAAGAGAATCAAATAAGTGCTGTTCTAGAAATGTTAGCAGAAGGAGCAACTATTCCTTTTATTGCTCGTTATCGTAAAGAAAAAACAGGTAACTTAGATGAAGACCAAATTAGAGCAATAGAAGAACAATATAAATATCAAGAAAATCTTCTTAATAGAAAAGAAGATGTTATTCGCCTTATTGATGAAAAAGGTCTTTTGACAGATGAAATAAAAGCTGCTGTTTTAGCATGTCAAAAACTAGCAGAAGTAGAAGATATCTATCGACCATATAAAGAAAAGAAAAAAACTAAAGCAACAGATGCAATCAATAATGGTTTAGAACCATTAGCCAAAATGATTATGTCTTTTCCAACAAAAGGTTCCTTAGAAGAATTAGCAACTCGTTTTGTTAATGATAAAGTTGAATCAACAGATAAAGCTCTAGAAGGAGCAGGATATATAATTGCTGAATGGATAAGTGATAATGCTTCTTATCGTAAATGGATTAGATTCAATGTTTACCGTGAAGGTAAAATAGTATCTAAAATAAAAAAAGGAGCAGAAGATCCATCTAAACTATATGAAATGTATTATGAATTTAGTGACTCAGTTAAATATATTAAACACTATCGTGTTTTAGCACTAAATCGTGGTGAAAAAGAAAAAATATTAAATGTTTCAATTGATATGGATGAAGAAGCTATCCAAGCTTATTTAGAATCTAAATTAATAAAGAACAAAGAATCATATGTAGTAGATTTAGTTAAAGCTAGTATTAAAGATTCTCTAAAAAGATTAATACTACCTAGTATAGAAAGAGAAATAAGATCTGATTTAACTGAAAAAGCAGATAAACAAGCTATTGATACCTTTATGGTTAACTTAGAACATTTACTATTAACTAGACCAATTAAAGGAATGGTAGTATTAGGTTTTGACCCTGGATATGTTAATGGTTGTAAATTAGCTGTTGTTGATAAAAATGGAAAATACCTAGATTCAACAGTAATTAAACCATTCCTAAATACTAATAAACAAGATGAATATATAAAAGCATCTAAATTAATAGTTAAAAACTTAATTGAAAAATATCACGTAGATATTATTTCAATTGGTAATGGTACAGCATCTCGTGAATCAGAAAAATTCTGTGCCGAGATGATTAGTGAATACAAACTACCATGTAAGTATATAATTACTTCTGAAGCAGGAGCATCAATCTATAGTGCTTCTAAATTAGCAATCGAAGAATTTCCAGACTTAGCTGTAGAAAAAAGAAGTGCTGTATCAATTGGTAGAAGAATACAAGACCCACTATCAGAATTAGTTAAAATAGATCCTAAATCAATTGGTGTTGGTGAATACCAATATGATGTTAATCAACGTGAATTAGGTGAAGCTCTAGACTTTACTACATCTAAAGTAGTTAATGAAGTAGGAGTAAATATTAATACCGCATCTAAATCAATACTTAAATATGTATCTGGTTTAACTAAAACAGTAATTGATAAAATATATGATTACAAAGAAAATAAAAAAATAACTAGTCGTGAAGAAATCAAAAAAATAAAGGGAGTATCAGATAAAGTATATGAACAAGCAATTGGTTTCTTACGTATACCAGATGGAATAGATCCTCTAGACAATACAGGAATCCACCCAGAAAGTTATAGTATAGCTAGCAAACTACTAGATAAGTTATCATTAAAAATTGAAGATATTAATAAACAAGAATTCAAAGATAAACTAAAAGATTTAGATATCAATAACTTATCTAAAGAATTAGCAACTGATAACTATACTTTAGAAGATATTGTAAAAGAATTACAAACACCAGGATTAGACCCTCGTGATGAATTAGAAGCACCAGTCCTAAAAAGTGATGTCTTACATATTGAAGACCTTAAAGTAGGAATGGAACTACAAGGAACAGTAAGAAATGTAGCTTCATTTGGAGCATTCGTTGATATTGGCTTACATGATGATGGTTTAATTCACATATCTAAAATGTCTAAATCATTTGTAAAAAATCCTAATGACATTGTTCATGTTGGAGATATCATAACTTGTTATGTAGATACAATTGACTTAGAAAAACAAAAAGTTCAATTAACTTTAATAAAGAACAGTTAATTTTATGCTATAATAGGCAATAGAAAGGGAAAGTCACAATGAAGGATAACAGAATATTAAAACTTAGAATTGCAATAACATTAAAAACACTTGATGCTTATACTAAATATAAAAATGGTAATAAAAGAATTGGACCATTCTTCTTTATATTCCTTTCAATACTTTTCCTAGAACTATTAACTAAAAAAATAATGATTGGTCATTTATTTGGTTTGAATTTAATATATATGATCCTATTCACTGTTCCTTTTGCACTTTTATTTACAATATTAACAAAACTTTTTAATGCAAAAGTAAACAAAGTATTACTCTTTATAATAATAGGAGCCTTAGTTGTATACTATGAAGTACAATTTATTTTCTTTATATTATTTTCAGTACCATTTTCATTTTCAACAATTGGACTTGCTGACCAAGCATTTGATTTTGTAAATATTATAAATGATACAATATTTGCTCACTCAGGTATATTCTTTTCAATACTACTTCCATTTATAGTTTTAGCATTAACACATAAAAAGATTAATACTGATAGAGCAATTAAAATGAGTTTATTAGTAATACCAGTAATGGTAATAACATATTTATTATCATTAGGTACTTTATTAATTAAAGATAATAATCCTATCTCAAATAAAAAACTATATTTTAATGTAGATTCTCCAGTAGAACAAGTCGAAAGATTTGGTGTTTTAACGTATACAAAAATCGATATTAAAAGACAATTATTTGGTTATACAAATGACCTTGAAACAGAAGTATTAGGTACTAATAAGCAAACCGAAGAAGAAATAAAAACAATTGAAGAATATGGTGTTAATGATAGTGATATTGATTATGCATCATTATCATCTAATAATAAAGCCATTAATAGTTTAAATAGTTATATGGCTAATGCTACGGCTACAAACAAATCAGAATATACTGGTATGTTTAAAGGTAAAAACTTAATATTCATTCTAGCGGAAGGATACAATGAAATAGCATTAGATGAACAAAGAACACCAACACTATATAAAATGGTAAATACTGGGTTTAATTTTACAAACTTCTATTCACCAGTATTCTTATCAACAACTGGTGGAGAATTCCAATCAACAACAGGTTTATTACCAACTCAAGAAATATTAAAACTTTGGAAATCTAAAAGTCCAACTATCTATTATGCTTTAGGTAATTCATTCCAAAGACTTGGATATAAAGCTCAAAGTTATCATAATTGGACATATACATATTACAAAAGAGATATAACAATGAAAACCTTAGGATTTGAAAATTATACAGGTTGTGGTAACGGTTTAGAAAAATTATTACATACCCCTGACGAGTTAAAGAAAATTAAATATGGTTGTAAATGTAACTGGTTAGAAAAAGACTCAGATATGGCTAAAGTAACAGTACCACTATATGCTAATGGAGATGGTAACTTCGTTACATTCTACGTTTCAGTTAGTGGACACTCACCATATAATAGTGGTGATAATATAGCCAAAGAACATTTAGATACTGTAGCAGATTTAGACTATTCATCAATTGTAAAATACTACCTAGCTTCTCAAGTAGAATTAGATAAAATGCTAGAAGAATTAATTAATGATTTAGAAGCTGCTGGAGAATTAGACAATACAGTTATCGCTCTAGTAGGAGATCATTATCCTTATACTTTAAGTATTGATGAAGTAAACGAAGCTGCATCATATAAAAAGGATAGTATAGTAGAAGTAAATCATAGTAACTTTATTCTTTGGAATAGTGGAATGGAAGAACCTATAGTTATTGATAAAGTAGGAAGCCAAATAGATGTCCTTCCAACATTATTAAACTTATTTGGTGTAGAATATGATTCAAGAACAATCGTTGGAAAAGATATCTTAAGTGACTATGAAGGATTAGCAATTTTCTCAAATAATAGTTGGGTAAGTGATTATGGAACATACCAAGCATCACAAAGAAAATTCTATCCCAAAGAAGGAATGGAACTAGAAGGTGAAACACAAGAAGAATACGTAAGAAGAATGAACAGCCGTGTTCAAAATAGTTTCAGTATTAGTAAAATGATAATTGACAATGATTATTATGAATATTTAGAAAGAAGTAAGTGATAACATGTGTGGAATAGCAGGTTACGTAAGTAATAATAAAAAACCTACTAAAAAAGTCTTAAAAAGTATGACTGATCGTATCCAACATCGTGGACCAGATGGTGAAGGATTTTACTTGGATGACAAAGTAGCATTAGGACATCGTAGATTAGCCATCTTAGACTTAACAACAGGAGATCAACCGATCTATAACGAAAACAAAGACATGGTCATTATCTATAATGGTGAAGTTTATAACTTCCTAGAACTAAAAGAAGAATTAAAAGACAAATATAAATTTTATACAAAAACTGATACAGAAGTAATTCTTCATGCCTATGAAGAATGGGGACATGACGTAATTAATAAATTAAGAGGAATGTTTGCTTTTGCTATCTGGGATAAAAAAGAAGAAGAATTATTCTGTGCTGTAGATGGTTGGGGAATTAAACCATTCTATTACTATGAAAATGATGGGACTTTCATGTTTGCATCAGAAATAAAAGCTTTCTTAGATCATCCTGATTTCAAAAAAGAATTTAATGATGAAATCTTAGCAGCATATTTATGTTTTAACTCAGTACCAACTGAAGAAACATTCTTCAAAGGTGTTAAAAGATTAAAACCAGGTCATTCTTTAACATATAAAGATGGCAAAATAAAAATTGAAAAATTCTTCGAATTAAAATTCGAAGAAAAAGAACAAGATATTGAAGATATAGCAAAAGATATTGACAATGCAATGCAAGATTCCGTTAAACATCACGGAATAGCAGATGTAGAAGTAGGATCATTCCTGTCTTCTGGTATTGATTCATCATATATTGTTTCAACATTTAAACCAAATAAAACGTTTACTGTTGGTTATGATAATCCTAAATATGATGAAATAGGATATGCTAAAGACTTATCTGATAAACTAGGAATCGAAAATATATCTCGTAAAATAGATAAAGATGAATACATAAGAGATTTCTCTAAAATAATGTATCACATGGATGAACCATTAGCTGATCCATCAATCGTTGCTCTATATTACGTAGCTGAAATTGCATCTAAAAATGTAAAAGTTGTCATGTCTGGTGAAGGTGCCGATGAATTATTTGGTGGTTATGGTACATATAGAGAAGACATTGAACAACAATGGTATATGAAAATACCATACCCTATAAGACATCTTGGATACAAAATAGCTAGTATCATACCTGATGCTAGAGGATTCAATTTTGTGTGGCGTCGTGGCCAAAAACTAGAAGATTATAACATTGGGTTAGGTAGAGTAATGAGAGACTCAGAAGCTCAAAAATTAATTAAATGTAAGAATCAAATACATACAAAGGATATCGTAGCTCCTTATTATGAAACATACAAAAACAATTCAAATACTGTAAAAAGACAAGCGATCGATTACTACTTCTGGTTAGTAAGAGACTTCTTACATTCAGTAGATAGATTATGTATGATGTTTGGCTTAGAAGGACGTACTCCATTCCTAGATGAAAACGTCTATGAAGTAGCGAGAAAAATGCCTGTATATGCAAAAATAAACAAAGAAACAACAAAACCAGCGTTAAGACTTGCTGCTAAGAAGGTAATCCCTAATGATGCTTATAAAAAGAAAAAATTAGGATTCCCGGTTCCTCTAAGAGAATGGGTTAGAGAAGAAAAATTATATAAAGAAATCAAAGAAAAATTTAATTCAGATATTGCTGAAAAATACTTTGATGTTAAAAAGATTAATAAATTGTTAGATGATCACTATAATCATAAAAAAGATACTTATAAAAAAGTTTGGACAATTTATACTTTTATTGTTTGGTACAATGAATTTTTTAAAGAAGCTTAATGCTTCTTTTATTTTTCACCTCTCTTTCACCTATATTTCATAATTTGATAGTATGTTTATATTGTGTGGGAGATAAATAGATCTAATCTATGTTAGCCTATACAAAACATATAAACTCAAACTCACACTTTGAAAAGGAAGCCTTTATGGCTTCTTTTTCTTTATGCAAAACCACGATTATGTTATAATTAAAAATAGGGAGAGTTCGTCAATGGAGCTGAATGTAGAAGCAATAAAATCTAATAAAAAACTACTTATTGTCATGGTAATATCTTTTACATTACTAATTCTTTTTAATGGCTTTATATCTAATATTAAACCATCTGAAGCACAGCTTACTGACGAAGAAATTGATATACATAAACTAGTCATAAATGAAATAATGACTTCTAATAAAGGAGTATATATCGATCCTACAGGTAATAGTTATGACTGGATTGAATTATACAATGGTTCTTCTAAAAATATCGATTTAACTAACTATGGATTAAGTGATAAAGAAGACGGCACAATAAAATGGCTTTTCCCAACAATTACAATCCCAAGTAATTCTTACTTAATTGTTTATTT
>JAEEGL011932929.1_pt1 | contig 11639 bp, 7 predicted proteins | sample 9134231 | NCBI WGS metagenome assembly JAEEGL01 (sample SAMN16246548, study PRJNA631951) | gut metagenome | biome: gut microbiome; feature: rumen; material: fiber-attached | host: Bos | place: Iran: Karaj | collected 2018-10 | reverse complement strand
TGATCCGGCGGCGGATTCCGCGCTCGTTTCGGAGCTCAGGGGAAGGATGCTTTCGGGAGAGCCGCTGACCGATCCCGTACAGCTTCCGACGAAGCTCGCTGTCACCTCCCTCGCCGCGGGAATGTTCGGGGACGACGATGACGCCGCACAGCCCTTTTACGCCGCAGACATATCGACGCCGGAGTTCGTGAAGGAAGGGCAAACAAGGAGAAACGCCGCCGAGAAAGGAAGCGCGACGCACGCATTCATGCAGTTCTGTGATTTCGGAAATCTCAGCGAAAACGGATTTGAAAACGAGCTCGCAAGACAGTCCGACGCGGGATTCATAAGCCGGGAATCCGCCCCGCTCGTTGACGGAGACGTCGTTTCGGCGTTTGTTCGCTCGCCGCTTTTCGGGATTCTTCTTTCGACTCCCCCGGAAAGGATATGGAGGGAATACAGATTTTTCGTCTTCCTTCCTGCCGAAGACTTCGTCGGAGAAGATAAGAAGGAACGGAAAAAACTGCTCGCAGGCCGCGACGTGCTCGTTCAGGGTGCGATCGACCTTCTTATCGAGAACGAAGACGGCTCGCTCGATATAATCGACTACAAGACGGATTCGCGGAAGAAGGGAGAGACCGACGCCGCCCTTGCCGCGCGGCTCAGAGACAGACACGGCGATCAGCTCAATTACTACCGCCGGGCGGCGGAGGAGGTTTTCAGAAAGCCGGTGCGCCGCATGGTGATTTATTCCTTCGCGCTCGGCGGAGAGATCGGCATCGAAAGATTCCCGGTGCCGAGGAGGATATGATATGACAAACATGAAGGATAAACTCCATACCGGTGAGCTTTACCTGCCGAACGACGGGGAAATCATGGCGGAACAGCTCCTTTGCATGGAAAAATTGTACGATTATAACGAAACGAGACCTTCGGAGACCGAAAAACGCGCGGCCCTGCTTTCGGATATGTTCGCCGAGATAGGGCAGGGATGTTACATTGAGCCGCCGCTTCACGCGAACTGGGGCGGAAAAAACTGTCATTTCGGCAAAAACGTCTACGCGAACTTCGGACTGACTCTTGTTGACGACACGGACATTTTCGTGGGTGACTGTACTCTTATCGGTCCGAACGTCATTATCGACACCGGGACCCATCCCGTCTGCCCCGAACTCAGGGAAAGGGGATATCAGTACAATCTTCCGGTAAAGATCGGCAAAAACTGCTGGATCGGCGCGGGGAGCGTAATTCTCCCCGGCGTGACTGTCGGAGACAACTCTGTGATCGGGGCGGGAAGCGTTGTCACACATGACGTTCCGCCGAACGTGGTCGCGGTCGGCTCGCCCGCCCGTGTTCTCAGGAGCATAACCGATCGGGACAGGGAGTATTACCGCAAAAACAGGAAAATACCGCCCGATCTGCCGTAAAAAGCGAGAGCCGCCCACTCGGGCGGCTCTGTTATTTATTGAATGCTTTCGGGCGTCATCCCGGCTCGTTTTCCGGAAGAATGAGCGCGCCGGAGACGGGAGGGAGGAGATCCGGGTCAGAGTGTGACGCTATGATCACGGTTTTTCCGGCAACCGCTCTTGAAAAGAGCACGGAGACGGCCTTAGCCGTCGCGTCATCGAGACCGGTAAACGGTTCGTCAAGCAGGACGGTATCGGAGTTCCTTTTCCGTACAAGCATCACGAGCCGTATCAGGGCTATCCTCCTGGCCATCCCACCCGACAGCTGCCGTACCGGTTTTTTCATGTCAGCGACGTCAAGGCCGGTTTCCGCGGCGAGAATCAGCGCCTCGGCGGCGGAATCTCTTCCGAAAAACGAGGTGACGTTCCGCAGACCGGACCGGCTCTCGACAAGGCGGTTTTCCTGAAAGAGCATCGCGCCTCCGGTTTCGGAGACGGAGCCGGAATCGGGTTCGTCAAGCCCCGCGATTATCCTGAGCAGGGTTGTCTTGCCCGAACCGGACCTGCCCTGAAGAAGCCAGAATCCGGGTCCGAATGTAAAGTTCAGCCCGTCGAGGACCTTTTTTCCGTTATACGATTTTGACAGATCGCGGATTATTATTTCAGACACCGGACGCCCTCCTTATCAGCCGTACGGCGACCTCGGTCAGTACGCTCAGCAGGATGACGATGACAGTCCATGCGAAGAGATCCGTCGTTTCAAGGTATATTTTCGAGTTATACAGCATTCTGCCTATCGTGTTTTTCGGCGTGCAGAGGACCTCGGCGGCGATACCGGCTTTCCAGCCGAGCCCGACGGATGTCGAGCAGGCGGCGATGAAATGGGGAGCGACCGACGGGATTATTACCGCCGAAAGGCGCCGGAACGGTCCGAGACCGTACGAATCTGCGAGCTCAAGCATTTTCCGGTCCGCCGCCCTGTACGAGGACACTACGCTCCTGAAAATGATCGGTGCGACTATCAGCGCGGAAATGAGCACGCTGATTCCTTCCGTCGGGACCCAGACAAGAGCAAGGATTATGAATGAGGCCACGGGGGTCGCCCTCACGACCTTCTCGAGGGGCGAGAGCATACCCTCGGCAAATCTCCCGCCGCACGCGACAATCCCGAAAACGACCCCGGCGGCTATCCCGGCGGAGATCCCCGCCGCGGTGCGCAGCAGAGAAGTGCCGATACACAGCCAGGTTTCGGGGAGGGCGAGCAGCGCGCCGAGGCGCGCGGCCGTCGAGAGCGGGGATGGGAGAAGCAGTTCCCGCCCCGTCAGGGCGGACAGGATCCACCATACGGCGAGCAGAAGAGCGGCGCCGAGAGGCGCCGCGAATAATATGATCTTATTTTTCTTTTTTTCAGCGTTCATAGAAGAGTTCATCCCCTGGGAGTTTGCCTCCTACGGAGGAGGGAGCCGCGTCAAAGAGCGCTTTCAGGAATCCGCCGAGCGATTCTTTCATCTCCGAGCCTTCGATAAACACAATGTGGCATCCGGGTATTGCCGCTTTCGCGATCTCGGCAGAGGCGACGATTCCGGCATCGGCTATCATCTTCCCGGCTTCTTCGGGATGTTCGTTTACGAATCTGACGGAATCCGAGTATGCTTCGAGGAAAGCGTCGACGGACGCCTTATGCTCTTCGACGGCTTTTTTTGATACGACGAGGACGCCCTGCACCGCGTCTCCGTCACAGTATTTTGCCCATTCCGCCGAGAGGTCGATCACGGCTTTCAGCTTGCTGTCCTTTGCCGTTACTGTCGTCACGAAGGGCTGCGGGAGCATCGCAGTGTCCGTGAGACCCGAAAGGAGGAGCGCCGCGAGCTCGCTGTGCTCGGTTTTGTATTCTATCTCGGACGGAGCGACGCCGGAGCCCGCGAGCACGGCGTTAAGAATATATTCGGGTGTGGAGCCCTGACCCGTGGCCATGAGTTTTTTTCCTCTGAGGTCGCTCAGGGTCTTTACGCTTTCATCCCTGGTAACGACGTAAAGAACGCCGAGGGTGTTTATCGCCGCGACGAGATATTCGCCTTCGGTCTTATTGTGAATAACGGCGGCGAGATTGGCCGGAACGGCGGCGATATCAAGTTTTCCTGTAAGAAGGTCGGCCCGGACGGCGTCGGGCGCCGTGTAAAGTTCAATATCGTCCTTGTAGAATTCGTCCGAAAACAGTTTTGCCATGCCCATCCCGGTCGGGCCGCTGAGCGTTCCAACTTTAAGATGTTCGCGTTCCGCCGCGGGGGAGGCGGCTTCCGTTCCGTCGGACGTTCCCGTCTGTGAAGGACCTGCGGGCTGTCCGCAGGAGGCGAGCGCCGCGGCTGCGATGATCAGCGCGAGAAGCGCCGAAACGGTTTTTGTGATAACTTTCGATCTCATGATTTTTATACTTCCTTTCAGATCGGTCTTCAAATCAGTCACAGTAGTTTTCGAGTACGGATGGATCAAGTACGGCGATCTTTTTCCCCTCTTTTTTAAGCGCCCCGGCCTTTTCGAGCATTTCAAGCGCTCTGTAAAGACTCGTCCTTCCGAGATCAAGCCGCCTGCCGAGCTCGGCGACGGGGAGGGATGTCTCCCGGACGGCGAGCATGAATCCGGCGAGCCGCGACGTCGCGGACTCGGACGAATAGAGCTTCACACGTCTGCTGAGAAATCTCAGCTTTGAAGAAATCAGTCCGACGTATGCCGCGGCAAACTCCGGCTCGCTTCTGACAAAGCCGGTCACGGCGTCCCCGGGGACGAATATTATCCCGCACGGGAGTTTCGCCCTTATCTCGGCTCCGGCGGCTTTTTTCTGTCCCAGGTCAGCCATGCCGAAAAAGTCGCCCGGGGAGAGGACGTTTATCACGACCTTCCGGTCTCCACCGCGCAGAACTTCGGCTTTTCCGCTGACAATATATCCGAGATCTCCGGGGCGGCTCAGCGTCATTCCCTGAGGTACCTCAACAAAAGCGGCGGCGGAGGAAAGCTCGGCGCACCCGGCTGGGGAGAGCCCCCCGAAAAGCGCGGTCCCGCAAAGAATCTCCGCGGCAGACTTCTTTTCCTTCATGTACTCCTCAAATTCCGTGAAAAAAGTGTTCCGTTTGGAACACTTTAATTATATCACCTTTCCCGCGGTTTGTCAAGAGGAAACTCGCAGAGCGGATTATTAAACAGAAAGCGACCCCCGGACGGGCCGGGGATCGCATACAAAATGACGTTATGTACCGGGTGTCAAAGGGCGCCCAGGGCACGCGTGAACTGGCTCTTTTTCCTTGCTGCCATGTTCTTGTGCACCAGACCCTTTGCCGCGGCTTTGTCGAGCTTTTTGACGGCGACGCCGTAAGCCTGCTTCGCTGCCTCTTTGTCGCCCGCTGCGACCGCTGACTCAAATTTCTTTATAGAAGTCTTGAGCGCGGACTTTGCCATTTTGTTCCTCAGCGTCTTTACCTCGGTAACGAGCACACGCTTTTTGGCTGACTTGATGTTCGGCAAGATCGTTCACCTCCAAATTCCTCAACTGTCAAGGGTATATATAATACCACAGCCGACACAAAATATCAATACTTTTTCAAAAAAATTTTTTGTTAAATTTTTGTAAACTTTATTCCCCGCACTTGACAAACTTGATTCAGAGTGGTATTATTGGTACTTGAGCGATTTTCCCCAACTGACGGGGAGAAACGGTTTTTCGGGTAAAAACGACGGCTTTTACGGCGTTTTCAACCTATAATATATTACAATCAGGTCATACCGGACCTTCATTCGCGGTATGCGGTCTGATTTCGGATGTCCGATGCGCCTCCGGCTTATAATTCGACGGTAACCAGCTTGTCGTAGGGGTAGGAGCGGCGGTCGGACGGACGACTTTTTTCCGCGCCGGGAATGCGGCGGTATGATCATTTTGTTAAAAGGAGAGTTTCCCATGGAAATGGTAAAACCGGTAAGGCTCGGCAGAAACGAGAGGATGTCCTTTTCAAAGATAGAGGAAGTCCTCGATATGCCGAACCTGCTCGACGTACAGAAAAAGTCCTATGAGTGGTTTCTTTCGGACGGTCTGCGCGAAGTTCTGCGCGACGTTTCGCCGATAATCGACAGCACGGGCAATTTCGTCATCGAGTTCCTCGACTACACCCTCGCGGAGAAACCCGGCCACACGGTCGAGGAGTGCAAGGCGCGCGACGTCAACTACGCGAAGACGATGCGAGTCAAGACCCGTATGCACAACCGCGTCACGGGAGAGGTGATCGACGAGGACGTCATAATCGGAGACGTTCCGATCATGACCGAAAACGGCACCTTTGTGATAAACGGCGCGGAGAGGGTCATAATCTCCCAGATCGCCCGTTCGCCCGGCGCCTATTACGCGATGGACTACGACAAATCCGGCAAAAAGCTCTATTCGGCTACCGTTATACCATACCGCGGAGCATGGCTTGAATACGAGACGGATTCGAACGACATTTTCTACGTCAAGATAGACAAGGCGCACAAGATCCCCGTGACGACGCTCATTCGCGCGCTCGGTTTCGGGGCCGGCGGAAACGGCGACGACAGTCTCGTTTCCGACACCTATAACGTAACGGACGCCGATATAATCAGATATTTCGGCGACGATCCCAAAATCGTCGAAACGGTCCGTCACGACGGATGCGACGCGGAGGCCGAGCGTCTCGGGACGACCGAGACCGACGAAGCTCTCAAAGAGATTTTCAAGAAACTCCGCCCCGACGAGTGGCCGAACGCCGAGTCCGCGAAGATACATCTGAGCAACCTGCTTTTCGACCCCAAGAGATACGATCTTTCGTCGGTCGGACGTTTCAAGTTCGACAAGAAGCTTTCGATCGCCGCGCGTCTTGAGGGACAGACCCTGTCCCGTCCGCTTATCGACAAGGGGAACGGCGAGGTCCTCGCGTCGGAAGGCGACGTCGTCACCCCCGAGCTTGCCGAAAAGATAGAGCACAGCAGCATAAACGACGCCTTCATCTTCATAAACGTTGAGAACGAGTCCGGCGAGACAGAGCGCCGCGAGCTCAAGGTGATCGGAAACGGAACGGTATGGCCGGAGGCGGTTCTCGGATATTCGCTTCCCTCGGACATAGTTCCCGAAAAGTGCAATCTCGCGGCTCTTATCCGCATAATCGAAGAAGTCGGCAAAAAGAAGGCCGACGTCATCGAGGCTGCGCGCGCGCGGATCTCCGAGCTTGTTCCGAAGCATATCACGAAGGACGACATCTTCGCGACGATAAACTACCTCATCTGCCTGTCTCACGACGTCGGTAACGTCGATGATATCGACCATCTCGGCAACCGCCGCCTGCGCTGCGTCGGAGAACTTCTCCAGAACCAGTTCCGCATCGGTTTTTCCCGCATGGAAAAGAGGATGAGGGAGCGCATGGTCATCCACGCGAACGATTCACCCACTCCGCGTACGCTGGTCAACAACGGTCCGATCAGCACGGCGATCAGAGAGTTCTTCGGATCCTCCCCGCTTTCGCAGTTCATGGACCAGAACAACCCGCTTGCCGAGCTGACTCACAAGCGCCGTCTCTCGGCGCTCGGTCCCGGCGGTCTTTCGAGAGACCGCGCCTCTTTCGACGTGCGTGACGTAAACTACACGCATTACGGCAGAATGTGCCCGATAGAGACGCCTGAAGGACAGAACATAGGTCTTATCTCATATCTCGCGACCTACGCCCGTATAAACAAGTACGGCTTCATTGAGGCGCCGTACCGCAGGATAGATAAAGAGACCGGCATAGTCACGAAGGATATCGAGTACATGACGGCCGACCGCGAGGACAACTATATCATCGCCCAGGCGAACGAGCCGCTTGACGAGGAACACAGATTCATCAACAAGCGCGTTACCGCGAGAAAGCGCAACGAGATCGTCGAGGTGGAGAGAAACGTCCCCGACTATATGGACGTTTCCCCGAAGATGGTCGTTTCGGTCGCCACGGCGTGCATCCCCTTCCTTGAGAACGACGACAACTCCCGCGCCCTCATGGGATCCAACATGCAGAAGCAGGCGGTGCCGCTTCTCACGACGGACTCGCCCATTGTCGGAACGGGAATGGAGTACAAGGCGGCCCTCGACTCGGGCGTCATGGTCCTCGCAAAAGAGGCGGGTACCGTCGAGCGGGTGTCCGCAGACGAGATAGTCATCCGCCGCCGCAAGGGCGAGCGCGACGTCTATCGCCTCATCAAGTTCAAACGCTCCAACCAGAGCACATGCATAAACCAGCGCCCGATCGTCAGCGTAGGCGACAGGGTCGCGAAGGGCGACGTCATTGCCGACGGCCCGGCGACCTCGAACGGCGAGCTCGCGCTCGGCAAAAACGCCCTTATCGGGTTCATGACCTGGGAGGGCTACAACTACGAGGACGCCGTTCTTCTGAACGAAAACCTCGTTCGTAACGACACATACACGTCGATACACATCGAAGAGTATTCTCTCGAGGCACGCGACACCAAGATAGGAGCCGAGGAGATCACTCGCGAGATACCGAACGTGGGCGAGGACGCCCTCAAGGATCTTGACGAGCGCGGAATAATCCGCATCGGCGCCGAGGTCCGCCCGGGCGACATACTCGTCGGGAAGATCACGCCGAAGGGCGAGACGACTCCCACACCTGAGGAGCATCTTCTCCGCGCGATACTCGGCACGAACGCTTATGACGTCAGGGACACCTCCCGCCGCGTTCCTCACGGAGCCGGAGGCATAGTCGTCGACGTCAAGGTATTCATGCGCGAGGACTGTCCGCAGGATATGCCCGCCGGAGTAAACGAGGTCGTTCGCGTGTACGTTGCTCAGAAGAGAAAGATCTCGGTCGGCGACAAAATGGCCGGACGTCACGGCAACAAGGGCGTCGTTTCCCGTATACTCCCGCCGGAGGACATGCCTTTCATGGCAGACGGCACGCCGCTTGACATAGTCCTGAACCCGATGGGCGTTCCTTCGCGTATGAACATCGGTCAGGTCCTCGAGGTACACCTCGGGATCGCCGCCAAGCGCCTCGGCTGGAGGGTAATGACGCCGGTATTCGACGGCGCCAAGGAGGCCGATATAACGGCGCTTCTGAAAGAGTCGGGAATGAGCGAGACCGGAAAGGTCACGCTTTACGACGGCAGAACCGGCGAGCCGTTCGACAACCCTGTCACCGTCGGGATCATGTATTACCTCAAGCTCCATCACCTTGTCGACGACAAGATCCACGCCCGTTCGATCGGTCCGTACTCCCTCGTCACTCAGCAGCCTCTCGGAGGTAAAGCTCAGTTCGGCGGACAGAGGTTCGGCGAAATGGAGGTCTGGGCGCTCGAGGCATACGGCGCGGCGTACACGCTTCAGGAGATCCTCACCGTCAAGTCCGACGACGTCGACGGCAGGGTTAGGGCGTACGAGGCCATAGTAAAGGGCGAAAACATCCCGACCCCGAGCATTCCCGAGGCGTTCAGGGTGCTTGTAAGAGAACTCCAGGCGCTTTGTCTCGACGTTCACGTGCTCGACCGCAACGGCGAAGACGTAAATCTCTCGCTCGTTGAAAAAACCGCTCCGCGCGACGACGATTTCGACGACGATATCTTTGAGACCGTCGCTCCCGAAAACATCACGGATGACTTTACCGAGATGAGCGAGGAATACGACCGCGTCGGAACGCACGATTTCGAGCCCGAAAAGGACTACGACGACGAAGATGAATATTGACAGAGGGGATAAAAACCGTGGAATATAACGTTTTTGATTCTGTTAAAATAGGTCTGGCGTCTCCCGAGGCCATCAGAGGATGGTCGTACGGGGAGGTCACCAAGGCGGAAACGCTGAATTACCGCACGCTCAAGCCCGAGCGCGACGGACTGTTCTGCGAACGCATTTTCGGGCCGACGAAGGACTGGGAGTGCGCGTGCGGAAAATACAAGCGCAACCGCTTCAAGGGTACCCGCTGCAAGGAATGCGGCGTTGAGATAACCCAGAAAAAGGTGCGCCGCGAGCGCATGGGCCATATTGAGCTCAACTGCCCCGTCGCTCATATATGGTATTACCGCACGATGCCGTCGAAGATCGGCGTTCTGCTCGACATACCCAACAAGGATCTTGAAAGAGTCCTAAATTTCAGCGCTTACGTCGTCACCGATCCCGGCGACGAACTGTTCACCGGGCTCCGTAAGGGACAGGTGCTCGACGTCCGTTCGTATAACGAACGCCGCGCGACCGTCGAAGATTCATTCAGAGTCGGAATGGGCGCCGAGGCCATAGAGGAACTTCTCAGGGACATAGATCTCGACAAGCTTGCGGATCAGATCCGCGCAGAGGCGATGACCGCCTCCAACCAGAGAAAGCCGAAACTTCAGAAACGGCTCGCGCTGGTCGAGGATTTCCGCCGTTCGGGGAACCGCCCCGAGTGGATGATTCTCCACGCCATCCCGGTGCTCCCTCCGGATATCAGGCCGATGGTTCAGCTCGACGGCGGGCGCTTTGCGGCGTCTGACCTCAACCAGCTTTATCAGACGGTCATCAGGAGAAACAATACCCTTAAAGAGCTCATCGAAAAGGGAGTGACTCCCGACGTCATCATCCGCAACCAGAAGCGTCTGCTCCAGGACGCGGTGGACGATCTCTTCGACAACGGCCGCCGCGGCAAACCCGTGACGGGCGGCTCGTCGAACAGACCGCTCAAGTCCCTTTCCGAAATGCTCAGAGGCAAGCAGGGACGTTTCCGTCAGAACCTTCTCGGAAAGCGCGTCGACTATTCCGGACGTTCGGTTATAGTCGTCGGTCCGGAACTCAAAATTTATCAGTGCGGCCTGCCCAAGGAAATGGCGCTCGAGCTTTTCAAGCCCTTCATCATGAAGAGACTTCTCGAGACCGGCAAGGCGACGAATATAAAGGACGCGAAGCGTAAGGTCGAGCGCGCCGATCCGTGCGTATGGGATGCTCTCGAGGAATCTATAAAAGAGCATCCCGTGCTGCTCAACCGCGCCCCGACGCTCCACCGCCTTTCGATACAGGCCTTCGAGCCCGTTCTCGTCGAAGGGCGCGCGATAAAGCTTCATCCGCTCGTCTGTACCGCTTTCAACGCCGACTTTGACGGAGACCAGATGCCTGTTCACGTTCCGCTTTCGGCGGAAGCGCAGGCCGAGGCGAGACTCCTCATGCTCTCGGCAAACAACCTCCTGAAGCCGGTCGACGGCAAGGCGGTCGCCGTTCCTTCTCAGGATATGGTGCTCGGTTCCTACTATCTCACGATAGACAAAGCGGGCGAGCCCGGAGAGGGACACGTCTACCGCGACATGGACGAGGCGCTGATGGCTTATCAGAACGGAGACCTCGGCCTCCACGCCCCGATCAGGGTCAGGATAACGAAGCTCTATGAGGGACCCATCGAGGACCTCAACGGGACCGTTCAGACGAGGATCATAAACGCGACTCTCGGACGTCTCATATTCAACCAGCCGATTCCTCAGGATCTTGGTTTCGTTGACAGGACAGATCCCGAAAAGATCTTCGACCTTGAGATCGACATGACCTGCGGCAAAAAGCAGCTCAAGCAGATCGTTGACCTCTCGATAAAATATCACGGATTCACGGTCGCAGCCGAAGTGCTTGACAACATCAAGGCGATGGGCTACAAGTATTCGACCAAGGCGGCGATATCGATATCCATTTCCGACGTTGTGATCCCCGCCGAGAAATACACCATCATTGCCGACGCAGAGCACAAGGTCGACGAGATCCGCCGTCACTTCCTCCGCGGTCAGCTGACCGAGGAAGAGCGCTACAAGAACGTCATTTCGATCTGGGAAAAGGCGACGGAAGATATCGTAAGTCTTCTTCAGTCGAGATTCGACCGCTACAATCCTATCAAGATGATGTCGGACTCCGGCGCTCGAGGCAACATGACTCAGATGCGTCAGCTCGCCGGTATGCGCGGACTCATGTTCGCGACGAACGGCCGGACGATGGAGATCCCGATCAAATCCAACTTCCGCGAAGGTCAGAACATACTCGATTACTTCGTCGCGGCGCGCGGATCGCGTAAATCGCTTTCCGACACGGCGCTCAAGACGGCCGATTCGGGATACCTCACAAGGCGTCTCGTCGACGTATCTCAGGACGTCATCGTCCGCGAAGACGACTGCGGTACGCACGACGGTCTCTGGGTCTCGGCCATACTCTCCGGACGTGAGAGCGAGGAAGTCGAGGTCGGCAACGCGCTCGACGGACGCGTTATA
>JAEEGL011150582.1_pt1 | contig 11639 bp, 10 predicted proteins | sample 9134231 | NCBI WGS metagenome assembly JAEEGL01 (sample SAMN16246548, study PRJNA631951) | gut metagenome | biome: gut microbiome; feature: rumen; material: fiber-attached | host: Bos | place: Iran: Karaj | collected 2018-10 | reverse complement strand
TAATGAAGTATAAACAGTTACATCACCTAAACCATTACCAACATAATAACGCATTTTGTTAATATATGATTCATCTTTTAATGTAACAATAGCTGAATCCGCTTCATCAACAAATGTTTTATAGGTAGCTGGAACTTTAGTGTCACCTAGTCTTATAAATGATAATATACCATATATTAAGACCATTATTCCCATAATTATCCAATCTGTTTTATTAAGTTTTTTTGTCTTATCTTCTACTTTAAAATTCTTAAATATTTTCATAACATCACCTAAATATATTATATAATTAATTATACTATAATTAAAAGACCAAAGACAGTTTTTTATGCTTTTTTGTCTAGTATATTCACAGATAAATATTTCTTTGTTATAATGAGTTTATAAAGGAAAAGTCTATGAAAAAAGAAAAAAGTAAAGAATTACCGGTATTAAATATAGTAATACCATGTTATAACGAAGAAGAAGTTTTAAATATCACGTATAAGGATTTTACTGATCAACTAAATAAAATGATAAATAATAAATTAATCAGTAGTAAAAGTAAAATAATGTATGTTAATGATGGTTCTAAAGATAAAACTTGGGATATTATTGAAGAATTATGTAAAAATAAAAATGTATGTGGTCTTTGTCTAAGTAGAAATAGAGGTCATCAAAATGCATTACTAGCAGGATTAATGGAATCAGTAGATAAATGTGATATAACTATTTCTATTGATTGTGATGGTCAAGATGATATATCTTGTATGACAGATATGGTAAAAGCATATTTAAATGGTGCAGATATTGTTTATGGTGTAAGAAGTTCTAGAAAGAAAGATTCTTTCTTTAAAAGATTTACGGCAGTTAGTTTTTATAAATTACTAAATAAGATGGGTGTTGAAGTAGTATTTAATCATGCAGACTATCGATTAGTATCAAACAAAGTATTAAAAGAATTTAGTGAATTTAAAGAAGTAAATTTATTCTTAAGAGGAATGTTTCCATTAGTAGGATTTAATAGTACAGTAGTATATTATGAAAGAGAAAAAAGAAAAGCAGGTAAAACTCATTACCCACTTAAAAAAATGTTACAACTAGCTTTTGATGGTATAACTAGTTTAAGCATTAAACCACTTAGAATATTTACTACCATTGGTTTAATAACTTCATTTATTAGTTTCTGTTTTATAATCTATACCATAGTAGCTTACTTTATAGGTAATACAGTAGCTGGCTGGGCTAGTATGACATCAATTATTTGTTTTATTGGTGGTATTCAATTAATTGGTATTGGAGTGCTAGGTGAATATATTGGTAAAACATATATGGAAGTTAAACACAGACCAAGATATATTATAAGTAAAAAAAAGAACATTGATTAATCAATGTTTTTTTATTTTATAATCCTACTACATATGGATCAGTCTCTGTTCCTGATCCACTTAGTATTTTAACTGTTGACTTTAAGTGAACTGTTGGACGAGCACAATACCTATTCCCTTCAGGAGATGAGAAAGCACCAGTTCCATATTCAGTCACTACATCAACAAGCGACAATGTATGTCTACTTATTAACCACATACTATTTGAATTGTCATATCCCCCTGCTTGCTGTGTTGCAAACATTTCACCATTCCTTGGTAATCCTATATTAAATGTTCCAACATCGCTCGTCTTATCACATACTTTTGTATTTCCACTCGTGGTGTTTGCACATACGCTCAACTTATAACTACCACCATCTCCGGTTGATCCTAAATAATATAGTGCACTATCAAACAATTCTCCATATGTACTTCTTAATGTATCAAAATATCCAGTTGTTGCGTAATTTAAAGTCGAATACCATGTTCCTCCTGTTGATCCACTTCCCCATATGGCACTTTCAACTCCTGTCCATGTCGATGCAAATTTATTAGTTGCTCCATTATATGCATAATCCATAGCTATTATTTTTGTTTTATTATCTTCCACACCAATTATTCTAAATAATTGATATTGTTCATTATTGTTCGAATTAACTAGTTTTACATATTCGCCACTTAATCTTGTATTAATATATTCGTTTGTTAAGCCTGTGTTCTTGTCTCCTACTATATTATATGGCGAACTAATTGTTCCGTTACCTATAAATTCTAGTCCACTCTTAATGATGATTGATGGACGCACACCAACCTCATATGTTGAGGACTTGGTGCAAGCAGTATTATTTTGATTTGTACAAACAGTCCAAGTACTCCAAGAATTGTATGGATTTAATAACCTCCAGTTATAATTTATATATAAATAACTGTTAGAATTGCTGTCTAAGTCTCGAAGGCTATTATAGTATTCATAACTATTTAATAATCCAACGTTAGCTGTTACCATAGTTGTTTCAGATAGTTTTGTGCTTACTCCTGATTCATTGGTACTAGTCGCATTCCATTGTTTAGTTGCATCTATAATATTTGATGGATTGTATAGCGTATCATAAAAGTCTTCATTTAACCATTGATACATGTATGATGTTGTGTTTGCATCTGTATAGAAGTTAACTTGTCCACTTGAATTAAAAGCAATTGTCGTAATATTGTTTTCGGTTATTAGTTTCATTGCTCCATCTGGATAAATGGCTGTTATTCTCCATAGCTTTCCAGAATACCATACATAGTTCATATCAATACAATTATTTGTTCCCGATAAGTATGTTATTCCATCTTCTTCATATGTTATGTTGCTACATTGTACATTAGTATCTGCTTCTTTAGCTAAAATAGCTTTTCTTAATAATACATCGCCATCACGTATTTCAAAATCTTCCTCTACATTTTTAGCATAAAGATAGATGTCAAATTCAAATGTCTTTGATGTTTGTTCTGCATAGTTTTCATCTAACCACATTCTTAATCTAAATTCTTTCGATTCATTCTTTGTACTATAGTCATTATTTAATTCTACTAAACCTTTATAAATTACTTTACCATTGGCTTCCTTCTCAGATGTAGATAAATCATCATATAATCTTACGCCTTTTATTTCAACATTGTTTTGATCTGTTAAATAAGTCTTTAAATAACTTGTATCTAGTGTATTACCTGATTTTGGTAATATATAAACTTCATAATATATCTTTTCAGAGTCTACGGTCGAATTAACTGTAAAATCAAAATAATCTGAACTACTCTTTCCATCGATATCTGACATTGGTATTACATTAGTTAATGTTTTATTACCATTAGTATTTGAAAAGTCTATTGATATATCTCCTGTATTTAAAGTTACACTACCAATATCTTTGTTATATACGAAATATGAATATGATATTCCGCCTATTATTACAATAAAAGCTAATATACTTACTATAATTATTATATTTCTCTTATTCATAAAATCTCCTTAATACTTAAAACTAGCACAACCAAATATTACTAATATACCCATTACTATTGATACAAAGCCAAATGATAAATGAATAAATTCCATAACTCCACTACTTATAAATAATCTTACAATACCAGATACTAACATACTAATACCACTTATCATAATAAATGGATTAATTTTATCAAATTGTTTGTCAGTATAAAAGTAAAAGAATACACCAAATATAAACATATAAAGTGGAAATATAAGGCCAGACGTTAATACATAAACATTGGCATTAGCTATTTGAATGTCACCATATAAATATGAATAAAAATTATAAAAAGATGTTAAACAATAACTAAAACCAAGTATAACTAATACTAAACCAATAAGCTTCATATATACAAATTTAGTCATATTATCATCCCTTTATTCTTTTATCCCTATACTAACATTATACATTAAATAAATATGTTCTTCAAGTAAAAGAAAAAACTATCGAATAAATCGATAGTCTTTTTAAAATCACATAAACATTATTACTATTGATGCAACACCTAATAAAGCTCTTAATGCTAAACCAATTGTATAAGTATGAATCTTTTTAGTTCTACCATCAACAGTATATTCTTTTATTTCTACATAAGGAACTGGATTTCTTCTATACCATCCTTTAACAGTAATTTCTTTATCAAAATATTGACTAGATCTAAATAAAGCAAATATCTTATTAATTAATGTTAATGGTTGGTTATAATCTAAGAATATAATACCGGTTGTATCTTTAATTACAAAGTCTTCATTAAATATACATCCAGGATTTCCTCTACCAATAATAGTACCTTTTAATTCACAAGGAATACTTGTTACTTGAGATACTTTTACTTCTCCAAGTAAGTCAGCTACTGTACGAGGATTATATCCAGATCTGTGTGCTCTTAGATACTTAACAATAAGTAATGCTGTAGCTACTAATCCTAAAACACCAGCAATAATTAATAAATTAGAATTATCATCAAATCCTACTATTGCTAATATAATAGCTGGTATTAAGAATAAATATGGTAAAAAGCTAATTACTAATTCAACTACAAAGTCATCTACATAACTTTCTGGTTTTACTAAATCAAATACAATATATGGTTGTTGACCATAATTTGCTGATATTGCTGAAATAGCTGTAATTCTCTTTGAAATAAGTGGATGTGTTGAATTAATTTCAAACCATTTTGCCCATGGATTCCATAATTCCCATTTCATGGCATTCTTAATTCTGTCTTTAGATACTCCACCATTTGCATCCATTGCAGATACTGATAAAGCTTTACCTGCTTTAACATCAAAAATACCTAAAGCATTATTTTTAGATACATTATGTTTACCACTAGGTGTATTAGTACTTAAACCAAATCCTATCTTAACTAAAGCTTCAGCTAATGAATTAGGGTTTTGTGTTTCTTCACATGCAAAACTATCTGCATAATACTCTCTTGTACGTGATAACCATAGAATGATATATTGACAAATAATATATAATACATAAGCTATCCAACCTACTGCTTGAGCACTGTTATTATCATTATTATCGCTACTATTTGAGTTAGCAAATATTTCATAAATTGCATATAAAACCAATGGTACTATTTGAACAGCTGTCATAACTAACATATCTAAGTGAACAATATGTCCCATTTCATGAGCTACTACAGCTTTAACTTCATTTTCATTTAATAGTTCAAATATACCTCTTGTTATAACTATTCTTGCATCTCTTTTTGTTCTACCATATGTAAATGCATTTGGTGCACCATCATCAATAATACCTATCTTTGGATACTTAACATTGTGTTTTTGACATTCTTGTTCAATAAATGTTCTTAAGTATTCAGGTATCTCACCATCAAATTTAGCTTTATAGAACCATCTCATTGATAGATCTGTTAGCCATGGTGATATTAAAAATTGGATTAATAGTACTATTAAACTACCTAAAACAGCCCATAGTACACTTCCTCCTGCTACTATTGTTATTAATATAACAACACCAGCTAATATTCCATAAAGACATGTTATTGTAATCATGGAAATTCCTAACAAATTCTTTTTCACTTCTTCACCTCTAATATAATTATATAAAAAATAAATTACTTAATCAATAAAAAAAACTGATTTATAAAGACAAATTTTGTCTAGTAAATCAATTAATTATTCTGACATCCACATATTAGTAACATTACCATCTTTTTTATATTCTCTAAAGTGTACTAAAGAGAATTTACCACTACTTGGCATATCATTTTTCTTATATCTAACTACACTTACTCCCACCATTGATTCAGCTACATAGATATATGTATCATCAATACCAATAACTATTCCCACGTGTTCTAATTTAAGAGAATTTTTACAATTCTTTACACATGGTGTATATAAGAAATCACCTACTTGAATTTTATCAACTACATCACGTGATTTATAATATTTACTATTATATGGTGTTACTTTTAAGCCATTTTGATAGAATGCCCATTTAATAAAATTCGTACAATCCAATCCTTGAACATATCCATCAACACGACATCCCCATGCTTTATTATTGCCAATATTTAATCCTACTTTTTCATATTTTCCAACTAATGAACTACTTTGTTTTGGGCCTTGATAAGCTACTCTATACTCTAATGCTCCTACTAGAAATCTTGCTGCTTCTACTACACCTGCTCTTGTACCATAACCAGCTTCTTGAATAGCTTTTTTTAACATATCATCGTATTTTACTTTATCAGCTATTGTATAAGCACCACACTTAATATAGTCTTTTTTCTTTTTAAAGTCATATTTGAAATGATAAACAAGATTATCTTTAATACTACATTTTATTTGATGTTTTTGTCCATCACTAAATATTAAATTAACCGAAGCCTTTGTTATTATTTTATCTTTTTCATAAACTTTACTTCCTTTAGTTACATTACCATTAATTACCCATTCATATTCTTTTACTTCATTTAAAACTGGACTTACTGTTAATTTTGTACCAGTTCTTGTTATTTCACCACTACATGTCGGCATAACGCTTGGAGTTGATAATGGAGTTGATGTAACTATTGGAGTACTAGTTACTAAATTATTTGATATTATTCTTTTTATAGAAATATAATCTAATGATGTAATTTTTAAATCACCATTAACATCTGCCCTTGAAAGCATATCACCAATTAATTCACTATCTTTTAAGATATATTTTTTTATTAAAATATAGTCATTTTCATTTACCATATTATTACCATCCACGTCACCTTTTGATAAAGCTAAAGTAATAAACGGAGTTAGTAGAATTAATAAAAATAATATCTTTTTCATAGGCACTCCTTACTATAATCAGTATAATATAAATATACTTTTTTATCAAATAAAAAAATCGTTATAAAAAACGATTAATTAACGATGGCTGCCCCAGTTAGATTCGAACTAACGCGTGCTGGAGTCAGAGTCCAGAGCCTTACCGCTTGGCTATGGGGCAATGTAATAATTATACATTATATCACTATTATTTACAAGTTATATAATAAATGATAAAATTAAAAATGAGGTGAAAAAATGGTAGTAGCAATAGATGGACCAGCAGGTTCTGGTAAAGGTACAATTACAAAACTTGTCGCAGAGAAATTAAACTTAATATATATTGATAGTGGTGCAACATATCGTTGTGTTGCATTAGCATCACTTAGAAATGGAATTAAATTAGAAGAGACAGATAAAATAATTGAACTAGCTAAGACATTAAATATTGAATTTGATAATGAACAAAGAACATGGCTTAATGGTGAAGATGTTAGTGAATTAATAAGATCAAAAGAAGTAACTAATATCGTATCACAAGTATCAAGTATTGTTGAAGTAAGAGAAATACTTGTAGATTTACAAAGAAAAATGTCTAATAATAAAAATGTTATTATGGAAGGAAGAGATATTACTACAGTAGTATTTCCAAATGCAGATTATAAATTCTATTTAGATGCTTCTGTCGAAGAAAGAGCAAAAAGAAGATTTAAACAAAATCAAGAAAAAGGTATTGATACTTCAATGGAAGAAATAATTGAAAATATCAAGTTTAGAGATTATAACGATATGCATAAACCAGTTGGATCACTTATGAGAACAGATGATCAAATATATATTGATTCAACTAATATGACAATTGATGAAGTTGTTGATTTTGTTGTTAATACAATAAATAAAAATATGGCTTAGCCATATTTTTTTATCTTTTAATACCCATTTCATCTAGTATCTCGTCTTGTAGTTTAAACATTTCCTCTTCTTCATCTTTTTTCATGTGATCATATCCAAGTAAATGTAACATACCATGAACTGCTAAAAAACATAATTCACGAAGTAAAGAATGACCATATTCAACACTTTGACTTTTCGCTTTATCAATTGATATATAAACATCACCCAATATTCTAATTTCTGGATTAAATGTTTTATCATCTTCAAGAGCAAAAGTAATTACATCAGTTTCTCGATCTATATTACGATATTCTTTATTAAGTTTATGAATATAATCATTATTAACTATTATTACATTAAATATTGCTTCATCAATATTTAATTTTTTTAATCCATGAACTAATACTTCATGAACTGTTTTTAATTCTTCTTCTAAATTCTCTTTCGTTTCATTATATATATCTATTTCCATAATACTCCTTATATAACTAGTATAGCGATTATTACAATACTAGTAAGTATTCCAATAACAATAAATGCACCTTTAATAGTATCTGACAAATCTCCAAATATTTTATCCATTATTCGATACATAAAATATCCCAATAATGAACCAACTACATTAAGAATAATATCATCTACATCAAAAGCTCGACCTATTTTTAATTGTATTAATTCAATAATTACTGAAACAATTAAAGTTATATAAAATATAATTCTTTTTTTATCTAATTTTAAATAATACGATGTAAAAAAGCCAAAAGGAATAAACATTAGAATATTACCAACAATATTTCTTATAAATAATTTTGATCCTACTTGATACCTAGTTAATTCTTTAAATAAAGTTACATTAACACCATGAACTGAAGATACATCTTGACTAGTAACAACTTGGAATAAACATAATATATAAACAATAAATGTTAACATCATTAACTCATTACCAACAATAAATTTTTGTTTATTTTTAATAAGATAAGCTAATCTAAGAGTAATTAATACTACACATGTTAAAGCAATCATTGGCCATGTATCATGTAATACTTCTCTTAAAGATCTAGATATTGTATCCATATTCTTCATTCCTTTCTATTACTATTTTACTATTTTCTTAACATAATTTCAATTTATTTTAAAAAGAACTAATTATAATAAATTAGTTCTTAACATTTACTTACATCATGATCATTTTCACCAATACAAATAAACTTTTCCGCTAGTTTTTTCATATCATCTGGTATTCCTTGTCGATAATTAATTGAACCAGTTAATTGATGAGTAGTTTCAACATAACCAAAATAATAATATGTCATTAATTCGGCAAAGAATTCTTCTCTATTAGTATAGGCATATGATCTTAATGGACGATTATATGATTTATAATACTTTTTAGCTATTTCAGTTATTTCACTTGCACTAGATAATGTCTTACCTAAAAAGTATTTAGATCCCATATCAAAGACATGCATTAATTCATGAAACATAACTGGATATATATCAATTGTATTATCATCACATGGTATAAAGACACTTAATAGATTTGGTTTATCTCCAAAAGTAATACCTTTAACACCTTCATTACTACGATAATATGTATGGAATTCATCAGAACTCATTATCGTTATTTTATGATTATAAATAATAAACGGATATCTAGTTTCAATAACTTTTAAATATTCAATAATCTTATCACTTTTATTTGCACAGGCATTAGTTATATCAACATAACCTTTTTTTAATTTAACAGTTTTAGCGATATTAGTTACAGTAAACTTATTAGTTATGTCATATTGCTCATAGGTTGGAAAATAATTAGTATTTTCTTTTAACTCAACTGTTTCACCAGGATATACTTTTACTTTAGTATTATTTTTTTCTTTAGAATAACCGGTATTTAAGTAACCTTTTTTATTAAATTCTGGAACAGTTACTTTACAGCTATCTTCTTTATTATAAGTTGTACATGATACTTCTTGTTCTTCTATTTCATCAATATTACTAGTATCAAAAGTTAATTTTCGATCTAGTTTTGATATGACATATAACTTAGTATCTTCAGTTAACTCTATTTCTTGCCCTTCTTTATAAGCAATTGTTTTACTATCTGCTACAATACTATAACCTACTATTTCACCATTTTCTCTTGTCGCACTAGGTAGGGTTACATAACAATGACCAAAGATATTTGATTTACATTTTTCTGGTTCATTAATAATTTTAGTTGCACCATTTAATTCAAATGATATTGTATAAGAAGTCATTAAATTTAATACAGCAAATGTTGATACTACGGCTATGGTTATTACAAAAATTATAATAAAAGAAACTATAATAATTTTCTTTACTGGTTTAGATTTCTTCTCTTCATAATAATCATCATCATAATTATTATTGTTACCATAGTAATTATTATAGTTGTCGTAATTATTGTAGTTATTATTGTGATTGTTATAGTAATTATTGTTATTATTGTAACCATTATTATAATAGTTATTTTGATCAGTGTAATAATATTGACTCATTAATTCATCTTGATCTAATTCATTATTAGAATCATTATAATCATTCTTCATAAATTATTATCACACTGCCTTTCTACACAATTAATTATTTATAATTATATTTGTGTAATTTTTTAGCTTCTCTATCCAAGTCTCTTTCCTTAATAGTTTCTCGTTTATCAAAGCTTTTCTTTCCCCTACATAGTCCAAGTAATATCTTGGCTTTATTCTTTACAAAATATAGTTTTAATGGAACAAGAGTTCTACCTTCTTGTTCAACTCCTTTTTTTAATTTACTAATTTCACTTTTGTGTAAAAGGAGTTTTCTTGTTCTTCTTGGATCATGATTAAATATATTACCTTCTTTATATTCATTAATATGCATATTAAGTAAATATACTTCATTATTACGAATGATAGCATAACTATCTTTTAGATTAGCTTTACCATCACGAATAGATTTAATCTCTGTTCCTACTAAAGCAATACCACATTCTATTTCTTCTTCAATAAAATAACGATATTTAGCTTCTCTATTTAATATTTCCATTATAATTCCTTTACCTTTATTTTATCTGACATACTAGTCATAATCTTTTTAAATTTATCATAATGAGATTTATAATTCGATAAAATATTATTAGTTAACTTACTATATGGATAAACAACATAGTTTTCACTCTTTCTAGTATATATAAATTCAGCTGTTGGATCTTCTATTTTAATTGTTGTTTTACCATGATATGTTTTTTTAACGATATTTGCACTAGCCATTAATCCAGTTAATTTAGCTACTGTATCTTGATTAGATACAAAGTTACCTAAAGAGTAAACTACTAATGTATCACCAATATAAGTCATTGGTTGAATTACATGAGGATGACATCCAATAATTAGATTAACACCTAAGCTAGCTAAATAAGCGGCTTTTTCTTTTTCACCACTAGTTGGATTATGTGTATATTCTTCACCCCAGTGCATTGCAACAATTATAACATCAGCTTTTTCTTTGTAAGCTTCTACATCTTTTTTAACTTTATCTTTACTATAAACATTAACTAAATAACTCTTATCGCTTGGTACACTAATACCATTAGTTTGTTCCGTATAAGATAAGAATCCATATTTAATACCATTAACTTCTTTAATGATTACTTCATCACGATCTTCTTTAGAATTATATGAACCAGCTGCTATAACAGTATCTGCATATTTCTTCCAATAATCAGTTGAATTCTTAATTGTCTTTCCACCAGTACGATAATAATTATCCATTGAGTGATTAGTAGCTAAACTTACTAAATTAAACCCTGCATCACGGAATGCATCACCTACTTCTTGTGGTGAATTAAATTGTGGATAACCAGATAAACCTAAACTTGTTCCACCAAGGATTGTTTCTTGATTATAATATTTTAAATCATATTCACTAACAATTGGTTTTATATATTTAAGAATTCCAGTAAAATCATAACCTTTACTTGCTTTATGACCATAGTTAATTGGCATATGGATAAGGGCATCCCCTACCATAACAATTGATGCTTTATTAACTACTTCTGTGTT
>JAEEGL010379341.1_pt1 | contig 11639 bp, 13 predicted proteins | sample 9134231 | NCBI WGS metagenome assembly JAEEGL01 (sample SAMN16246548, study PRJNA631951) | gut metagenome | biome: gut microbiome; feature: rumen; material: fiber-attached | host: Bos | place: Iran: Karaj | collected 2018-10 | reverse complement strand
TATTCACTTGCTAAGTTTTGATTTTCATCAACATTTACTGAAACAAATTTTACATCTGTTTTTTCTTCACTTATTTCTTCTAGAACTGGCGCTAACATTTTACAAGGTCCACACCATTCTGCATTAAAGTCTACAACTACTTTTTTTTCTGATTTTAATACTTCAGTTTCAAAATTATTTTCATTAACTATATTTACCATAATAATTAATCCTCCTTTTCAATATTATATAAAATTTTATAAAGAATAGTATATAAAGTCTTTGCTTCCTCTTCAGTTAAGTTTACACATTTACCTACCATTTCAGGAATGTTTAGGCAAAGATTCTTTAAAGATTCTCCTTCTTCAGTTAATTTTATTATTGTATTTCTTGAATCTATTTTATCCTTATTTCTAGTGATATAATTCTTACTTTCCAACTTTTTTAAAAGTGGAGTTAACGTATTAGAATCTAATATTAAAGTTTTACCCAATTCTTTAATATTAGTCTCTTTATTTTCCCATAAGTACATCATTACAATATATTGAGTATATGTTAAATCTAATTTATTTAGTAATGGTGTATATCTTCTTATTATTTCTTTAGAACATAAGTATAAAGGAAAACATAATTGATTTTTAAGTAATAATTTATCTTCCATATTATCCTAATAATTCTACAATATCTTTTTCGAAATCTTTTGGATTAAATGTAGGATCGTATCTTTTAACTACATTGCCATTTTTATCTACTAAGAATTTAGTAAAGTTCCAAGAAATATCTGATTCTTTAATTCTAGTTTTACTGATTTTATAAATAGCTTTCATTGCTATTTTATTTTTTAAACCTTTAACTTCTTCTTTTGGTTGTGCTTTCTTAAGATAAGTAAATAATGGATCTTCATTTTCTCCATTAACATCAATTTTATTTAGTTGTTCAAATTTAGTATTATATTTTGCAGTACAGAATGCTTGAATTTCATCATTTGAACCTGGTGCTTGATGACCGAATTGATTACATGGGAAATCTAAGATTACTAATCCTTTATCAGAATATTTTTCATAAAGGTATTCTAAACCTTCATATTGTGGAGTAAATCCACATCCAGTAGCAGTATTAACAATAAGTACTACCTTACCTTTTAATGTATCAAGCGCTAATTCCGAGTTGTCTCCTTTTTTAACTTTATAGTCATAAAAACTCATAAAATCACTCCTTTTCACATATAAATCGTACACGATATATTTGTTTTTGTCAAGTATTAATAAAAAAGAACTGTATTATTTACAGTTCTTACAAATTCCATTAATAACAATATTTTGTTTGTTTAATTCAAATTCGTGATTTTTACTTATATGCTCTGATAATTCATTTATGCAATCACAATCAACATGCTCTAATGAGCCACATTTATCACATTTTAAATAGAAATGATTATCTTTATCACATTCACATAAGTATTGATAATAAGTTATATTATCTTTTCCAATATATTTTTTAATTTTGTTATCCTCAACTAATGAATCAACTTTTCTATATATGGTAGTTAGTCCTACTTTTCCTTTTAATTCTTCATATATATCATTAATTGTAAATTCATCATGGTTTTTAATACAATTAATTATTATATCTTTTTGTTTTGTATCATAATGATCTCTTTTAGGCATATTTTCACCTCATTTGTATTAAATATAATAGCATTTATAAAAAATGATTTCAATCAAAGATTATGCGTTCATACTAATGATATATACAATAACTGATATTACTCCTACTCCTAACAATTCTGGTAAGATTAGTTTTTTACATAAATCTTTTAACTTCTTAATAGTTTCTCTTATTTCTAGATTTCTATAGTTTTTACCAATGATTACTTCACTTTTCTTAGTGAAATCTTCAACATCATCTACATATACTGATTTATGATCTTTATATCCCGCATATTTTTGTTCAGGAATAATACTTTTATACATAGAAGATAATCTCATAAATACAAGTGAAGACAAAGCAAATGATAATCCAAAACATATTACAGGAAATATATAAGCATAATTAAATATTGTTTCTCTAAAACTATCATTAATTAGTAATAATAAAGAAATTAATGTAGCCGGTAATAAGCATAAAGAGAATCCTATAAACATTTGAAGAGTGCCTCTCTTTTTAACAATATTGTCGTATTTGACTGGTGCTTCATTTACTATTTTCTTTATTATTTGATAAACTTTATCAAGTTTTCTATCATCACTTTTCATACTAGTTGTAATTTCGAATTTATCTTGTTTAATATTTAAAGAGATTCTTTGAGATGTGCAATCATAGAATCTTGGTTTAGTTGGTGTCTTAGGTCTTCTTATGTCATAACTAATATAATAATATACATCTATAGATTTAATTTCTTTTAATCTTGTCTCAAAAATATTCATGAATTCATCATAATTATCTAGTTTAGATTCTGTACTATCAGTAAAATCTACAGTGAATGTATATGTAACTTCACCTCGATCAAAACTAGCTTCTTCATCATTTGAATCATATTTCATATTTCTTTTAGTTTCAGCTTCACTTATTTTTCTTAACTTAATAGCAGTTTTATTTAACTCTTCAAATATTAATTTTAAGTTTTCATTTGATATTATTTTATTTGCAGTTTGAATTGTTGTTTCATACGTAACTGCTTGATCTACATCGGTTTTAGGATACTTTTCTAAAAGTTCTTCATATTCTTTCTTATTAGTATTTAAATATGTATCAAAGTGTGACTTAATAGAGGCTAAAGTTTGTTCTTTTTTTTCTAGTTGTTCATATTTAGAAAAATAAAATAATAGATTTTCTTCAGCTCCTTCAAGCCAAATTGGAGTCTCTCCTTCTGGTTCAATATATAATTTTTCAGTAAAATCGCACGTTAAGCACCTAACTAATCCTAACCATGGTCTTGGATCTCTAGGATTACTTGTTGTGATAGATTCATATTTACTCTTAGCATTCTTAAAATCTTTATTTTCTCTAATTAAAAGTTCGGCTTTCATTAAATATTCATCATTAAAACTAGAGAAAAACTTATCTTGTTGAATTTGTAAAGTAACATCACAATGAGGACAACGAACTGTAGTTGTAAACTCATCAGCCTCTAAAGCTGCTCCACATCTTGGACATGTATATGCTTTCAATTCCATACTATCACCTATTATCATTCTATCATAAGTTAATTTACTATATGAATATAATACATTTAATTTACAAAAGAAAAAAGACTCTAAAAAGAGTCTTTTAATTATTCATCTTTTTCTTCGAATTCAAATGTATAATCTTTATATTTTGAATCGTTTTTTACAAAACCTGATAATAGCTTTTTAGCATTTTCGTTAGCTGCATCCATAACACCATTTGCAATACAATCATTTTCGGCTTGATCTTCCATTTGTTTTCTTTGTTCAGACATTTCTGATAAATCTATTCTTGAGAACAAATTACCTTGATCAAGATAAATTTTTAACGACTCTTCTTTTAATGTTGTTTTATATTCTTTTACTTTTGGCATTTGAATTTTAACTATTTTGTTTTTATCATCAATACTTTTAATTTTAATTGCTTCAAAATTTAATGAATAGTCAACGTCAATATCATAACTAAAGATTTGTCTACTTTCTGTGAATGGTATTTCAAACTTTTTAAAGAATTTAGCATTATCTTTTGAATCACCAATTACAGTTGCATGGCATGTTTGAACAACTAATTCTCCAACATCTTCGAAGCCTAATTTAGTAGTTTTACTACCACTTTTAAAACTAGATGCGCCATATCCTAATAGCATACCTATTATTAATACAGCTACAATTGTAATCACAATATTTTTTACACTTTTAAAAAACTTACTCATATGTCTTCCTCGCTTTCAGTCTAACAATATTATATATATTTGTATATATTCAATACAATAGTAAATATAATCTTTTATTTTCTTTTAATTTTTTTTATAAGATCATATATAATAGTATATACTGGCACAAACATAATTACTATTCCAATAAATCTTTGTATATTATCTTCAGCTAATAAAAAACACAATAATCCTGGAGCAGCTAAAAAATATAATATTGGTAAAAGAAGTATATCTCTTACTTCTTCTCCATTTGGTAAATACAAATTTAACCAATAGTTTTCTTTTATAATAGGTTCAAATAGATTATCTGTTTCAGTATATTCTTCTTTAACTGATAAAACATAATTGTGTGTTCTATATACTTTATAATACTTATCAGTTAGTTCATCGATTTTCTCCACAGACTCTATTTTATTGCCTTTTTTGTTTATAAAAATTTTTCCGTTATCTACCTCTATATAATATAAAACATCTATATATGGTTTAGCGTACATATTTATTAAGTACAAATACCAAACATAAATTGCTGTCACTATAAAGAATAACGATATCAATAATTCAAATCCATGTGCATATACTAAATTGTGTACTGTAACTTTATCTTCTAAAGTAAAAATTGCTAAAATGATTACCCCTATTCCAGCTAATGCAAGAATTGACACAACGATCAAACCGCCAATCGGGAAAAATGCTTTTAGCATTAATTTCTTTTCTCTTTTAAAATCCATAATCTCACTTCTTGTATAATATAGTTTATTGTTTAAGTCCTGCTTGTTTCATAACAGTTAATAATGCTTCTTGATACATATTCTCCATTGAATAATTCAAATCTAACTCTTTGCCAAATATAATCATAGATAGTTTATTCATATTATTCCATGTTCTTTCAAACGATTCAGTTTCAAGAGTGGAACTTAATTGTTTAACAAAATCTGATAATAAATATTCATTATTTTTACTGTTCTCTATTTGTTTCGATATTTCAAACATTTCATCTGGTCTAGCCGCAGCGATAAACTTAATAGTAGCATCATCGTTATGATCAGTTTGATCGTAAAGAACTATATAAGATTTATGATATTTATAATTTGCATGTTCAATAGAGTTTCTAACAGAATCTATAATATATTTATTTCTTCGTCCAAATAATTCCATTGTTTCTACATAGAACCTAACAAAAGAATCCATTAATGAATGTCTATATCTTTGATTTTGATTATTATCATAATTAATAATATGTGATTCCATTATATTATTAAATTCTTCACATTTTTTATTTATAGTATTAAATGTATCAAAATAGTTAACAGCTGAACCTTTTACTTCCCCTTTTGGAGCGAAGTCTATAAGTAATGATTCGGTTTTAATCTTTGAATAATCGATTTCATCTAATTGTGAAAATGCAATTGACATATAGTTATATAAAGAAATAATAGCATTTGATTTTACTTGTTTATCTTTTATTCCTATAATCTTTTTCATTTCTTTCATTAAAGATTCTGTTTTTCTACTAAATTCTTCTGAAACTTTGGATTCATTATATTGTCTTAATAATTCCTTATATTCTTTTAATAATCGATAATATAATAAACCCTCGTCTTTATTGGCTGGTCTAATCATTAATAATATTTTTGCATATCTACGTAATTCTTCAAAAGATAATAATTCCAAATCTTCTTTAAGAAAATAATTTTTATTAAGGTTGTTTGTGGTATCTTCTTTAGGAATTTTTATTATTTCTTTTTTATAATTATTTATAAATTTATTCCTATCTATATAATTAATATTTCTTTTGTATTGATTATAATCATCTACCATTGAATCTATATTATTAGAATCACTTTTTATATAATTATATATTTTTTTATCATCGTAATTATAATCAGCATAAGAACTCATATCTTTAAATTTTTTTATAAAAGTATTATCATTTTTAAATAAATAATCATTAAATTTATAATAAATATAAATGTAACTAATCATTCTTTTTAAATAATCATCATCGCTATAAGTTTGAAAATCAGAATATTGATTTATTAAATAGTCATTAAAGGCATTTTTATCAAATATATCATTTCCATTTTCGACAATAAAAGTAAAAGAATTTAATAATTCAATCGGAACATCAAATATTAATGAATATGAGTTATCTTGTGCAGTATTATTAATTGAAATACAATCTTTATTTGTATCAATAAAATATTTACCATGAGCAAGCGAATCTCTTATTTTATTTAAACACCAAATGGCATTTTCTAGTTCTTCAGTGTTCGAACTTGAATCTTTTAAAACAACACTGGTTTTATTTCTTTTAAAACTTCCCTTATTTAATAATTCTTTATAAAAAAATAGAATTGCAGGAATATAGTCTTTATTTTTTATATTATCAAAATATAGGATACTATTTACTGAGTCTTTCTTAATAATTTTTTCTTTTAGTAATATAAATTTAGAAATTGAAAACATATAAAAAGCATCTTTATTTAATTCAGGATTATTATCATTCAAGAACTGTTCTGTAATCTCTCTAGCAAGATTCAAATTAGGTAATACTAGTTTTGTTGTATCTTTCATATCATTCACCTACTATAATTAGTATATCATATATTATTTTTTGTTATTAATTAATAATTATTCGTTTTACAATAAAAAAATGTAATTAATAACCTACATTTTTATTTTTTCTTACGCTTACCATTTTTATAATCTTCTTTTCCAAAATTGGTAAACAAAAATGCCATCGAATGATGACATTTATCTTTTATATTGACCACAAAACGTGTACTAAATTTTACAACATTTCTTGTTCTGTTCTCCACAATTCTAAATTTACGTGGACAAAATCCTCGCAAAATCTTATATTTCCTACTACTTACCATGCATTGTTTGTTTATTTCTCTGAGCCACATGGATTTTAGTTTTGGGTTTTTTTGGAGCTTTTGAGAGCACTTGGGAAACCTAGCAGAAGGTATTTAAAAATCAAAAATAAGTTTTTTCGAGAAAATTAGTATACTCATTTTTTAAACTATAAAATAGTATTATTCTTCTTCACATATGATAATGTTTTCATAAAAACTGGTTCGCCATCAAATTTTGATTTATCCCATTCATACCAAATATCAAATGCTGTTTGAGCACCATCTTCAATCATCTTTCCAATTTTAGGACTTTTAAACACTACATTATTATCTTGATCATCTAAACTATGTTGACAACCCATATCTTGATAAATTTTTGCTTGAATATCAGCTTCCATCTTATCGCATAGATAAGCAAATTTTGATTCTTTTGTATTATGTTCATCAAATTCAATCAACAAACTAAATAATTCTTCTTTATTAAATAAATCTCCAAGAACACTTCGCATAGCCTTGTGTTCCATTTCAGCCTTTTCTTCCAATGTTATTTTATCAAATGGTGTTATATCCCCAATTAGAACCTCACCAATTTCATGAATAGTCAACATCTTTAAAACTTTCTCCATATCCATGTTTAATTGAAATTCTGAGTCTAGGCTAATTGCTAATATACATGTACCATATACATGTTCAGCTATACTTTCTATTCTTTCACAATTTACATTCCAGTGTTCTTTATCCCAACCACTTCTAATTTTATATTTTAATTTTGTTGCTAGTAAATAAAATCTCATAGCATTTCTAATATGTTCTTCCATAAACCCTCCTAATAATATTGTACCATAGTAATTATTGTTTTTTTTATAAAAATATTATTTTTTAAACTCAAATACCAATGTCATTTTGGCACTGGTACAAATTCATTTTTTATTGATTGATTCAATATAAAACCTTATAAAATAAATAAAATATTGCGATTTTTAGGCATCAAAAAAGCCCTTATTTTATGGGCTTTTAACTATCTACCACAACATTGTTTGTATTTTTTTCCACTTCCACATGAACCCCCTTGATAAATATTATATTTATTATTAGTATTATCAGTATTTCCAGTATTTTCAGGGGTTTAAGGTATGGTAACATTCAATATTTTAAATACTATTTTTGCCTATTTTTATATAAAATATTTGTTGAATGTGCACAAAATGTGCACAAATTGCGAACAATGTTAGCATATTGTTTGCTTGTTTTTTCTTGCATTTATATTATAACAAAACTTGATTATTTAAGCAAACAAGTAAAAAACACAATTGCAAAAACAATGGTGTCTTTTATGTTATATTCCTTCTTGAATTATATTAACTTTTCTTTGTTCTTCATTGAATATTTTAGTAATATAATTCTTCATATAATCCCAATCCGGAGTTCCATCTTCAATAACTGGTAAGTAAAAAGAAAAATCTGTTTTAATATGTCTATTTAATTCATCAATGAAAGCTTTATAATATGTTCTACTCTCTTTAAATATCATAGTAGCTATAAATTGTTTTACTTCAAATGGCATATCCCATTTTGGAATTAATACAATTACATTCTGACTTGTATAAAAATCTCCTGGCTGAACAAAACATGAACCCAAATATTCTCCTCCAAGTGAAACTGTTAAAGTTCCTGCTGGATATGGTTTTAAGTTATCAATAAGATCTACACATGTTGTTATACCATTATTGGCATTTGCTCTACCAACAAAATTAATTGTTGGAGCAATATCGCTCATTTTAGCTTTATCTAATTTTGTTCCCATATCTATATCAAATAAACAATCATCATATAAGTGAAATCTTTTCCAATTTTTTAATTCTATTGGATTGTTGTTTGTATCTGAACTAGATAGTTCAGATATATTTTTTTCAGAATCGATTAATATTTTTTTCATATATGAATCCATGTATTTCCAATCAGGCTCTCCTTTGGAATTTGTTGGTAACGGTATTGTCTCTGACAAAATTTTATCTTTTGTCACTGCATCATTCCACGAATACTTTTGTCCAAAATAAGATTTGATTAGTGAAACTAAATATAAATAACATTCTTGACTAATATCATAATCTTTTACTCTGATTACAAAATTATGGCTATCATTAGATACAAAATCATTTTTTTGGTAAGTAATTGTGAAAGTTTTTCCTCCCACTAAGATACAATGTCCTTTAATAATTTCATATTTTGAAGCATCTATATATGCATAAACCCCGTTATTAAAAGCGCTTGCTGTTACGTATGGAGTATCTCCACTACCATCTTCTATATCTCTTGCTAAAATATTTCCTGTATTTTTGCAAGTAAATAACTTCTTACAATCAAAATAATTCCAGTGTGATACATCAATCATTACTATCACCATCTTTACTAATACAAATATTTATCTTGTCTTTATTAATAGAGATGTTACTCGCATATAATGTTGCATTTAATATTTTGTCTGAAAATTCTTTACTATCTATTCCATTTTCAAAAAGAATATAGTCCATTGCAGTCTTTCTAAAGTCTGACTCATATATTTCGAATGGTTTTTGTGGAACTTGATAACTTAAACTTTCTTTAGGAGATATCCATTGAATAGTATCATCTCCAGATTGTTTATGAATTATGTCTACCCAATAATCTTCATAACCTTGCCATTTATTCTTTATATCATGTCTACCTTGGTTTTTAACTGTAATTAAGCCATCCTCTTCAATATAACATGCAAATATTTGTTTATCATTTTGTGGAATTCCTGCTTCAAATATAAATACTGATGTCGTTACTCCTTCAGAAAAAGTTTTATCAGGAAGTTTTATAATCTTTTTTAATGTATGTTTTTGTAAAATTCTATTTACTATTGTTTTGCTTACTTTTTCCAATTTCTTTTCTGGTAAAATGAAGGCACACATCGTTCCTCTTTGTACATTATCTAAGACATTTTTAACGATTTGAATACATCCATACTTGTTTTCAAATGGTGGATTCATCAATACTTTTGTGATTGGCTTTGATCTTATCCATTCACACGCTTCTTCTGTTCTCGAATCTAATTGTGTTAAATTTGTTTTCCCATCTTTATGAATAAGCATATTAGCACAAGCTAAAGCATATATTTCTCTATCAAATTCTATTCCATATAATTGTTTTGTTTTTATATTTTTAGCTGTAACAGTATTAATTCCACCTGCTTCACTTATCATATTACACATTGCTTTAACCAAAAATGCTCCGGAACCGCAAGCAGCATCTAATATTACATCATCTTTGTTAACGTTAATTAATCTATACATTAAAGATGTTACATGATCAGGAGTAAAAACTTGTCCACTTTCGGATTTTTTCTTATACCTATTAAATTCATTGAAGAAAATACCCATAACATCTTCGCCATTCCAATAGTCACTATTTATTGAATCACTGATCTCGGTAACCCATTCAATGAAATTTGATATAGCATTTTGGTTGCTTGTAGTATTCATTTTAATATCCGAAAAAACTTCTAATAAAATATCTATCTTAGGATTAACATTATCTTCACTTTTTAATTCTGTTTTTAATGTAGAATTTATACAAGCTGAAAAAGTTTCATAATTCATTTTATTATTTAAAGGAGCATCATATCTTTTTGCTACCAAGGCACATGCTGTAAAAATCATCCTATGATATAAATTTTTAATTCCAAATTCAGTATGTAGACAATTATTAATTTTGGCAGTTAAAGAATAAATTTTATCTTTATCAATTTTATTTTTATTTAATAGTCCAATATAATATTCTTTATTTTGTAATTCCTTAACTGTTTCAATTTCATTATTATTTCTAAAAACTTTTATGTCATATCCGTTATATAGAATTCCAATTACATTTTTATATTTTGATAAAGCAATTGTACAATTTTTCTTTATTTCTTCTATTTGTTTTTCTTTTAATTCTACTAAAGATGACTTGGCCTCTAATATTATTGCTGGTTCATTTGTATTATTTGGTAGATACCATCCATCTGGTTTATCATTAATTCCTTTAAACCCTAATTGATTGAATGTTGTTAATTGACCAACACCAGCTATAGCATCTTTTATGTCTTCTTTAAATCCAAGAATATATCCAGCTGTTTCTCTAATTTCATCTTCTGTATAGTCTTGATTGTTTAAAACTCCTGCCATTCTAAATCATTCCTTTCTTTTGTTCTTGTTCTTCAAATTTAATAATATTTGAAATATCACAATCTAGCACTTCTGCTATTTTTTTTATTGCATTCATACTCATTTCTTCATTCTTTGAAATTTTTGAAATAGTAGCAGAAGATAGTTTCGTCATCTTTCTTAATGATGTTTTAGTCATTCTTTGCTTCTTCAATTCAAACTCCAAAGGAAGATAAGATATTGTTTTCATAACAATCACTTCCTCATTATTCCTATATTAATTATATCAAATATATTTAGCTTTTTAAATATTATTTTTATCTTTTTACATTATTTATTTAGTTTTTTAAACTTTATCTTTACATATTTAAATATTTTTGATAGCAAAAAAAAGATGAGATTTTTCTCATCTATACTATTCGTAATATCTTAATCTTCCGATTATTTATTATCTTTTAACATTTTATTAAAAATAGTAATTGTTCTAAAAATTTCTTTGCATTTAGGACATTGAAAATCATCATTATCTTTTTTCTTTTTATGAAGTGGAATTAGATAATCCTCATTACATTTTGGGCATAATACTTTTTCTCCATTCCATAATTTTTTCAATATTGTTCTATCTAATTCCATTTAATCATCTCCTCAAAATATCTTAATCTTGCGAATTATTAATTATATTTTATTTAACAAAATTTTCTATTGTTTTATATTCTTCTTCAGTTATTTTATATATGCCATTATATGGTT
>JAEEGL016614167.1_pt1 | contig 11640 bp, 10 predicted proteins | sample 9134231 | NCBI WGS metagenome assembly JAEEGL01 (sample SAMN16246548, study PRJNA631951) | gut metagenome | biome: gut microbiome; feature: rumen; material: fiber-attached | host: Bos | place: Iran: Karaj | collected 2018-10 | reverse complement strand
GTGACAGTATGGAAAGGCTATGCGTTTGAGAATGTTTGCTGGAATCATATAAGTCAGATCAAGGATGCTCTGAAAATCGGCGGTGTTGTAACGGAAGAATCATTATGGTCAAAGAGAGGCAATGACGAAACTGACGGAACACAGATTGATTTGATCATAGACAGACGGGATCATGTAGTAAATATGTGTGAGATAAAGTTTTATAGCGAGGATTTTGTCGTAGACAAAGACTATCATATGACTCTTGAAAGGAGGAAAAGACTGCTTCGCGAGGTGATTCCTAAGAAATCTGTCATACATAGTATACTGATTACCACATATGGTCTAAAGCATAATGAATACTATAGTGATTTTATCAATATCGTAACGCTTGATGACCTTTTCGCATAGTCTGAGATAAACGCTCCGCGAGGATGCGCACGGATTCGGAAAGGAAATTTGTCTGATTGCGAGAGACCTGAATCCGGCGCGCAAGTCTCGCGGTGCGAGACTTGAATATTGTTACCTTATACGGGGCGATTAATCCTAAGCGGTTAATCGTCCTCTTTACTTTTCCTTGACTATAGGGTATAATATTGTATATGGTGTGCTATTGTGCACATACGAAATTATTACGGGAAGACGAATATGGATATCAATAAGATAATAAGTGGTGAACTTGGAATCAGACCGTCGCAGGTGGAGGCGGTTATTAAGCTTATAGATGAGGGATGTACGATTCCTTTTATAGCCAGATACAGAAAGGAAGCTACTGGTGCGCTTAATGATGAGGTCTTAAGAGATCTTGATGAGAGACTTAAGTATCTTAGAGCACTTGAAGAGAAGAAGGAAACTGTTATCGCAAGTATAACTGAGCAGGGCAAGATGACTCCTGAGCTTATGAAGGCTATAGAAGAGGCTATGACTCAGGTGGCTGTTGATGATATATACAGACCTTACAGACCTAAGAGAAGAACGAGGGCGATGATCGCGAAGGAGAAGGGGCTTGAGCCTCTTGCTGATATGATCATGGCACAGGATCCTTCGCTTGTATTATCTGAGGCGGCAGCTACATTTGTGAATGCTGATCTTGACGTTAAGACCTTAGAAGATGCCCTTTTGGGTGCGTCTGATATCATAGCTGAGGCTGTTGCTGATGATGCTGATCACAGAGCTTATATACGTGAGATAACCTTCAAGAAGGGCAAGATCGTGACTTCTGCGAAGGATGAAGAGAAAGAGAGCGTATACGAGAATTATTATAAGTTTGAATCGTCTGTTGCGAAGCTTCAGGGCTATGCAACCCTTGCTATCAACAGAGGTGAAGCCGAGAAGATGCTGACTGTGAAGCTTGTTGCTCCGGAAGAGGATATCTTATCATATCTTGAGAAGAAGACTGTTAAGAAGGCTAACGATGAAGTCAGAGGCTTTTTGACAAATGCTTTGAAGGACTCTTATACCAGACTTATAGCACCTTCAATTGAGAGAGATATAAGGAACGAACTCACAGAGAAGGCTGAGGATGGCGCTATCGATGTGTTTGGCAAGAACTTAAAGCAGCTTCTGCTGCAACCGCCTATTAAGGGGCATGTGGTACTTGGTTGGGATCCTGCTTTCAGAACTGGCTGTAAGCTTGCTGTTGTGGACGAGACCGGTAAGGTTCTTGATACGACTGTTATCTTCCCTACTGCACCACAGAATAAGGTCGAGGAAGCAAAGAAGGTCCTTAAGAAGCTTATCGATAAGTATAACATATCGCTCATATCTCTTGGCAACGGTACTGCTTCAAGAGAGTCAGAGAAGGTTATATCGGAATTCCTTCATGAGATTCCGAATAAGGTATCTTATGTTATCGTAAGTGAAGCGGGTGCTTCTGTGTACTCTGCAAGTAAGCTTGCTACAGAAGAATTCCCGAACTTTGATGTGGGACAAAGAAGCGCTGCTTCTATCGCTAGAAGACTTGAGGACCCATTAGCTGAGCTTGTGAAGATAGATCCTAAGTCTATAGGTGTTGGACAGTATCAGCATGATATGAATCAGAAGAAGCTTTCTGAAGCTTTGTCTGCTGTTGTTGAGGACTGTGTAAATATGGTCGGGGTTGACCTTAATACAGCTTCGGCATCCCTCCTTGAGTATGTCTCAGGTGTGACGAAGACCATAGCGAAGAACATCGTCGAATACCGTGAAAAGCACGGAGCATTTAAAACAAGGGAAGAACTTCTTGAGGTTGCGAAGCTTGGCCCTAAGGCTTATGAGCAGTGTGCAGGCTTCCTTAGAATCAAGGGTGGTGAAGAACCGCTTGATTCGACGAGCGTTCATCCTGAGAGCTATGAGGTTGCGAGGAAGATCCTTAAGAAGGCTGGCTTTACGAAGAACAGTATAGCAGGCGGAGCACTTGGCCTTGGGCTTGTGTACAGGGATACGAAGGGCGAAGCTGCTAGACTTGGCATAGGCGAGATTACTCTTAAGGATATCGTTAAGGAACTCGAAAAACCGGGACTTGACCCTAGAGATGAGCTTCCTAAGCCTGTTTTGAGAAGTGATATCCTTGAGATGTCGGATCTTAGCGAGGGCATGGTACTTAAGGGTACGGTCAGAAATATAGTGGATTTCGGAGCATTTGTTGACATAGGCGTGCATGAAGACGGCCTTGTACATATCTCGCAGATATGCAAGGCAAGGATTAAGCATCCGCTTGATAAGCTTCATGTAGGTGATGTGGTGGATGTGAGGATACTTAGCGTAGATCCTGCAAAGAAGCGTATATCACTGTCTATGATCATGGAATAGAGGTTAGGATGAATAAAATTGAGTGTGATGTGAAGGTTGAACTGCCAGATCTAAGGCACTATATGTATTATCACAAGTATATGCGCCCGACGGGCTTTATAGAGATTATAGCAGGTCTTCTGTGCCTTGTGTTTGGCATATATAATTACGCGAAGATCGATACGGATTATCAGCCTTTTATGATATTTCTCATATTCTTTGGCTTTTACTTCTTGATCTTTTTGCCACTGAATACGTTCTTTACGGCTTTTAAGCAGTTTACGCTTAATCCGACTTATAAGAATACTTATCATTATCTCTTTGATAAGAAGGGTATGACCATATCTCTTGAAGATGACAGTGCAACTCTTGAGTGGAAGGATTTTTACAGGGTGCTCGATAACAAGAGGAGTATAGTTGTGTATATCTCAAGATATAACGCAAACATCATACCAAAAAGAGAGCTTGGTGAGAAAGTGGATGCGCTCAAGACGCTCTTGAGAGCGAATCTTCCAGCGAGGAAGGTAAGAGGCTTATGATATATGAAACTATGAATCCAGATGAGACCTATGAGCTTGCATATAAGCTTGGCAAAGAGGCCAAAGAAGGGCTTATAGTGGCACTGACAGGTGATCTTGGTGTAGGTAAGACTGTGTTTGCTAAGGGCTTTGCTAAGGGACTTGGCATCACGGAGCCTATTGTAAGCCCTACTTATACTATCATGTATGTATATGAGAGCGGAAGGCTTCCTATGTATCACTTTGACCTCTACAGGCTCGGTGATGTGGATGAACTCTATGAGATAGGGTTTGAGGAATATGCTTATGGTAAGGGTGTATCGCTTATCGAATGGGCAGATCTGTTTCGCGAGGATATACAGGGGGCTACCTGGGTTACTATAGAAAAAGACTTGAGTCGTGGTATGGATTACAGACGGATTACAGTGGATTAAAGGATTAATCATGAAGATACTTGCAGTAGAAGGAAGTGCATCGGTTGCTTCGGTTGCACTTATGGAGGATGGTAAGGTCCTTAGTGAGATAACTACCGATAATGGACTTACGCATTCGGAAACTCTTATGAAATATGTGGATATGGCGCTTGAACTGGCTGGTATGAAGGCTGGTGAGGTGGATTATATAGCGGTTTCTAAGGGACCTGGTTCTTTTACAGGGCTTAGGATTGCAGGAGCCCTAGTCAAAGGTCTTGCGCTTTCGCTTGATAAGAAGGTTATCCCGGTGTCTACTCTTGAGGCTATGGCTGTAGACATGGGAACTGAAGGTGATTATGTATGTGTTACTATGGATGCAAGGCGTGATAATGTATATACTGGCGTATATAAGGCGGTGAGCTTAGAGTCTGTTCTTGATGAGTGCTGTATCTCTAGGACAGAGCTTCGAGAAAAGATCGCCCTTCTTTCGGGCAGAGTTGTTATGGCGGGAGACGAAGGTGGCGTTAGTGGTATGGCGAGAGCGTCTAAGGTCGCAAAGCTTGCTTATCTTAGGGTTCTTGAGTCAGGTGGCATAGCAGTAACAGCTGATGATTTTGTTCTTAATTACCTTAAGGAGTCTTCGGCAAAGCCTAATTATAAGGAGCTTGTATGATCGTAAGAGTCATGGAGACAGATGATGTGAAGGCTGTTTCTGAGATAGAAGCTATCAGTATCAGAAGGCCGTGGTCTTATGATTCACTCATGGATGCCTGCAATGATCCTAACGCACTCTATATAGTGGCGTGTGAGGATTCGCAGGTTTTGGGTTATGTAGGCATGTGGGTTTCTTTTGAGGATGCGGAGATCACAAGTGTTGCTGTTCATCCTGACTTCAGAAGAAAGGGTGTTGCTAAGAGGCTCCTTGAGGAGGGGGCTTTGTTAGCTGCCAAACGAGGTGTTGAGAAGCTTTTTTTGGAAGTCAGAGTAAGCAATACGGCTGCTAAGAATCTATATGAGAAGATTGGGTTTAAGTCTCTTGCACTAAGGTCCAGTATATATGAGAATCCTGTTGAAGATGGGCTTCTTATGATGCGAAGAATCACGGAAGGTTAGACTATGTTGGATATATGTTTGTTGGGAACCGGCGGTATGATGCCGATTCCGGGACGATGGCTGACAGCGTTGATGGTCAGATACAACGGCTGTGGCATACTTATAGACTGTGGCGAAGGGACGCAGGTGGCTATCAAGGAGTGTAAGGGTACATTTAAGGGCATAGATGTCATATGTATAACACATTTTCATGCCGATCATATCTCAGGATTGCCAGGGCTTCTTCTCACGATGGGAAATTGCGACAGGACTGAACCCATAACTATTATAGGTCCGAAGAATATTGAGAGTGTTGTGAAGTCTCTTCTGGTCATCGCTCCATCGCTTCCTTTTGATATTAATTATGTGGAAATCGCAGGAGCCGAGCAGACATTTGAAATGTGTGGGCTCTATATAGATGCCTACAAAGTGAATCATACGGTACCTTGCTACGGTTATGCTATAAGAGTGTTGCGTGGTGGAAGGTTCAATCCGGAGGCTGCGAAGGCGCTGGGAATCCCTGTTAAGTTCTGGAATGCGCTTCAGCATGGCAGTGAGGTGGAGGCTGACGGCGTTACTTATACACCTTCTATGGTTGTCGGTGAGGCAAGGAAGGGGCTTAAGGTTTCTTACTGTACGGACTCAAGGCCAACCGAGAGTATTAAGGCTTGGAGTGAAGGTGCTGATCTTTTCATATGTGAGGGTATGTATGGAGATGATGAGGACATAGCAAAAGCCAAGGAAAATCGCCATATGACCTTTGCGGAGGCAGCTACTATGGCTTCGCAGGCGGGCGTTAAGAGACTTTGGCTTACGCACTACAGTCCTTCGCTTGTGAGACCTAAGGATTATCTGAAGGTCGCAAGGAAGATATATGATGAGACTTATGTATGTATGGACGGTGAGTGGGAAGAATTGAACTTCCCTGAAGAATAGGTTTTACAAAGAAAGGTGGTGGATCTGGTGAAGAAGAATCTCAAGACTCTTGTGATATTTGTCATACTTGGCGCTCTTATTATAGGGTTCTATTATTATGTGTCAAACAGGGATCTTTCGGGTTCGCGTTCTTCTAAGGATCCTCTTGTTGTGGAAGCTAAGGAACTTATGTCTAAGCGCATAGTTACTAACTATCCGCAGACGCCTGTTGAGGTGGTGACACTATATCTTCGGATTAACAAGGCTTACTATATGACTAAGCTGTCTAGCGATGAGATTGCTAAGCTCGGAGATCAGGCGCTTATCCTCTTTGATTCGGAACTTCTTAACTACAATCCAAGAGATGAGTTCATCTCAAGGCTTAAGGAGGATATATCCACCTACAGGAAGGATAACAGATATATATCTGAATACAGTGTCGAGAAAAACAGTGAGGTGGATTATAAGAGTCTTGGAAAGAGGCAGTATGCTCTTGTTGATACTGTGATATATCTGCGTGAGGGCAATAAGCTTACGCCTGTTTCACAGAGATTTACTCTTAGAAAGGATGATAACGGCAATTGGAAGATTCTTGGCTGCAAGAATAGCTCTGTTGCCGATGCAAGTTGATTATGAGTCTGATACTTGGTATAGAAAGTTCCTGTGACGAAACAGCTGCGGCTGTCGTCGAGTCAGGACGCAATATGCTCTCGAATGTCATATCTTCGCAGATAGATACGCATACGCTGTATGGTGGTGTAGTGCCGGAGATTGCTTCTAGGAAGCATATGGAGAACATAACCTATGTTGTGAGAGAGGCGCTTTTAAAGGCGGATGTGAAGCCGGATGAACTTGATGCGGTGGCGGTTACGGCAGGTCCTGGTCTTGTGGGAGCGCTTTTAGTTGGCGTATCATTTGCCAAGGCCTATGCATACGGACTTGGAAAACCTCTGGTGCCTGTAAACCACATATATGGCCATATCTGTGCGAACTTCATAGAGCATCCTGATCTAAAGCCACCTTTTATGTGTCTGGTGGTGTCGGGCGGTCATACGCATCTTGTATATGTGAAGGATTATGGAGATATAGAAGTCCTCGGCAGAACCATGGATGACGCGGCTGGCGAAGCATTTGACAAGGTTGCGAGGGTTATAGGACTTGGATATCCGGGCGGTCCGAAGATAGATAAGAAGGCGCATGAGGGCAATCCGCATGCTATGGAATTCCCGAGAGGAAAAGTGAGCGGCTGCGAGTATGATTTTTCTTTTAGTGGACTCAAATCTGCGGTTTTGAATCACATCAACGGTCTACATATGAGGGGCGAGGAGATTCCTGTTGCTGATATAGCGGCTTCTTTTCAGGAATCTGTTGTGGATTCGCTTGTTACGAGGCTTATGCATGCTGCAATCACACGTGGCGAGAAGAAAATCGTCATAGCGGGAGGTGTAGCGTCTAACGGGCGCTTCAGACAGAGACTCAAGGAGGAGTGTGATGCAAAGGGCATAGAGCTTTTTGCACCGTCACCGATTCTGTGTACCGACAACGGAGCTATGATAGCTGCGGCCGGATATTATGATTTTATAAAAGGTAAGCGTGCGGATCTTAAGCTCAATGCTTATCCTAACGCTATGTTGTAGATTAAGAGGAATTGAATATGGATTATGTACTTAGCTGCTGCTCCGGCGCAGATTTGTCCAAAGAATATGTTAATAGGAGAAACATAGCTGTTACTATGTTTCATTATGAGCTTGATGATGTGGAATATGAGGATGATTTTGGTGAAAGTCTTCCTTTTGAAGAGCTATATGAGCGTATGATCGCAGGTGCTTCCACGAAGACCTCGCAGATATCTATAGGGCAGTATATAGAATACTTTGAAGGGTTCCTGTCTAAAGGGCAGGATGTGCTTCATATCACTTTGTCGAGTGGTATCTCGGGCACTTATAATTCTGCTTGTCTTGCTCAGAGAGAACTCATGGATAAGTATCCTGACAGAACGCTCTATATAGTGGATTCTCTTGGCGCATCTAGCGGCTATGGTCTTCTTATGGACAGATTAGCGGACAAAAGAGATGAAGGTATGAATATAGATGCTCTCTATCAGTATGCTATGGAGAACAGACTGAAGGTTAATAGCTGGTTTTATTCTTCTGATCTGACATTCTTTATAAGAGGCGGAAGAGTATCGAAAACTGCCGGTTTCTTTGGTCAGATGCTCAATATATGCCCAATTCTTAATATTAACTATGAAGGAAAACTCATCCCTCGCGAGAAGGTGAGAGGTAAAAAACGTGTTATAGAACGTACTTTTGATCTTATGAAGGAATATGCTGAAGACAGAGAGAACTATCGCGGCAAATGTTTCATCAGCCATTCACTCAGAGAAGAAGAAGCAAGACAGCTTGCCGACATGATCGAGGCGTACTTTCCGAATATGGCTGAGCCTGTATCTCTATATCCTATCGGAGCTACAATTGGCAGCCATACCGGTCCTGGCACAGTTGCTATTTTCTTCTGGGGAGATGAAAGATGGGAGGAACATACATGAGAATAGGCGTGGTTCTTGCTGGAGGAAGCGGTAAGAGAATGGGGTTTGATATCCCTAAGCAGTTCATCATGCTCGACGGAAAGCCTATGCTTTACTACAGTATCAAGGCCTATGAAGAAAGTTCTGCTGATCATATAGTTGTGGTATCTAAGGAAGATTATATCGATTATATCAAGAAGGATATAGCTGGTACTTATGGTCTAAAGAAAGTGGCGGCTGTTGTAAAGGGCGGTAAGGAGCGCTTTGATTCTGTATATGAAGCTCTTTTGTTCATAAAGAAGGAATATGGGACAGAGCGCGATGTGACAGTTTCTATTCACGATGGCGCAAGACCTTATATAAGCAGTGAAAAGATAGATGAGAGCTTTACTATGGCTGAAAGCTGTGGTGCATGCATACTTGCAGTTCCTGCTAAGGATACTATCAAGATAGTAGATAAGGATATGTCTGTTATAGATACGCCTCGTCGGGATATGTTATATATGGTTCAGACACCACAGGTATTCAGGCTTAGTGTGATAGATGAAGCTTTCGCAAACTGGAAGAGGACATCCGATCAGGATATAACCGATGATGCAATGATGGTTGAGAGATATACCGATTGTAAGGTTAAGGTACTGATGGGAGATTATGGGAATATAAAGATTACTACTAGGGAAGATATGAGGGGGTAAAATAACTCCCTTTTTGTTATTGCTATGATGTTAGCCAATATGAAAGGGTGTAAAAAACTATCACGGGGACGATTCGCAAGATTTCGTCATACTTTTGCAGGCTGGCGCAAGTGCGGGCGAACTGTTTGAGCCGCGATAGCGGTGAGTTTTCGCGGAGCACTTGCAAATAAGCCGCCTGCAAAAGTATAGAAATCTTGACGTGTCCTAGTGATAGTTTTTTTACAGCCCCTTTTTTGTTTATACATTATTTCGTCAATACATTTGATATAATTGATTCTTCGTTAAAAAAATGCCGTTTTTGATGATTATGACTAATTGAAACTGAATTTTGTTGGTGATGTTGCACAATCGTCTAAAAAAATCAGTAGTCTTTTTTGTACAATCTTACAAAAAATGAGCTGAAAGTACTATGAAATTGGTACCAAGGTACCATTAACAATTCTGTAATATTTTTGTAATATAAGAGTGTAGTCGGAAATATGAGGAGAAGATATTTCCAAAATAATCTATTATTCTTATTTAGGAGGAATGCAAAATGAAGCTATCAAAGAAATCGATAGCACTTGGATTGGTGGCAGTGCTTTTAATATCACTCATCTCGCCAATCGCAAAAGGCACAAGAGCTGCTAGCTCTTCAGGTGTTGGGCTGACCGAGTCAGGTGGATGGTTTGAATCAGCTTATGTTAAGTGGAGCGCAGTGTCAGGCGCAAGCGGATATAACGTATATGTTAAGGGTTCAAGCGACTCTTCATATAAGCAGCTTGACAGTATGCTTATCAGAAAGTACTCATCATACTACAGAGCAGATGCTGTAGGTCTTAAGGCAGGAACATACACACTTAAGGTTGTTCCTATCATCAGCGGTAAGGAAGATACTTCCAAGCAGGCTGTGACCGGCAATCTTACTGTATCAGCTTATGACAGAAGCGGTTTCGCATTTGTGAACGGTACTTCTTCAGGTGCTTATAACAATGATGGTACACTTAAGTCAAACGCTCAGGTTATATATGTAACAGAAGCAACAAAGGATACAGTTAAGGCTGATATCGTTACAAGCTCAAAGGGTGCTACTACTACTGCAACAGGTATCCAGAACATCCTTACAGCTATCAAGAAGGGTTATGATCAGAGACCATTCGCAATCCGTGTTGTTGGTCGTGTAACAGATCCTTCAGTTCTTGATAAGGGCGATCTTACAATCGATTCTATCAAGTATGGTCTTACATTCGAAGGTATCGGTAACGATGCTACTCTTTACGGATGGGGCTTAAGACTTAAGAACTGTTCTAACGTAGAAGTAAGAAACATCGGTGTTATGCTTGTTGACTCAAGCGAGGGCGACAATGTTACACTTCAGCAGGGCAATGACCATATCTGGGTTCACAACTTTGATTCATTCTATGGAATGGCAGGTAGTGATGCAGATCAGGCTAAGGGCGATGGAGCTCTTGACTGCAAGAAGTCTACATATGTAACATTCTCATACAATCACTTCTATGACAATGGTAAGTGTAACCTCCTTGGTCTTAGCGAAGGTACAACAGATGGTTACTATATAACATATCATCATAACTGGTATGATCATTCAGACTCAAGACATCCTAGAGTACGTTACTATTCAGCACATGTATATAACAACCTCTATGATGGCATTTCTAAGTATGGTATCGGTGCTTGCCTTGGATGCTCAATCTTCTCCGAGAATAACTACTTCCTTAATTGCAAGTATCCTATGATGATCTCTATGCAGGGTACAGACGTAGCTGATGGCAATCAGCCAACATTCTCTAAGGAGAACGGTGGTATGATCAAGGCTTGTGGCAACGTAATTATCGGTGCTAAGAGATTCGTAGATCAGAACAGTGATTCTAAGAACTTCGATGCTGTAGTAGTTTCAAGCAAGAACGAGAAGGTTTCTTCAAACTACAAGTCAGTTGCAGGTTCTAACACATATAACAACTTCGATACATCTTCTAACATGTACAGCTACACAGCTGATTCAGCAGCAAATGCTAAGGCTAAGGTAGAACAGTACGCAGGTAGAATGAACGGTGGTGACTTCAGATGGAGCTTCTCTGACGCTGACAATGAGAGCTACGCAGTTAACTCTTCACTTATGAGCGCTCTTAAGGCTTACAAGACATCACTTCAGAGTGTTGGTGGCAATTCAATTCCAGGTGCTTCATCTTCAGATGTAGTTCCTTCAACAACAAAGGCTGCTTCAACAACAGCAGCAACAACAGCAGCAACAACAAAGGCTGCTTCAACAACACAGGCTGTTCAGACAACAGCACAGCAGACAGCTTCAGGCTCACTTGCTGATGGTTGGTATTATATCAAGAACATCAACAGCCAGAAGTATCTTCAGGTAACAAACAACAACGACAGCAACGGTGCTAACGTTGAGCAGGGTACAGGTACAGGTGTTGCATCTCAGAAGTGGTACTTAAAGAACCTTGGCAATGACTATATCACTCTTCAGAATGGTATGTCATCAGGCCGTATGCTTGATGTTGTATATGGCACAAACAACGATGGCGAGAACATTCAGTTGTATCAGGCAAATGGTGCTGATGCACAGACATTCAAGCTTGTAAAGGCAGCAGATGGTGTATACTGTCTCCTTACAAAGTGTAGTGGCGAGACAAAGGCAGTAGACGTAAGCGGTTGGTCAACAGCTGAGGGTGGTAACATCCAGCAGTGGACATACAACGGATATGCTTGCCAGCAGT
>JAEEGL015461359.1_pt1 | contig 11640 bp, 11 predicted proteins | sample 9134231 | NCBI WGS metagenome assembly JAEEGL01 (sample SAMN16246548, study PRJNA631951) | gut metagenome | biome: gut microbiome; feature: rumen; material: fiber-attached | host: Bos | place: Iran: Karaj | collected 2018-10 | reverse complement strand
CCTGCAGTTCGTGGTCGGGAATGTATTGGCACAATTCGGCTGCACGTTGGCGCAGTTGTTTTTCTGAATCTTGGCATGCCGCAAGCAATAGGGCGGCGGCGACAATCAATAATAGTTTTTTCATAGTGGTGTGATTTATAGGTTAATTGTATTCTATTGATTCTTCTGCTGCGATGGGCAGGTCTGCCTCCTCAACATGGATGTAGGCGACGGCTTTGCGGCTCAGTGTTTTTAGGTAGTAGTCTTGCAGACTGACTTCCACTTGCCGCATGGTTTGTTCAATGACGGATGCTTTCAGTTGGCACTCCCAGATGACCAGCACCTGCCAGCCGTTATCTTGTAACACCTTGTAATTCTGTTGGTCACGTTCCTGGTTCCGCCGAATCTTATTCACCCAAAACTCCCGATTGGACTGTGGAATCTTACAACATTTCGAATTATCCACTCTCAACTCTCCGTTCTCCGTTCTCCACTCGATTTCGTGTCCGTGCCAGAAACAGCCGTTTACAAAAATGGCCGTCCGGTACTTGCGCATTACGATGTCGGGTTTGCCGGGCACTCCGCGCACATTGAGGCGGTAGCGGTAGCCGTGATTCCACAGCCATTGTCGCACCTTCAGCTCAGGCTTGGTTCCCTGGCTGTGTATCTGCGACATGCAGCGATGGCGTTGGATGGGAGTGAGGCGGTCGGTCATTTTTTCAGTTCCTCCAAAGCGCGACAAAGTTGGTCGGGACAAGAGGTGTAGTTGTCGCCACAGCGGATGCCGTTGAGCTTCTCTATCACGTCATCAATTTTCTGGCCTGTTACCAATTTGCAGATTCCTTGCAGGTTGCCGTTACAGCCGCCCACAAAGAACACTTGTTGAATGACACCATTGTCATCCACGGTCACGTCAATATATTGAGAGCAAGTGTTTTGGGTTTTGTAGAGGGTGTGTTTCATTTTTTTTGAGGAGATTTTTCGAGTTTCGAATTTAGTGGATTTTTCTTTAGACTTGGTGTTGCAGCTTATATCTGCGATATGCAGCGATGGTGTTGGATGGGAGTGAGGTGTTGATTATTTTTAATTCATCTCAGATTTTCTTATGCCTTTTATGTTACGATTGGTAATGAGATGGATGATTTTTCTATAATGATTTGACATCTTCATCAGTTTTAATTCTTAATAAAACATCCTTGAGTTTCACAAGCTCTGAATAGAAAAAATCTCGATTAAGGCTTCTTAACTGTTTTACAGCTCCAACTTTATTAAAGTATTGAGAAATCCATCTGGATCTCTGGCGAAAATGTTCGCTTGCTACATCCTCATAATCCATAAGAAATTGCAAAATTCCAAACACTTCTTCCTTGTGTCTGAACAAAGCATATCGTCCCATGTAAGTAACTCTTAGTCCATAATCCTTAAATAGATAATCAGTGTATTTGTATGGTTCGGATGATTCTTTGTCAATTGTACAATGAACATCCCACCATAGTCCAGCAAGGGGATGATAAATTAAACCTCCGTTACCATGAAAAAAGTAATTGTCGATGTATTTGGCATCATTAAATCCTTCTTCTAATACCGCATTATTCCGTGCTTGAACATATGGGAAAAGGTCTACATGGGTGAGATATGTCCAAAAACTCTCATCTGAAGCCTGAAGAGGTGTGATAGTTTCATACGCCTCGTATAATTTTTTGGCAGAAATCAAGTCGTTAGCAGAATCCATTCTATTTAACAAGCCTTCAGGTTGTTCAATGGTGGGAATCATTTGAACTTGCTCTTTGTCATACTCGAAATATGATTTTGAATAACGAGCTATGTTTATACCATTTTTAGCTTCGTATTGCAATAGGTTTGCGTAATTTTCTTTAAAAGTTTTCTGAAGTGCCATATTAATATCCTTCTTGTTCTGTCTGTTGATCTATTATATTATGCATAGTTTCAAACAATCTCTTATATGGATTGGCTAAGAGAGCTTGCGCTAAATTTAAAATATCATTTGGATCCTTTTCTTTTAAGGTGTCAGAGAATTTTCTCAAGCCGGGTTCAAGTTCAATTCTGTATTTCAGTGTTCTAGCCCACAAGGTGTTACCGAATTGTTCTTCGTCGTAGCTCATTAATGCATAAACAAGGGCATTAAGGACTAATGATGAGTGAAAAATATTGGCATATTTACCGGGGCTATTGAAATTCACTCTGTAGTCCTCAAATAATGTGGGAGGGAGAAGAATTGTAATTTTGGATTTTCCTAAAAGATATATGGTATTATTCTTATCATCTCCCTTGTCTATGACCATAAAAGAACCTGCAGACTGTAGTTTGTCATACTGAATATCTGCATCGTAATGAGATTTTCCGATAAATGCAAGTATGTCTCCCGGGTCTAAATCAAATGAAATTCCTTGATAATCACTGTGCGCTTGTCTGTTTGAATAGCCTTTGATGCTCTTTATGGCTGTTACAGTGAAATCAAAATTTACACGATGAGCAACATCTGTTTTGCTAAACGCAATGTCAAAAAAAGGTTCTTTTGATTTATAAATAAGTCTTTTAAATGTTGATGGACAGTCCACTTCACATACAAAGGCAGCGTATTCATCTTGAATCAGTTTCAGGATGTCTTCATTGTGCATTTCGAGGTCAAAATGAAAATGGTATATGCCCTTTTCTTGTTTTATTTTAGGCTCTTTTTTTATTGAAGGCATGGGGCTTACAGCATCTCCAATGCCCAATACGGGGTGAGGATAGTTAACATCTTTATTCTTCATAATACAGTTTTGTTTGAACGGTATGTTTCAGATTATCTGCAAAACGAATCTTTATTCTTTCGGTAGCATTTCTTAAAATCAGGTTAGTGATAGTATTGTCGGAGGCTATCCCGTTGTTTGTTTCTACAATTTTGATTTGCATATCAAATTGCTCACCACATACAACCAATTCTAGTTTCCCGTTTCCTACTATGCGGTCAGAGTGAATAACAATCATATGATAAACTATCCCATTTTCTGTTTGGGCAAATACTCGAATTGGAACATTCATAGGAACAAAGTGCTTAGTGTTTGCCTCAGCAATATCTGCTAAGTCTATATCAGACCCTGAAGCCGGATTCTGCTCTCCATTTCCATGGCCTTTGCTGTGACCTATTCCTATTCTTTTTGTTCCTAATCCAATATTTATAGCTTTGCCTGGCTCGTCAATCAAGATGGTCCCAATTGATTCTGGCATTTTCAGGTTAATATCATCTGTTTCAATCCCTTTTTTTGAGACTGTTGTAATGGATCCATTTTCTTCATCTGTGGTTCCAGCCGGCTGACCTAAGACTGTTTGGCGATGGTTTGCATCTTCTTCAATTAATGAGTCAGGAACATATAATAGGTCACTTAGGCCAGAGATTGAGAGTTCGTTGTTGGGATTTTGACTTGCAATTATTTCGATACATTCATCGCGAAATTCTTTTAACTCATTCATTGCATCTACCCCGTCCTGTATGTAATCATTAGTGATTTCATCTCTATAAAAATCTTTGTTCCATTTACTATGTGATGAGTTTTCTAATTTACTTAACAATTCATCCCCCTGTATATCGTCACATACTAACACACCGTAAAAACCTAAGCTAGATTGTGTCTTTTGGCTAGAGACAACCATTCTGGGTCTACGCATATATATGATTTTATCTGTGGCTCCAGGAGATTTTTTTATGAACATTTTCAAAGTGCCTAGATGCTCTTTTTTTCTTTCTATTAATTCATATCCATTGCCTTTACCTTCGTGGACAAGAGCATCGTAGTATGGTCTGGGATTTAGTGTTCTAAACTGTCCTGAAGTGTCTTGCTCGTCTGGGAAGAATCTTATTAAATGATTCTCAATAGTTGCTTTGTTAATATGGATAACCTCACCTGCTAGGGGGCGAATGACAACCTCTAACATTCCTGCTAGAACTGCAGGATGGAAGCTCCTTAATACTTCAAGTGTCATTTTTTTTATAGCATCATCCATGTTGGATGGTGTGAAACCAAGAATGTAAAAGTCTGTTCCAGGCTCATTTCTTTGAAATTCTTCCGGAATATCCTTAACTATATCAATAGGGCGATTTCCATCGTGATTGTCATAAAAGCCAACAGAAGTCTTTTTTTCTCCTTCATATGTGTGTGTGCATAATACTGATTTTCCCTCGAAGAATACTTTCCCCTGGGATGTTTTAGTAGATATGAATAACGTGTTAATAGGTGAAAGTTGAAAGTATGCGGCTTTTCCGAACCCGTATGTTCCTCCTTGAAAAGAACCGCCTTTTACACTAATTTTTGAAGCTCGGACAAAAGCATAAAAAGGGCAATTGTTGTCTCCTTCAATATAATCCATCCCTGTTGTCTTGTAATCAGATACCTTCAGATAAGGCATGCTCTCAGTAAACTTGTTGTCGAAACACTCTAATTTTGCTTTGTATTTAGCTACAATGTCTTTCTTTGCCTTCCAAAAGTCCATACATCCTTTGATGTGCTGCTTTAATTCAAAGAAATTTGGGAACCGAGACGAATCTAATTTTCCAAAAGAATAGACTACTTTTACAGGTAGCGTATAGGGGACGTCTAATGAATTTTGTATAGACTCACGAACAAGGGCAGCATAGGGCTCTCCCTGAAAATTCTGTCCGAGAGCGTCTCCAGGACCTTGGTCTTCGCCTGTCTGTTTGTCAAAGTGCCATTTACATAATCCTTCTATATTGTTCATATCATAGGTATTAAAAAGTGAATCCGCGTTTTTCTGTTTTGGTAAGTTCGTTGGTATAGACTGCTTTTGTTTCCTTTAACTTTTTTGTTATTTCAGAAAACATACGGTTCACATCATTCTCATTATATTCATAGTTATTCCTATTGGAACAGTTCTGAAGAAGAGAAATGGTGTCAAGAATTCTTTGCACACGATTTGATGCCACTTTTTCAAATCTCTGTCTTTTTTTTGATTTGTCCATAGAAGTTGCGTTAAAATTAAAATAATATTATATAGTGCTAAAATTCGATGCAAAAATAATAATTATTTACTATATTCGTGAAATATATCGATAATAATATTATTTTTTTTGAAAATATATTGTGAAAAACATTAGATAATGATATGATATATTGCTCGTATCATTCTGATAAATAGGTGATTATATTTTTTTTATGAGCGTCTGACCGATTGCTTTTGTTGGTCAGGAATTTTAAGTCATTTGATAAAATGGATGGATTGCTCCTATGTTTTTTTTATTATTTTCCCCAGTAAGGTATCCTTATACCAATATCTATACAGTTGAACTTTCTGGTATTCTGATAAACTCTCCAAAAACTCTAACTCAAATATTAGTCTCGGTTCTTTATCAGCAAGATCGGGATGGATTTCAGCTTTGTTGCCAATGCGAACTATACGAATTAAGTATAAATCACGCACCCCTTTCTCTTTAATGTATGGCATGAAATAATACAGCTTGTTTAGTGCAACAGTTGTTGGAAAAGTTTTGTTCTTCCCTGTATAATAGAGTTTTGTTGGTTCTTCTTTAAGAAAGTATTTTTCGTTATCTTTTTTTACCAGACCAATCAGAAGGTGCTTTGTCGGGTCAAGCGTGTATTGCTTTTTAGGAATGTTCACTAACAAAGGCTTTTCCACATCATCAAACAAACTCAAGTCCAGCATCGGTTTCGAATCGCGTACTGTAAAGATGGGTCGTGAGGAAATAGGTGCCTTGTCAAAAATGGCTTGGTAAAGACTTCTCCCTATCGCCTCTACAACTCCACATACGAGGGCATTGCCCATCAGGAAAGCCCGTCGGCCGTCCGTTACATCAGGATGATATGTGTGGTTGTCGGGGAACATGTTCATTCGCTCCAATTCGATAGGTAGCAGTCGACGATAGCGGCCAGATTTTGTTTTCACAACATGCTTAAAACGAGATGGAGCGGTGCCGCCTTCGCCAGTGATGATGGTTCTCGAAGGTTGGTCTAAACTATCTGGGAAAGCCATTCCTCCTTCAGAGAATGTGTATTTGTAGCCTTCTTTGGAAACCCGTTCAATCTTTTTAGCCCCTTTTTCGTATTGCCATCTAGGTAATTCGTCTTCTGTAATAAAGAAATCTTCAGGCACAAGGTTCTCATCAACAAGATTTCCACCTAAAGTTTGTCGAGGACCATCGTAAATAGCTTCTGCGTCGACGGAATAAACGTGGCGATTCATCATCATACCGGTATTTCCAAAAGGACTATCTTTCTTGCTTTTATTGAAACTGTCAGATACTTCTTTGATAGATCCTTCGATGTCAAATTCAGATACTGTTCCAGCCTTTGGCTTGAATTCAAATGCCCTTGCCATAACACCATCGTATTCTACCCAATCTTCCATCCTCTCAATCTTTTCGGCTACAGGAGATGTCTTTAGATAACCAACGATATAAGTTCTGCGTCGTCGTTGAGGCATGCCATAATCTGCCGCATTAATAATACGCCATTCAACGACGTAGCCAAGGTCTGCTAAAGAAGCAAGAATAATCGCAAAGTCGCGCCCACGTTGAGTTGCGGGTGAATTCAATAGGCGGTCAACATTCTCAAAAAATATATATTGTGGACGCTTATTGCCTTTTTCATGAAGAATGCGATAAATCTGCCACCAAAGCACACCTTTCTTGCCATCGATGCCACCTGAACGACTCAAGGTTGCAGCCACAGAATAGTCTTGACAAGGGAACCCGCCAACCAATAAGTCATGATCAGGGATGTCAGTGGTTTCTACAAGGTTGATGTCTTTGTTGGAATGCCCTTTGGAACCAAAACGTGCAATATATACTAGCGAAGCGTCTTGGTGTTTAGTTGATGGTTCCCACTGGTTGTTCCAAATGGTCTCGTAGGCATCAGACGCACCTTCAAGTCCGATGCGGAAACCGCCCACACCGGCGAAGAGCTCTACTACACGGATTTTATGTTGTTTTTTATTCATTATTTCGTTCAATATTTCTACTATTTATAATTTCTCTTACATAGTCATTGTTAAACCAGTAACAATATTTCTTTGCTTTACTACCATTGGGTGCTGGTGCAAGGTTTTTCGCGGTTTGTGCTTTTGGGCGAACATGGAACTTTTTCTTGTCTGCACCTTTCCACCAATAATCTTCTGAGATATGATTTGAAAGTATATTGTCTTTGATGTGATTCCAATACGTCTCTGCCCATTCTAAATCTTTTTGCGGCATTGTCCAGAAAAAGACGTCGTCGAGTACATAGTCCTCTTTGTCTTTTGTCTGTTCCCTAAATACTACAAACATGAATCTGCTAGAAAAAAGCTCATAAAGACGTGATTCAATCCAATCTTCACATTCAGCGACTTCAATGTAGTCAATGTTCTCGAATGACATCGCTTCCTTTATAATTCCGTTAGCTTGGATGCGGATGGTCTTCATCGTGAGACCCGCTTTAATGAACTCCTCCGAGCGATTCACATTCGGGCATTTTGAAGAGGCAGCAACTGCATTAGCAATTAAGGCGAATTTATTCTTTGGATTATTCGAGATATCAACTTTCTTTCGCACTGCTATCTTTTCGAACGGCAAGTTCAAGAATGGGCGAAAGCGACTAAGAAGTATTTCATCAAAGGAGTGTTTACGGAGAGCATTTGTGCTGACAAGTTCCGATTTTGCTTCAGTGACATTTGAGACGGCGTTTTTACCACTCTGAATGGCATACTCCAAAATGGTGCGCATATACGCCATTTTTAGGCTGAATGCACGGCGGGGAGCATCAATGTCAGGATTGTTTGGCTGTTTCATTAAGCTGTCACCTTTCTGTCCTTTGCGACAAGCTCCAAGGTACATTGTATCACCTTCTGATAGTTCGTGAGCCTTCCCCTGTTTGATTTTTTCGATAATAATCTCATAATCGTGTTTGATAATCAACAAGTCTTTCTTGGGCAGTTTCCACAATACAGAAAAGATGAATTCTAAGTCAAGGTTGTCGCAATTCGATTGATGTAAATAAAAAAGCAGCAGCATCAATTGGCATTTCAAGTAGAAGTGAGAATGTTCAAAATCTTCTTTTATCACCTCACAGTAGTTGATCATATTGCATACAAGTCGCTCTTTTATGCGATATTCTTCCTGTTTGCTTTTCTTCAGAGGAGTGCATTTCAACTCCATCCCGGCCTCAGAGAAGTCAGCACCGGCATAATTATTGGTTTCGAGCAAGAAGAAAATATTCTCCACCATTTGTCCGAGACTACCTTTGCCTTTCTTGGGCACGTAGTCTTCTCCTGAGAAATTGCGTAAAGACTTTCCTAATAAGCCCTTGCTGTATTCAAAAATGCTTGTGGCATTTGTGATGTCATATGGTAATGTCGTTTTGCTTTTTTGTTTTAGGTTCATAATCAAACTGGACATGATTATTGAGGTATCCTATTCGTAATTTACAATGTTGTCTATCAAAGAATTAATCGCTTTAGAGCAGGCGGGTGTAATTTCTTTTTCGGGCAGAAAAATCTTTTCGATAGGGCAGTTGAGAGCTTTACATAAAGTGTTGATTTGTCTTAGGGTGTATTTGTGGGGGTAATTTGGGTTTTCAATGTTGCTTACTTGTCCACGCGAGATCCCCAGTATTTCACTTGCCTTAGCTTGGCTGATGCCCTCAGTTTCCCTCAGTTTCTTAACCCGTTGTATGATGGTGTCCTGATAGTTAGTTATCTCTGTCATAATAGAATTGTTTTGCTCTCATTTTGAGAGCAAAAATAATCCTTATAATGTTTTCAAAATGAGGGTGTTTTAGGCACATAAATATAAAAATTCAGCCCCCGAAAACTCGGAGGCTGATATGTGAAAAGAGTAGGGAAGGAATAGGTTTTACATCGGCATCGCTTGATACACTTTGCCGTCAATCAGTTTCCCGTTTTTGTGTTTGCTTCGTTTAATGCCGTCGCTGCCCCAGGTGCCCCATTGCTTAAAAAAGAATGCTGAATTTTGTTCTTCGGCTTGTTCTTGAATGGATCGCACCCAATCCTCCTTCATCGGGCGAGCAAATGGCCCGCTTTCACCTCCCACGATTACCCAATCAATATTGCTTAAGTTTAATTCTCCAAGATCTTCTATCAGCGGCTCACAAGAAAGGAATCGAATTGGAGCATCAAGCACTCGCAAACAGTCGATTCTTGATTTAGAAGATTGTGCTTCAACCGTCACACCCAACCAAACATTTTGCGGCACATCATGGGTGAGGAAATACTCCGCCATTCTCTCGGCACGCTTGGTGAGCAATTGGTAGCGGTGCTGTGGTGTAAGACGGATGGTATTCATTACTTTGTCCACAAAATCAAAGGGAACATCTTTATGAAACAAGTCGCTCATTGAGCAGACAAAGATGGTGTGCGGCTGTTTCCATAATAGCGGTTCACCCAAGCATTCTTCGTGCAGCGTCACGTCAAATCCATTGGAGTATTTTTCTTGTCTCATTGCCTTAAGTCGTCTTGCCATCACTTCGGCATAGCAGTGGGCGCATCCTGGCGAAATCTTGGTGCATCCTGTAATCGGATTCCAAGTCTTGTCGGTCCATTCTATTTTAGTTGTTTTTGTCGCCATGTTATTTATTGATTATTTCGTGGGCTATCTTGATTGCACTCTCGTTGTTTGAGGCGCATGCAAAATGAAAGATAGGGGTATTGCGAGTGTTATACAGAACAAGCGGTTCTTTTGTCACGTACTTAAAAATTGTATGCATTTGTTGGATGTAAAGTTCTGCAATTCTTTTGATGGGTTCGCTAACTTTTTCAACAATTTCAGTTTCACCAAATAAAGTTTTTTCTTTACGAGTGTTGTAGAAAAATTTTTTCAGGAATTCTTCATCCTTGCCAAAGAAAGATGTAAGTCTCTCGATATGTGTGAGTTTACATTTTCTATCCAACAGTCTGTTTACTATCACGCCAGTAGGGATAAGAATCCATAAATCGGTACCAGTTCCTTTGAGTTTTTCGAAGGAAGACCAGTCAACTTGCATACCAAACGGGTCAAGCAGCACAAGCGATTTGAGCTTTTTGTTTTTGTGCATAGCGGCAGCTAATTCCAACACTTGTTCGTTTGCATCTGAATGACGGAAAACCAATTGCCTTCCATTTCTAAGAGGTGCGAGTTTTCCCTCCAACATCTGACTTGAAACGATGTCTTTATCAATGAAGTAATAATAGTCAAATCCCTCTTGAGCAATGCTCACAACGCGTTCGGCAGCACCTTTGTAGGGAGTCAATTCTTCGGTTGTAATTTGATTTTCGTCAATCAAGTCCATCATCAGTTGGTTGTCGTTACGGGAGGTCTCTTCATTGCGTGATCCACTACCAGCAAAGCCATCAAAATAAATCAATTTCCACCCGTATCTGTCACGATATTTATTCATGATAGTCAGGTACGCATTGACATATTTCTCAAAAGCATCGAGTTTTTGTTCGGTCCATGAACCTCCCCAAGAAGTTGAAGGCTCTGTGACTAACATTTCTTTAGTATTGTTAGTTGCACTTTTTTTTCTTCCCGTCATCATACCAATCCCTTTTATCTGATTGTTTTGCTACACCGATATAGAGTTTATCATTTTTCAATCAAAAGCCAATAGATTACAAAAGTAAACAAATTATCTGTTATTTTGTTTTGTGTCGTGTTAAATCTTTCAACAGATATTATATTTGCATTATGTTGGTAATCAAACGAATATTATTTTTTTATTAACAAAATTTTCAATATAAGGATATTCCCCTTGCCTTTTTTCTTTCTGCATAAAAATAACTGGTAGTCGAGGTGCTATGAGACAAGATGTTAAAAGGACAAACTTGAGTGTATATTCGCATTTATTATGATAATTGTCGGCTTAACCGTCCTAAAACCAACAAAGCGAACACCTATTTCAAGATGTCCGCCTTGTGTGGGGGAGTAGGAACGATCGGGCTCGAACCGATGACCTCTTCAATGTGACTGAAGCGCTCTGAACCAACTGAGCTACGCTCCTGTTTTGCGGCTGCAAAGATACAATGTTTTTTCGACAATAGTATTGTCGGTCTTAGTTTTCTTTGAGCAAAAAAATCACCCGACAGTCGAAACTGCCGGGTGGTGCTATGGAAAAGTGAAATGTAGTGTTACTTAATCAGGTTGCCCAAGATGTCTCTCGTCAGCTCGCGGGTGATGGTGCGGGTGGCGGCGGAGGTGGTGTTCTTGATTACCTTCTCTTTGGTAGAGGTGGACGATTTGCTCTTCTTGCCCGTAATCTTGTTGCTGACAGCCGTGCCTGCGGCCGTGGCCACGGTGGCAGTAACCGCGGTGAAGACGGCCTTGAGCACCTTGGAGAAGATGCCCTTCTTGGCGGCCGTTTTGCCGCCCTTGGTCTCTTGTGTGGCGGGTGCAGTGGCTTCTTCCTGGGTGGCTAAGGCTTCCTCTTCGCTCTCTTTGAGCAGTTGCTCGAACGCACTTTCGCGGTCGATGGGCGTGTCGTACTTGCCGTAGATGCGGCTCTGCTTGATGATGTCGAGGCGCTGGCCTTCGCTGATGGCGCCAATCTGCGACAGCGGGAAGAGTATCTTGGCGCGCTCTACAATGTTAGGCGCACCTTTGGCATCGAGGAAGCTGACCAATGCCTCGCCAGTCTCGAGGTTCATGATGGCTTCGTCGGT
>JAEEGL014566350.1_pt1 | contig 11640 bp, 6 predicted proteins | sample 9134231 | NCBI WGS metagenome assembly JAEEGL01 (sample SAMN16246548, study PRJNA631951) | gut metagenome | biome: gut microbiome; feature: rumen; material: fiber-attached | host: Bos | place: Iran: Karaj | collected 2018-10 | reverse complement strand
TCGCAGACCCACGTCAAGTCACTGGTGTTGGTCTTGCGGTTGGGCATCGGGGAGTTGATCCACGGCATTCCGCCGTGGGCGGAGTTGAGCGGCCCAGCCTCGAGATTGCGCAGGAGAAGCTCGTAGTCGAGTTCGCGATAGCCCTCCGGCTTTTTGAACGGTATGCGGTTGCGCGGCCAAAACCGTTCTCGCCCATTCAAGGCTACCAGTCATACTCGCGAACGCCGTCTGCCGTGTCCCAGCGGCGGGGCAGGGAGGTTTCGAACCAATCCAGCGGCGCGGCAGTACGACAAGGCGTTGCGGCGCGGCGGAAGGCGTCGGCAAGAGTCTTCCGCACCTCGGCATCGGCAAGCGTCCTCCGCCACGAGATGAAGAACGGCATGCCGCTGCGAGAGAGCAGATCTATCCACTGGCAGTTCTTATCCCACGGAATCGCACCGTCCGACGCCAACCCGGCGCAATCGGGATCCGCCGCGAAGAAAGTCCCGTTCTCAATTCCCCTGAAGGCAATCGCCCCGACGCCGTTTCGCTTCGTCTGCTCCCAGTTCTTTCCGCTTGTGTCAGGCCCGACCCTCGACGCCTCGAACAGACCGGCGCACAGATGGTTCATCGCGTTGCAGCCCAGAATCACCATGTCGTCGCCTGCCGCCTCGCGCATCGCGCGGTAGAGATCGGTGACGATCTCCGCAGTCGTGCGCCGAGTCTCCTTCCAGGCGCGCCCGTCGCGGATGAGACGCCCGTCGTCGTCAAAACCCATGAAGTGCCCGCTCCAGTCGGCGGTGATGTAGTCGACCTTGACGAACTTGAATCCCCAATCAACAAAGCGGCGGATGTCGGCGCGGATGCGATCCACTACCGCAGGATCTGACGGATCGCACATCTTGCCTTCCATGCAGAGAGGACGATACCACAGCCCAGGCTTTGCGCCAAGGGCGGCAATCCTTGAGCAGAACGTTTTCATGTCCATGCCGAAGCTGCGAGACGACTCATCCCACGGACCATAGCCCGAGTCAAACTTGCCGGTAAGCCGCTCGACCTCCGGCGGCGAGAACCTCTGCCAGCCGTCGTCCATGACCACATAAGGGCGAACGGGAAGCCCCTCGCAGAGAGACACAACGAACGCGGCATCCGCCAGAAAGTTTGTCGCCGTGTTGCGTCCATATGCGGCGTACCAGTCGTTGAAGCCGAAGATCGGCTCCTTCGGAAGTCGCGGCCTTGGGCACATCATCATGCAAAGCCTGCGCCCGGTCGAAAACGCGCTCTCGTCAGGAGCGGATTCGCATCTGACGACCTCGCACGCCTCAAGCGTTCGCGATCCGAGGTCGAGCGGCTGCCCGCCCGCGCGGAGGTCAAGAAGAAGCTCTATCTTGCCCGGAACAACGCGCCATGCGCACATAGCGCGAGGCTGCACTTTCACGCCGAATCCATACGTCCTGGTTCCGTCGTTCAGGAGCACGTACCACGGCACTGTCATGCCTTTGCCGACCATATGCCACGCGAACTTGGCAGTGAGCCCAGCGCCCGTTCGGGCGAGGACCTTCCATTCCGCAGTCGCGGGCAGGTCAAACGAAACAACCGCCGCGGTCGCACGTCCCGACGGCGAAGTAACGCGCACAACGGCATCAGCGCCGAGAACGACCGTTGAATCGTCCGCCCAGGATGCCGCGGCGGCGACAAGCACGATGGCCAGTGCAAAACTCTTTGCCTTGATCATATTCATGTCGCGTGTATTCTACCAAAACCACGCGTCCTACTTCCATTCGATCATCGAATCAGATAAGCTCCGATGTCATCGTACCACACCTTGCCCTTGGCCGACCCGCACATCTGAACGCCGAATCCGTCGGCTCCATGGGGAATGGAAACGACTGCATACCCCGCACGCCAGCCATCCGCCGACGGCTCGTCGAACTTGACGCGCGCGTTGCCGAGCGAAAAGCGCCACTTGCGGTCCTTTGTATAATAGACCGTGGCATGCGGATTGTCGCCCTTCGCATGAAGGCGCACCAGGATGGTCTTGCCCGGCGCAAATACGTCCGCATACGCAATGACGCATCCACGCACCATGTTGTCTAAGCGGACCGAAAAGGAGTCCCCTCGTCCAACGTCCGCATCCGTCCCAAACGAACCCTCCTCTTTCTTGTTCCTCCAGCTGTTGAATCCCTTCGCGAACTTGTTCGTCTTGAATCCGGAGCAGTCCGCATTCAAGGCGCAGTCGCCGTTCGCAACCAAATTAGTCGCAACGCCTGAGGCGTCCAGCTGCGCGCATTTGCGTGCGCCAAACGAAACCACGTCTCTTCTTGCGGCAAAGATGTCGTACAGTCCCGGCATCGCGTCATCCCACGTAGGCGCACGACGCCACGGCTTGTCGACGCCGCCCTTCCAGTCTATCCACGGGCGCTTCTCGCCGTACAACCAGATGTAGCCTTCGCAGGCCTCGTCGGCCTGAATGTAATTGTCGCAGAAACGGTCCACCTGCGTACCGCCCTCAGTGGGAGGGAGATAATGGTAGTTAGACGGATCCTTCTGGATGTAGTTGTCCATGTAGAAGCCGGCGGAAACGCGCACGCGCGCGCGGTACTTGTCGCGGTACGCCGGCTCGAGGAGCTCCTCATAGCGAGAAAGTATGCGCGTTGCGGAGCGGAAGTAGTCGCCCGTTTCGGCCCTGTAGTAATAGGCATTTTCGTTGCCGTCATGGAAAGTGGCCGAATCCGGCATCGCCTCGAGCATGCCCTCTATGAACGCCGGCCAGAGGTCGCCAAGCTCCCTCTCCTTCACCATGAGGTCGTCCTCCGCGCGGTAAGCCCCTTCGTAGGAGAGGAACCAGAACGCCAGCAGCGCAATGTCCGGCTTCTCGCGGAACACCGGTTCAAACACCTCGCGGCCTCTACGGCGGGCCAACAGACGGAGCTCGTCATACGGAAGCTCGCCGTCCCTGCGGTAGAACTGCCGGCATTTACCGTAGTCCTCGTTGTCGATGCATATGCCCTCAAGTCCCGCGTTCTGCACGATCTTGGCAAGCACGCCCATGTTGGAAGCGAAATTTGACCATGCCGAGTCGTCGCGCCAGTCAAGCCTGTTCTTTTCATTGTGGCCCTGAAACCATGCGCCAGCCATGGAATGCGAGAACGACTTTCTGGCGACAAGCTCGCGAAGTATCGGAACTTGAGTTGCAAACGCATCGTATGTCCAGCCCCTGTCCGTCGAAATGCGCCGATGCATGAAGTTGCCGCCTGCTGGATTCGGCGCGTTTAGCGTGAACACGACGCCGTCTACGGGAACCTCTTGCCAGGCGGCTGCATTCGCCAGAAAATCCGACGGCGACGACCTTAGCACATCCCATCCGTACGCGAGCGTGCGGTTCCTCGCGGCCGAAGAGACCGAAGCCAAGGTCGCAACGACAATGAACAGCGCCCTTTTCATCGGCAACACCCTCCCGTCAATTAGCGAACAAGGAGCATGAAGCCGATCGGCACCGAGAACGCGGAGAGTTCCGCATATCCAGAAACGCCGCCGTCCGCAGCGTAGGAGAAGCTCATAGCGACAGAACCGGAAGCAATGAACGTGCGAACGCCCGAAGTCGCCTCGGAGACCACCGCGAACGGTGCGCTGTCCTTCTCCACCGCGAGCGCGCCCCCGCCGGACACCGCAAGGTTCATCGAATGCAAAATCGCATTGGCTTCAGGCGTGCGCCACACGAGATCTACGCTTCCATCCGGAATCCGCACGGCGCCTGCGACCTCCACGACGGCCGGATCAGCCGCCGTGACCGTGATCCTGCGGCTTCCCAGGGTTTTCGCGTAGTGCGGCCTCCAGTCGGCGTCGCGCGCGCCAAGGTCTCTCGCGCCATTATACACGCGCTGTTCTCCATATGCGTCCTTTGCGTTGCGGACGGACTCGTCCTCGGACGCGAGCGGGATGACGTCAATCGCGGCATTCTTGCCTATGACGGGCCTGTAGTCATCGTCCACGACAAGAGCGGCAAGGTTCGTGAGGATGCAGTCTTCGCAGTTCGCCGCCAGCACCCCCGACGTCGCAAGTGCCGCGGTACGGCGCATCTTCACCTGGTTGTGGATGCGTCCTAGGACAAGGCAGTCGATCACGAGCGTCTTTCTCTCATCGGTGGGCTGCATGAGACAGTATCCGTTCCCGACATTGCCGTTTTCGTCGATCTGATGCGCGCCGATCGTGCAGTTCGTCATAAGGGAGAAGTAGTCGAAGGGACGCGCCCCCCAGTTCCAGTCGGCGACGCACGTGTCGTGCGAGCTGATGCGCGTCACAGAAGAGCGCTCCGTCGCGCGGTTGTGGAAGAATCGGCAGCGCTTGAAGTCGGCGCCGTAGCCGGCGCCGCCATAAGCCGCCGTACAGTTGGATATCACGCAGTCCTCGACGAATGAATCGTAGCAGGAGACGCCTAGCACGCCCGCGCCAGAGGAGCCGTCCTCGGTGACCGCATCCGCATTCGTGCGACCGCCGCGAAGCGTGAAGCCCTTGAGCCGCGCACCCGTCGAGATGAAGACGCACCGCACGGCATTCGACCCCAACCCGAGCTGAACATCGTATTGGGCGCTTGCCGACGCTCCAACGATGTGCGTCAGGTCCGCGCCGCCGTCGGACACAAGCGTAACGCCCTTCGGAATCACCACACGTGAACGAATCACAGGATTGCCGCCCGGCTTGCCGCTTTCGTCCAGGTTCTGCATCACGCCATCTGCATATTCTCCAGGCGCCGCGTGCACGGTGTCTCCGGAAACTACCGCGGCCATCACGCCCGCAAGCGTCTTCTTCGGCGTGGCGGCGGTGAAGCCGTCGTTGGAGTCGCTGCCTAGCGCACCGGCATTCACATACCAATTTGTCGAGAACACCGCGGAAATCACATCCGTTGAGGCCGGCTGCGGAGTCGCCGGCGCAACGTAAGTGTATGTCTGCGTTTTGGAGAAAGTACCGTCCGGCAGAGTAAAGCCAAGGAGGTTTCGTCGGCAGCTTTCAGCTTTGGAAACAGTCACTGACGCGCCGGCCAAGACGGCATTGGTGAGCGTCGGCGCCCCATCTACCACTATCAAGCCTGCGGGCGAGACGGCCATTGCCATTGCCGACGGCATCTGGTGTGCGCCAGCCGTCGGGCGCCCGCCAACGGCGTACAGCAGGTTGCCGTCGAGATCGATGTTTGCATACTGCCAATAGCTCTCCGGATCGTCGTCGCCGGCGCCGAACGCCGGTGAATCAGATATCAGTCGATAGTCGTCTGCCGAAGCGTCGACGAACCTGTTGCCGGCGTCCATGGCAAGTCGGCTCGTCGCCAGCGCACCAGAATGAATCTTGCCAGAATAAGTCGAAAAGAATGTCTGTGAGCCAGTGCCAATCGTGTAGGCGTCGCCACTCGAGGCGGAGGACGTGCGGAACACGTCATTGACGGCGTAGCCGCTGCGCAGGTCGCCACCTCCAGCAGCCGTCTCGCAGTTGTCAAGGAACGTGCACCTTACGGAAAGACCGCTGCGCTGGGCCGAATACATTGCGACGTTGTTGGAGATAATGCAGTCGGCAATTATCCTGTTTTTCACGCCCAAGGCGCAAGCAAACGCCGAGCCAGACGTCGAGGTACCTTCCACACCCGATTCGGCCGTGTGCCCATCTGTGATCGTGAAGCCCTGAACAAGAGACTGAGCGTTCAGGTAGATGCAGGCGCACGGAACGCCATCCGCCGCGTCTGCAGCCGACTCGCCGCGGACGATCGTCTTTTCCGGTCCTTCCAGCGCCACCACGCGAACATTCCTGTTGCCATCTATGTAAATCCGCCTGCGGATGCTGCCGCTGACGACGCCTCCCTCATGATAGTCGCCCGGCTTTGCGCACACTACGGACTTCTTGAATGTAGACGAGCTGCCGACCGGCGTGGCGGCAATGGCCGCCTGAAGTGTCTTGTACGGATGGTCCCAGCTGCCGATGTCCGATCCGGCATAGTCATCATCGCCGTTCTCCGCATCCGCATAGACGACGCTGGTCGCGTACACCGGCGCAAGCGTCATCGTTCCCGCAGGCGGCGGCATCACGCCGACGCGCCCATCTAGTGTCGGAACACGGAACGGAAGGCCTGTCGTCGAAGAATACCACACGATGTTCGAGACCGTCGCGTCAACGGCTTTCATCGCATACATGCAGGGATAATTCGTCGAATGGAGATAGTTGCAGCGCGATGAAGCCGCCACGCCGAAGCCGTCAATCGCGAACGCTCCGTCCAACGTAAGCGTTCCGCTGTTCACAGAACCCGTCTCCTGGAAGGCGCCACACGTGATTGGCCCGCTCCGGGGGATTGGTTTTCCGTCATAGTCGATGTAGCGCAGAGACTCGTCTGGCAGTGTGACGAGCGAGAGGTGCGCGGCGTCGCCAAGACCGGCGGCTCCCGAGTCGCTCCGCGGACGCCAATTGCCGAGGGCCGGCGCCGTGAAGCATATGCCCGTGCTGTTTGTCGCACATTGGCCCGACGCCATCTGGTTGAATCCCGAAATCGAAGCGGAAACAAGGCAATTGGAAAGGACGGCGCGGCCATTCTGGAACGCATGATTCGCGTTCTCAAGAAAGATCGTGTTGTAGATGAAGTGCGCAGACTCGGCATAGCAGAAATAGTTGAGCGGATTGTCGGCAATCGTGCAGTTCATGATGATCCGCGGATGGTTGAACAATCGTTCCGCGCCGCTGTTCTGCACGACAAGGCAGTTGTACAGCGTTGCCTGCGACGCGACCTGCCCATAACTTGTCGATTTGTTGCCCGAAAAGCGGCAGCGGATGGCCGTGCCGTTCTGCATCGCGCCGCCGCGGTAGGCTACGCAGTTGGACACCACGCAGTCGACGAGCCAACCTGCCGCGTTGGCGTTTGCCGAGAAACACACCCCGCCGCCATTGTGCTTTGAGTCAGCGACCGCGCCATCGCGGAGCGTGAAGCCCTCGATTCTCGCCTCGATGCCGTCCTTGACATAGACGCAGCGCACTGCTCCGGTGCCAATGCCGTTCGAAGTGGCGGCCTTCTGGCCCACGATGTGGGTGGCCTCTTTCCTTCCGGTCGCTATGAGCGTGATCTTGTTGGTAATGACCACGCAGGCGACGGCCGTGTTTCCGTAGACATTGGAATCGGAATACACGCCGGGCGCCACCCTTACAGTATCGTTGTTGGCGGCGCGGTCGACTGCCGCCTGTATGGTCTTCTTGGCTGTTGCGGCGCTCCGTCCGTCATTGCCGTTGTCGCCGTTTGCGTCATCGACATACCAATCGACCGCGGATGCCACATTGGCGGCAACTGCGCAGGCCAAGATTGCGGCGATGCGTCTAATCGTTCCATTTGCTGTTTTCATAGCGTCCTCTCCTCTTGTAATCATGATGGATGATGGCAGCTCGTTGCTCACTGTCATTTTGGCTCGAGCAGAAATTCGCGCACGCCCTCGACTTCGGCCTCGCTGAAGCCAAGCGAAACGAAGTAGCCCTTTAGTTTTTCGGCGAGCGTGTCGCCAGGCAGGTCGCGCGCCGCCTTCGTAAGGGACTCCTGCCAGCCGCGATGTCGTTTGTCGGGCCCCTGTCCGCCGATGAAGGAGGTGTCGTAGTCAAGGATGAGCTCCTCTTCTGAAACACCAAGAAGTCCGCATAGCAAGTAGGCAAACGTTCCGGTGCGATCCGTTCCGCCGATGCAGTGGAACACGAGCGGGTAGTTCTTCTTGTCAAGCAGAAGCGAAAAAGCCTCCGCCATGGACGCGCGACCCATAGGCCTCACGAATCCGCCGTATCCGGAACGCATGGGATAGTGCCGCCAGGCGACATCGTCGCCAAGTGGAGAACCGGTCATACCGAAGCATTCCCAGTCGCCGCGAAAGTCGAGATCGACTTTGATGCCGAAGTTGTCGAGGATGTATGCGCGGCTCTCGTCGGTGAGTTTGGGCGAGCCCGGCGCGCTGGGCGGAGCTTTTATGAGGCGCAGGAAGTTGCGGTCGATACCCTTCCCGCTCGAGAGCTTCGCCTCGTATTCCGGGCCGAGGGGACGCGAATCGCCGGCACCGGCCTTCGCAAGAGTGCCGTCCGCATGCATCTCAAGTATCTCGTCGTAGGAATAGTAGTCGACCTTGGCGTTGTTGTTGAGTCCGCCGGAGCGGAACACAAGCCCCTGCCTGATTCGACGTCCATCGAGGCCCTTCCGTCCACCGATGTCACGCACGTTCGACACTCCAGGCCACGTAAGAATGCGCGGAGCGAGATCTTCGGTTCTAAACCGGCTCGACACCTCGGATTCGCCGTCGGAGACAGTCCATTTCCATTCCCGCGCGATTTCAAGCAGTCCAGAGACCTCGACGAACGACGACGTGACATTGGCGGAGAAAAACACCTTGCCGTCTGGCTCTCGCGCGACTGTCACTCGATATTGCGCCGCATCGCCCTTCCATTCGAGACGCACAGGCATGGCCGAGCGTCTGCGCTTCATCCGCTTCGACTTGCGCCCCTCGGACTCGGCGTTTGTCCTCGCGACCGAAACCCGCTTCTCAAGTGGCGTAGCGAAAAATTCCTTCTGCTCCGGCCACAGTTGCGACACTGTAGAGCCTTCGGTCGGCGAAACGACAACGATGCCACCAACACACGGCAGCACAAAGGCCAATACCGCCGCGTACAAAATCAAGGGAATCGCCCCTTCGCAACACCAGTTATCCTTCATGGAACTGATTATAGCAAATTACTCCGGCGACATAACTCCCCCATTTATAGGGGGTTAGACTTCGCGCGCCCCAATCGGCTGGTTTCTGCTATAATTCACATACATGAAGCATGGTTCACCTTTCATCCTGGCGGTACTCCTCGCCATGACGGCCTCGTCCGGCACCCAAGACATGCTAACGTGCGCACGCGACGTCGCGAAGGCGGCTTTCTACGAGTCTGACACCTCGACAAGGCCGCAGTTCCGATTAGTGGGCCGCGTAACATACGTCCGCGAGCCGCACGACTCGAATTCACGAATCGTAGCCGTAGAGGATTCCTCTGGTGCGGTCACGTTGTCATGCCCGAAGGACGTGAAATCATGCGCCGCGCTTGCGCCTGGAGACACGGCAGAGTTGGCGGGACACGTTGTCGACCGATCAAACGCCAGGCTGACAAGCTGCCGCATCCTATTCTCCGATCCAAATGTCAAGCCCATCAAATCAAGCATAACCGACCTTCTCGACGGACGGCACGACTTCCGCCTCACCAGCTTCACCGGAACGCTCCGCGACATTGCCGAAAGCGAAACGGCGTCACGCTGGCTTATCCTCGTCGTCTGCAGCAGCAGCGAACGCATGTTCGTGTCGGTTCCAGACATCCCCGGCACCCACTCGCGCCTCGTCAAGTTCATTGGGCAGACGGTATGCGCCACTGGCGTGTGCGTCCCGCAGGACGCAAGTCTGCGTCTGCGCATCGGCCGTACGTTCAAGGTGGCCAGAGGCGAAGACATTCGCATCGCAGAAGGCGAATCACATGTCACAATCCCCGATATAGCCAATATACGATGCGCACGCCAGAGCGAAATCCTAAGCCTCGGACGTCACTCGACCACCGGACGCGTAATCGCCGTCTGGCAAGGCAAACACGCCCTGATCTCGCTAAACGCGAAGGGATGCGTTGCCGGACTCGAGTTCGCCGACGGCGTAGCTGCGCCGCACTACGGTGACCGCATCCTGGCCGTTGGGCTGCCAGAATCTGATCTCTTCCGCATAAATCTGACAAATGTGGAGTGGAGCCGGCTGCCAGGCGACGAGTACACCGCAAAGCGGGCGCGGCAGGTTTCTGCCAGGAAAATCATCGTCAGGAAGTTCGGATACCGACTTGTAATGAGCGACTACCACGGCTTGGCCATTTCCCTCCGCGGCATAGTCAGAAGCTTGTCGGACGACGACTCGCGGCGCATCCACATAGAAAGCGACGGGCTACTTGTTCCAGTTGACGCCAGCTCCCTGCCTAGCGGCTGCCTTGACGACGTCGAAATCGGCTGCAACATTGTCGTCTCCGGAACGTGCATCGTAAACCAGGAGAAGGCGCGGCAGTCCGCGGCATTTCCTCGGATGGACGGTTTCACGCTGGTTCTCCGCACGCCGAGCGACATCGTCGTGACATCACGTCCGTCGTGGTGGACTCCGAGACGCCTGACCGTTGTCATCGGCGGGCTTCTCGCCATGATAATCGGCATCATCGTGCACAACTGGCTGCAAAGGAGGAAAGCGGCCTTGATGGCGAAGTTCGCCACCGACCTGAAAGTTGAGGAGCGCACGCGCCTCGCCGTCGAACTCCACGACTCGCTCGCCCAGAACCTGACCGGGGTCTCCATGGAAATAGACACGGCAGGCAAGCTCGCCGACGAAGACCCCAAGGCGATGCGCGACCACCTCGACCGAGCCGCGCGTACGCTGAAGTCGTGCCGCGACGAGCTTCGCCACTGCCTCTGGGACCTCAGGAACCGCGCCCTCGAAGAGGGCAACATGGACGAGGCGATACGCCAGACGCTCGCGCCGCATGTCGCTGGCGTGGAAGTCGCCGTTCGCTTCAACGTCCCACGCGAGCGCATCTCCGACAACACGACGCACGCCATCCTCCGCATCATCCGCGAACTCGCCATCAACGCCGTCCGCCACGGCCACGCGAAGAAGATCTGGATAGCCGGAAGCGTCGAGGCCGACAAACTGCTCTTCTCCGTTCGCGACGACGGATGCGGCTTCGATCCAGCCAGTGCCCCGGGATTCGCCGATGGGCACTACGGGCTCGTCGGAATCACCGAGCGCGTCGAGTCGTTCGAAGGCGAGTTCGACGTCGAAAGCTCGCCAGGCAGGGGAACCAAGACAAGTGTAAAATTGAAAATGGAAAGTGTAAAATGATCAGAATCCTCATCGCTGACGACCACCTGATCGTGCGCACCGGACTTGCCGCCCTGCTCGGGACGGAAAAGGACATGGAAGTCGTTGGACAGGCCAAGAACGGCATTGAGGCCGTGCGCGAGGCCGTGCGGCTCAAGCCAGACATCGTGATCATGGATCTCATGATGCCGAAAATGGACGGCGTGGCGGCGACGGCGGAGATTGCCGCGAAGTCCCCAGAAACGCGCGTGATACTCCTGACCACGTTCGGAACATCCGACGGAATAGCCCACGCGCTTGCGAACGGGGCGAAGGGCGCAATTCTCAAGAACGCCGACAACGCAGAACTGGCAAGGGCGATACGAAAAGTCGCAAGAGGCGGGGAGTTCATCTCTTCCGACATCCAGCAACAACTCGCGGCAGACCCTCCGATTCCACAGCTAACTCCGCGCCAGCGGGAAATCCTCGCGTCGATGGTGCGCGGCCTTACAGACCGCGACATTGCGAACCAGCTCGGCATCCGTCAGGACGGCGTGAACGACCACGTGAGGGCGATCCTCCAGAAGATCGGCGCGGCGAACAGGACAGAGGCCGTCGCCATAGCCCTCCGCAAGCATCTGCTGTAGCCTCCGCCTTATGGCGAGACTCTCGTCTAGCCACGGCGGAATCGGTCAGGAGAGGTTGCCGATGGACTTGATGGGGACACTCCCTTGAATCCGCAGTAGCGGCAGTGGCGAATTCCGGCTGAAACCCCGCAGAAACTAATGTTTTCGGCCTGTCCTCCCCC
>JAEEGL014232054.1_pt1 | contig 11640 bp, 8 predicted proteins | sample 9134231 | NCBI WGS metagenome assembly JAEEGL01 (sample SAMN16246548, study PRJNA631951) | gut metagenome | biome: gut microbiome; feature: rumen; material: fiber-attached | host: Bos | place: Iran: Karaj | collected 2018-10 | reverse complement strand
TGACTGCTGACGGTCATGTGGTGATGATGCCGACATATAAGGATATTGAAGCCATCGGGTACGACCTATATCTTTGCACGTCAACGAACTATGACAAGGTGATTGTGAACGGTAGGGGAGAGGTGGTGAGATAATGAATAATGAATAATGAACAATGAACAATGAAGAATGAAAAGTGAAGAATGAAAAGTGAATGATAGCTTGTTAGTGAATATTTCAGAGAGAATATTTTGCGAAGTGAAATAATAGTTGTATTATTGCAAAAAAAATAAAGCGTAATCATGATGGAAGACTCAATGAAGCAACTTGTTGATAGCATGATTGACCATGCTAAAGAAGAAGCGATGAAGCTGGCAGATCAATGGGAGAAGGAAGGTCAGATTGCACTTCCGCAGATTCTTGCTGAAGATGTTTGGACGAACAGCCTTGGGGATGAGTTTGCGATAGCTATTGTGCTGAATCTGTCTGAAACAGATATTGGTAAACAACTCGGAATGACATCATTGGAATTCCTCACAATTTACGACGGGAAATATGTTACAAATAACTACATGGTAGGGATGTTCGGTCCCTTTGCTGAAACAGTAGCTTCTGATGAGTTCCGGAAAGAGACGGAGAAATTCATAGGTAAACTGACGGCAGATGATGGAAGCGGGATGAAGAATCGAATTCGAAAACTCGGCACATATGCTATACAGTCATTTATCATACCAGAGACTGTTCAAATGAGTTTGCTTCAGTTGCCTTCAGATTGCACGCTATCAGTCAGTGGTGTAGTCTTTAAAGGTGTGGATGCGATCTTGGATTATGTGCGAACACAGACCGATAGTGCCAGGCCTTATATCATTGAGCGCAGTCAGCGATTCCCTTGCTTCGACTCGTCAGACTATGCCTATGAGAACCGGTACTACAGGAACTTCCTTATTTGCCAATCAAAGCAGGAGGCAGACATAAAAGTGGTGTATATGAAGCAACTGAAAGAAGAATCGAACTTCCGCTTGGCCAATAAATCCCTTCCTGCCAATATGCGTCCGATGGTGTATTTTAAGGATGAAGATACGTCAATGGTATTGGCGATTTGAGAGTAAACAGATAAGGGGTGCAGGAACATAAGAAAGTGGTTAACGAATTATATTAGGAACATATAGTTAGAAACGAGCCTTAGATAGGTCTACATACAGCGACATGAGAAAGGAAGACCAGGCTGTAATGTCATCATCCCCTTTTCATTATGTTCCCATACCAAATGTCAGTTTCGGCGTTGGGGAGTCAGTATTGGGCTTAAAGGATTGCGATTTCAAGTGTGATATGAAAGTGGCATATCGTCCATCTCTTGATAGTACAGAGGAGATGGAACCGTTATTCGGATGGGTGATATAATGGTAAGCATCCGATAACCTACAGGTGTAAGTACCAATCTGTTATAGTAACAGCAACAACGACTTCGTGTGAAGCGCATTGTTGCTGTTGCTATTTTGTCAATTAACACCTTTCAAACGCTTTCTCATACGGTTGTGAAGCCGTAAGGAAAAGAACGTAAATTGTATACTATACATTTTTCTTAAAAATTATCGCAATATCGCCACTAAAGTATATTATATCATTAATAATCTGTTTATTACTTAGTGGCGATGTTTAGAAAATTATCGCCATAATATGGCCATATTTATTTGGATTTTTAATATTTTTGTATTATCTTTGCACCAGAAAAATATTGAAACATTGAAACATTGAATTTTTGGAGCAGCGAGTGCAATGAAATTTATTTCGATTGCCGAGTCGTGACGAAAGTCAGCGAAGCTAACTTTGAACTCTTGAACCTCTTGAACTCCTTGAACTCTTGAACCCTTTAAACGCAAATAACATGAAAGAACTATCTTACAAGGATGCGCCCAATGACTGGGCCATCTGCTATCAGGACGACTGTCCCATGAAAGACTCCTGCCTGCGCCGTGCCATCGCACGGCTGGCACCTGCAACCGTGAAGAAACACATCACTGTGCTGCCCTCTGTTCGCGAGGGTGACAAATGCTCGTTCTTTGCCACGGCGGAACCAGTGTGCATTGCCCGTGGGATGAAAGGGATGTTGCCGAGCGTCGGATCAGAACGTGTGACTGCCATCCGACATGGGTTGTACGGTCTCTTCGGCAGCCAGGCAAATTACTATCGCTACAGAAGAGGAATGTATGACATCACGCCCGAACAACAGGCGCGCGTGAGCCGTCTTTTCAAGAAATATGGCTTCTCGGGCGAGGTTGAATACGACGAGACACGTATGGATTACTATTTTCCCAAACGGTAGCGTGGGACTTTATCATCATTGGTAAACAGGTTTATCACCAATGATAAAGACGTTTATCAATAATGATAAACACAATAAAACTTGGCAAAACAATGAATAATGGACAAAGGACAATGAATAATGAACAAAGAATAATGAATAATGATATGAAATTCTCAAGTATTAAGACAGGTAAGGACGGTGCGGTGCATCTTCACCACTATACCGTCGAACAGTTTATGAAACGCATTCAGACGGATGCCAACAATTTCCTCATCGGGTTCCTGCGCTCGGAGGTGTCGCCGGAACGGGTGACAGCCTTCCGCCGTTACCATGAGATTCCGCAGATCAGCGCTCCCGTGGAACTGTGCCGACAAGATAATGGCGCATTGGGCGTGAAGGCTTTCAATGGATTGGTCGTCCTGGAGGTGCGTCAGTTACAGAGTTCCGAGATGTGCGAACATGTCAAGAGTGCTGCCATGGAGATGCCCACAACGCTGGCGGCGTTCACGGGAGCCACAGGCACGGAGGTGATAATCCTCGTCCTCGTGGCGCGTGCCGACGGGGGCTGTCCGCACAACGAGATGGAGGCTGAGGACTTCTATGCCCAGGCTTACTACCGCATGGTACAGATCTATGACGCTACCTTGCCGCAACGCGTGACGCGTATGACATCCACACTCCGCCACACGTTCCTGCTGCCGCTGGATGAGAGCCCCCTCCTGAATAGTCAGGCGACGCCCTACCGTATCCAAGGCTCTACGACGGTGGTGGCCGACGAGGATTCCGAGGCTCACCTGCTGGTGCTGCCCGAACAGCGTTCGTTCCAGGAGATGGATATGGAAGCCTATCAGAACTATGAGCGTGTCTTCGGCGACGTGTCGCGGCGCGTGACCGCGAAGTTGAGTAGCTCCGGCCGACGCAACGGCGAATGGTACAAGAGCTATGTCACGGGCATGGCTACAGGTCTCTTTGAGATCGGCTGGCCCGAGGAAGAGGCGGTGTGCCACCTCTGGCACCACCTGACCTTCAAGGACGAGCCGGGCGTGACGGAGGATTTTGTGCGGGCGCTTGTGGAGGCTGTCTATGAGGAGGGTAGGGCAGAGGGACCGCAACCTAAGCCAGAGAAGAGGGAACCGCTCATGCAGCAGATCATCCGCCGCATAGAAAGCCGCTATGTGCTGCGCTACAACACCATTATGGGCTACACGGAGTACCGTTCCAACCACACGTGGGCGACACCCTGGCGACCTGTCACCGAGCAGGTCATCAACACCTTCACCACCGACCTGCAACTGGCCGGACTCGATGTGTGGAACCGCGATGTGACGCGCTATGTCCATTCCACGCGTATCCGCACCTATAACCCCATCGACGACTACCTCTTTCACCACAGCAAATGGGACGGTCACGACTATATCCGCGACCTCGCCGCCACTGTACCCACCGAGAACCCGGCGCAGTGGGCGGAGTGGTTCCACACGTGGTTCCTGGCGATGGTGGCGCAGTGGCAGGGACGCGACCGCCGCTACGGCAATGCGTTGGTGCCGTTGCTCATCTCGCGTCAGGGTATGCATAAGAGTGCTTTCTGCCGTTCGCTGTTGCCGCCCGAATTGCGCTCATGGGGGTATATGGACAATCTCTCGCTCGCCGAGGAGAAGCCCGTGCATCTGGCCATGGCTCAGATGCTGCTCATCAACCTCGACGAGTTCAACCGCATCTCGCCCCAGAAGCAGCAGGGCTTCCTCAAGAATATCCTGCAGCTGCCGTCGATGAAGGTCAAACGTCCTCATGCCAAACATTCTGAGGATGTCCCGCGCCTCGCCTCCTTCATTGCCACGACGAATATGGCCGACGTGCTCACCGACCCTACGGGTTCGCGCCGCTTCCTGGGTGTGCAGGTGACGGGTGACATCGATGTCAGCCAGACGCCCAACTACGCACAGCTTTATGCGCAGGCGCAGGAGGAACTGAACCAAGGCGTTCGTTACTGGTTCGATGATGCCGAGACGGTCGAGATCATGAAGCACAACCAACGCTTCCGCCAGCAGAGCACTGCCGAGCAGTTCTTCTTGTATTGCTTCAACGTGCTGTCGCAAGATGAGCCTGGCGGCGAATGGCTCCTGGTCAGTGAGATCCTGCTTCGCATCAAGGCGCAGGTGCCGTCGTTCCAGATTCCAGCTGCCAACGCCTTCGGTCGTGTCCTCCGCGAGCTCCCCGGTATCGCCTGTCGTCGTGTTACACGAGGCACCCAATTCTACGTTCAACCCCTCAAATAACCCCATTATCTACACTAAAACACAATATCGCCATACATATCGCCATTTTCTTACGCATTGAAAACCAAATCATTGTACAAGAAAATGGCGATATGGCGATATTTTTGACGATTTTTGCATAGTATATTATCAATTGTTCATCGTTCATTATTCATCGTTCATTATTCATTATTCATTGTCCATTACGCATTGTGCATTGCACGCGTTTTTTCATATTTCTCTCGTTTCTTTTTATGCTTTTCAATTAAATCTGTATCTTTGGGGCGAAAAACCTGATAATATGTTTAAATTCTTTATTGCGGATAGTCGCCACCCCCACTGCCACAGCACCTATTGCTATGCCGTCAACGGTCAGCGAATAGAGATCTGCAGAGGGATAAGAAACAGGTTGATAAAGTAAGCATTGTCATAAAATAACGTATGCATGAAATATTAAAATAGAATAAAAAAAAACGTATTCCTTTGCATGTCTTTGTTATAATCATTATTTTTGCACAAACAAAATATAGACTCTTATGGTAGAACAGTTTTATGGTTCGGAAGGTAGCCTTGCCTTTATCATTCCCTTTTCTTTCACTACTGATGGTCAGAAAGATTCAAATGTCTGCACAAAACTCTTTAGCAAGATTAGACCTGAGGACGATCGTGATCAATATGAGTATTATAAGGACGAGCTAATAGCCATTATCAGCAAATCATTTCCGAATGCAAGGAATCGTTTCTGCGGAGCCACGGTGCAAAACACAAGCAATGAGGAGACCCACAGCTGCTACTATCTAGATCGTGATACATATAAAGGACGCAATCTATGTCACTGTTTTTCTGTTTGTCGTAAGTTTCATGATGATCGTTCTCAGGACATTCCTCGTATAGAGATATATTTGGGATCATACCATGTACATTATGAATTACAGAATGCTGAAAAGTTTTTTGATTTCTATATAGATGCCCTACTTCTTTTAACAAATGAAACAGGTGGTGAAGGAGGCTATTTGCTATTCAATACATCCTTGGCATCCGTCAAGGAGAATTGTATCGAAACTCAGACGGTAAACAGACTTGATGCATTTATTTTCTTAAAGCACCTTTTTTATAAAAGTAGGTTAAAGTGTTCCATCGAAGAAGAACAGAGTATCTCTATACAGCAATGGGCAGATGAATATTTAAAAACGCTATTGTCTGTATTAGAAATCAAGTCGAAGGAGAAGGTCTTTTTCAAATATACCATGATGGAACTTAACAATATTACTGGTAATTCCTTATCTCTTTCGGATATTGATACCTTTCTGGATAAATACCGGAATCAAGTCTATGGTTTAATGGTAAGTGATGAAGGATGGCGGTATATGCCAAAAGATGTATTAAAATCTACATTTAGTACAAACCATTGGTCTTCGCGTAGTGGTTCTGTTGCCTTCTTCTTGGGGCACAGTTCCCTCATAATCAATCAATATAACGAAGCAGCAGTCAAGTGCGAGAATCAGGCAAAATCTTATCATGCTTTTTCAAGGGAATGGTTTGAAATATATGTTCAGTCATCTGAATATGGATTTTATAAGGATTATGCCCGAATACGTCCTTGTGTTCCAGGCGTTTCATCGTTGATATTATATGCATTTCTGAAAGCTATCTATAAAGAGATGGTACTGGAAAAAGTTAAGGAGATGACAGAAGGAAGTTCCATAACTGATGAAGAAAAGTATAAAAGGTTGGCTTTTGCCTTGCAACAACATTCTATGTCTTTGGATGCGATCAAAAATATAGAGGACTGCATCTATTCTCAATTTGGAATTCCGGCGGAACTTAATGCCCTTCGTGAGAGCTATAAACGAGAAGCAAACAATGTACAAAATAAGAAAATAATGAATCTTACATACATCACCGCTATTATATCCATGTCGGCCTTAGTTATAGCTGTCCTTGCAATAGGAGTGGAAGATGGACATTCTTTATTCTCTCTTGGTATGTATTGGACAATAGGTGTTCTTGTCGCTGCTATCATTATTCCTATAGCGACCTGCATTATCGTACAAAGAAATCTTTTGGACAAACGCAAATAGAGGAGTCAAATATTAAGAATTTCAAGTGTTTAAAATAACGTATAGCGCAAACAAATGATATATCATATACTTATAGATCGATTTAATGGAGGATGGACTGTCCCTCCACTGAATGCCAATAAATATCTTGGGGGCACATTGCATGGCATAAAGGAAAAACTGGATTACATAAAATCCCTTGGAGCTACTTATATATGGCTTTCTCCTTTTTTCAAAAACGATGCCTATCATGGTTATCATACTACTGATTATGAAGAGATAGATCCTCATTTCGGTACTTGGGCAGATTTGTCTGATTTGATTACAACAGCACATCAAAAGGGCATCCGAATCATTGCGGATTTTGTCCCTAATCACTGCCATATAAAACATCCTTTCTTTCAAGATGCCATAAATAACCCGACGTCAAGTAAATATAGAGATTGGTTTTATTTTAAAGATAGCCATTCTTCCGAGTGTCTCCATTTTTGTGACTATAGAGAACTTCCAAAGTTTAATCTGGATAATCCTGCAACAAAGGAGTATTTCATGAAAGTCGGTGAACGTCTGTCTCAAATAGGTATTGACGGCTTTAGAATAGATCACGCTCTTGGTATCCCCATGACGTTTCTGAAGGACTTCCGCCGAAGAATGCATGAACAGAATCCTGATACGATTGTCTTTGGAGAAGTGTGGCCATATAACATTAAACGGCGTTATTTTAAGACTTTACGTTTCCGCTCCTTCTGGCTAAAGTGGTATTATTGGCTTTTTGGCTGCAATCAAGAATCTATCCAATTAGACTATTATGATTCGTTAGATGCGGTAATAGATTTCGAGTTTCAGAGATTAATGATAAATGAAGTAAAGGCTGGAAAACGTTTAAAGGGCAATGAAAATCTAAATCGAAAATTAAAGAAACATTTTGCTCGCTATTCATCTGAAACCTTCCAAGTCATACCCTTTATCGATAACCATGATACAGACAGATTCCTGTTTTATTGTAACGGTGATGGGACACTCTTGGATGAAGCTATTGAAATAATGCGAGAATCAGGAAAGGAGTATTCGTTCTATTATGGTACAGAATGTAAAATGTGTAATAGCCATACAGTTTTTAATGGAATACCTTTTGCCGATCTCGTAGTTCGAGAACCTATGAAATGGTAATCCAATTCTACGTCCAACCCCTCAAATAGCCCATTTATCTACACTAAAACACAATATCGCCATACATATCGCCATTTTCTTACGCATTGAAAACCAAATCATTGCACAAGAAAATGGCGATATGTATGGCGATATTTTTGATAATTTTTCGGACAGTAAATATCACATTGTGAATAATGAATTATGTATTGTGCATTGCACTCGTTTTTTCCATATTTTTCTCGTTTCTTTTTATGCTTTTAAATAATATCACTATCTTTGGGGCGAAAATCGAAATAACATAGATATGTCTGAATATTATTCTAAACTAACGGAGCCGGCATTCATTATTGCTTTTTTGGCTCTAGTTGTACCTTTTGCTGTTTATATGGTGCAACAACAATCGCGTTATTCGCAATTTTTTCATGATTGTGCGACATCTCTACGTTCAGAAAATCCAATAGAGCAGTCCACTGCAGCAATTTTATTGCGTAGTTTTTTAAAAAGACCTTGGTGGAAATTTCTATACAAGCCTAACTATACACAAGAAGCCAAGAATTTGATGGTTGAATTATTGGGTAAAAGTATCTCTGCCAATTTACGCAAGACACTCGCTGATAGCTTTTCATATGCTGGAAATCTTAAAGGGCAGGATATGCAAAAAGTAATAATGGTAGATGCTTCGATTAAACCCGAATATAGAATTCAATATGAATTGGCAGAAAACTTCATAGCTAGAGCATACTACAAACATCGCCGTCTATCTATGCGTAAAGCTGATTTTTATCATGCAGTAATCCAAGAAAGCAGTATCAATAATGTAAATGCAAAAGGAGCAGTTTTTTTTAGTACTATTCTATGTCGCACTTCATTTAACAACTGCATATTGAATAAAGCCAATTTTAAGAATTCAAATGTAGGTAACGTAAGGTTTGATGAAGATTGCTTGCTGGAAGGTGCAAGTTTTATGGGAGCTGTTGGTATAGATTCTGCAACAAAAAAAGTAGCAGGAGAAAAGAAACCACATCCTTTAATTGAGTTTTTGGACGAGAATGGAGTCTTTCAATCTAAGGGCGTAAAACCAGAAGAAAGATATGTGGTAAAAAATGAAAAAATCAATGTTTTTGTAAGTAAACTTGGGTCGATGGATTCGCAACAGCGAAAGCGTTATGATTCAACCATTTCTGCCATCAAGCAATTAGGCAACGTGGAAATACAAACAATAGAGAGAGACCAATATCTTTCAGTGTCACAATTAACGGATGTTGAAACACATCTTGATCATTGTGACGGTTGTGTTATTTTTGCTTTTGAATACCTTAATGTCACCTCTGGATACATTCACAAAAATGTGGAAGGCAATGACAGAAAAGAGATTAAGAGCACTTCATTCCCTTCCCCTTGGCTCCACATAGAGGCGGCCTTAGCGAATGGAAGGCAGATGCCTTGTTTGGTTATTTATGAAGAAAATCTTTGCAGGGATGGAATGTTTGATGATGCAATCATTCAGTCTGATAAGAATATTTTCTCCTTAGCCTATTCTGATAATTTCTCTCTTATGGATAAGATTATCATTTCGAAATGGTTCATGCACGTAAGGGATTATTATTATGATAAGAATATACGGGAAAAATAAAGGTTACAAAATACCTGAGAACTGTGTTTGATAAAGTTTGTGTTCTTTCTCCTGAAGCTATTGAAAGCATCAAAGCTATTGATGTTGTTTTTTATCAAATCGCAGTTCTTACCTAAAATTCATTATCTTTTCAGGAAAATTAAAGGAATGTCAAACCTGGTTGAAGGACTTGAAATGATGAAACCAAAAAGAATCATACTCATCCGTCACGGAGAGTCACAGGCAAATGTGGATAAGTATTTGTTTGGACGAGTACCTGACTATACCATTGAGTTGACAGACAAGGGACGTGAGCAGGCGAAAGAGGCAGGAAGAAGGCTGAAGGAATTGGTTGGGGATGAGTCCATCTATTTCTATGTGTCTCCGTTCTGGCGAGCCCGTTCGACATTTGAGGGCTTGGCTTCTGCCTTTCCCAAGAACCAGTTCGTATTTAGCGAGGAGCCTCGATTGAGGGAACAAGAATGGGGTTATCTGCGGAGCCAGGAAGAATTCGATAAGATATGTCAAGAAAGGAGGGAATATGGGACGTTCTATTATCGTATCCCGGGAGGCGAAGCAGGTTCTGATGTGTATGACCGAGTGAATGATTTGTTAGGAAGTCTTCATCGGGATTTCTCAGAAAAAGACTTTCCTGAGAATTGTGTCCTCGTCACTCATGGACTAACGATACGGCTGTTCATCATGCGTTTCTTCCATTTGACCGTTGAGGAGTTTGAACAGATGCTGGCTCCTAAAAACTGTGATTTGGTGCTTCTGGAACTCCAAGATGATAACCATTATCGTTTGATAACACCTATGGTACAGTCAACAGAACCATTACGTTACTCAAGGCCCATAAAACTATAAAAGAGATACTTAAGATAAAAAAATACGATGTGGGAACGTAGCAAATTATTGGGCTTCCTGGTGTTGCTGTTCACGCTTTTTGCAACGAACAACATATTGGCGGATGAGTTTCCAGCACAGTATCGCGTGATAACGAATCTCAATGTGCGGAGTAATCCCTCGACAAAAAGCAGCAAGATAGGCTTACTACAGAAGAACCAATATATCACGGTGGAGTTTGCCGTTGGCATGTATCCAGACCAATGGGGGGCCATTGACTATGGTTCACAGCGAGGGTTTGTGTCGATGCGCTATGTGGAGTATATCTGCTCTTTACCGCAAGATGCGGAGCAGGATTCCTACAAGAACAGTGTGCAATACAGAGAATCCAGCGGGGTTATGTCGTTCTTAGAGAGTGTGTGGTCTGTCATAAAATGGATTCTTATCATCCTTGTCGCTTTGTTAGTATGGGCATTATGGGAATTCATCGTGGAATTGGCTATCTACGCGGCTTTATTTGCTGGTGTGGGAGCGGTCATCTTCGCCATCTGTGGCGGAAACGCCAGTACGGGAGCAAATGTGGGGCTTGTGGTGGCTGCACTTGTGGGGCTGCGGATGCTGATAGGAAGATTGGACTTTGATCTTAGTGGTTTTGAAGGAAGCAGTTTCCTCCGTGGTTTGTTCTTGTTGGGTTACTATATTGTCTCTTTCCCGTTTTACTTTCTCAACCGATTGGAACACTTCTTGGTGTCGCCTTGGCGTTATTTATTTATGAGAAACTGGGCTTCAGACAGTATAAAACCTGCATTGAGGGTGGTGACGGAAATCATAACAATAGTGATGTATATTGTTACAACACCATTAAGGTTGACAAACGCTATCATTTACAATATTTTCATTCACTGCGTTACGGGTGTTTACGATCTGTTTCTCGAAGTGCTGGCTCCTTCGGATGACAAGGAGGGAGGGGCTGACATTTGGACATGGATATATATGCTTCCATATCGTGTCCTCTATTACGCACTCTGGCATGTCTTCTTATTGCTGGTAGAAAGCGTGATATGGACGGTGGTGGATATTTTTATTCCTGCACGCACATTTTACCATGGAACAACACTTAATGCCGGCGCAGCCATCACCAGTGACCCGCATAGGAACAAATATCTGAAGGACACGTCGAAGTGGTCGTCTGGGACATTTTTGGCCAGCTCTGATCCTAATTGTAGTTGGGCTGGGAGGGGCGTTTATTTCGCCATACGGCGTGGCCTTGCCTTGGCTTACAGCGGAGACAACCGTTCTGGACGCGGTGGCGATCCTGTGATGATAGCTTGCAGGGTGTCAATGGGAAGGGTAATCAGCTATGCCTTGATGCCAGACTTTGTATATAATCAAGCAGGAGGTGGCGGATGGCATGATGAAATCAACAAGTTT
>JAEEGL013232542.1_pt1 | contig 11640 bp, 17 predicted proteins | sample 9134231 | NCBI WGS metagenome assembly JAEEGL01 (sample SAMN16246548, study PRJNA631951) | gut metagenome | biome: gut microbiome; feature: rumen; material: fiber-attached | host: Bos | place: Iran: Karaj | collected 2018-10 | reverse complement strand
TTTATTTCTTTAGAACAATTGATTGGCGCGCTTAGCAAGCTAATTTTAACATTTAAGTTTTTACTATAAAAAATGAAATGTTAAAAAACCCTGGAATGATAGTTTTAGCTGCTAACTTTACATCACGTTACAAGCATTTGAGGCTATACTTTTACATCACGTTACAAGAATTTTGATTCTATTTTACAAAAGATTTTTCGTATTTAGAATCTTTCAGTTTGTTCATTGCTGAACCTTTACTTGTGGGTAATGCTGATTTTTTGTCACCTGAATCAGTTCCTCCTTTGTATAATTGAGGCATCTTGTCACGGTCAGGTGAATTAGGCAAAGGACGATGGACACGAGTCACATCATAAAGACGTTTTGTCAACCATTCTACAACAGAATCATAATCATAACATTCATTAATCATGTTAACAAATATTGAAATGATGTCAGAATCGGTATCAATTGTTGCTTTAATCCATTTACGAATTTCTTGTTGTGTCATTTCATACAAATTAGCAACGCCTGCAGTTGACTTAGGAAGTTCTTCTTCATTGTTCTTTGCTTTAACTGCAGCAATTGTTCCTTGTACCAATTTTAACATTTGTATTTCTGACAAATCGCCATCATAATTGAAACATTCGACAAGCCCGTCAGGATTAATAGCAACTGACTGTAACCATGAATGATGCCCGTCTATAATATATTTTGAATTATAAGTAACTAAGGGGTGTGAAATAATAATTGGCTTGTCGAATGTTTGTAATAATGATTCGGGTTTAGTCAATGCAAACTTTATTGACTTATTAAGGTCAATTTCGGATTGCATTGGAACTAAATCCTTTGGGTGAATATTTTGAACTGAAAATTTAAGCTTTGATTTACCAAGTAAACCACCAAATCCATCAATAAGCAATGCTTTTGCTTTAGGGTCTTTTAACATCTTATTCAAGCAATTAACGTATGAATCGTAATTTTTATTCTTAAGATAACGTTCAAGCTGCTTTCTGCGTTCTGCGTTTGTATATGTTATACCCTCAAAAAGTAAGTTATTGATGTAATCTGTTAGGCTATTAAGCATTTTCTGTTTTTGATTTTAATTCTTCTTTTCGTGACAAAATATAAGTTACGGCCTGATTAACATTGCCTATTGAGCGATAACGAATTGATGACGATTTAACAAAGCCGTCACCTTCTTTGGAAGTCAACACAATAAGAAAAGATAATGATGCCGAACGGCAAGTCTTGACATTTGTATATTCAACGTCAACAAGAATCTGGGGACCAAAATCTTTGACACTAACTGAATAATTGCGTCCCAACGCTGATTTTAGTTGCGTCAATATTGCACCTCCGTATGATAGCGGTGAATTTGGGTCAAGCCCTACAAAGATTCCTGCTGCGTCCTGTTTCCAAGCAGCATTTTTGCCATTTATCTTATATTCAGCTTCTAAAATTGTTGTTTCTAAAAATTTATTCCTCAGATTTTTCATCTGTTTTTGAAGTAATTTTTTGCAAACGGTCAATCCAACCTTTGAACATATAATCCCATGTCAAGAATTGAATAAAGAATCCATAAAACAGTCCTTCACCCGAATGCTCCATTATTATCCACATAAAGGCAGCAAGGAAAAATGCCGAAATTGCTGAAACAACTCGTTTTGCTCCTTTTTTAATTGTTTTGCCTTTTAATGATTCAATTGTTTGTATGAGCACATATGTAATAATATTGCACAATACAACATACGTTATATCAAGTGTTTCAAATACGTCTGAAAACGCTGAAAAGTCCATTTTAATTTCTGTTTTAATAAAAATAATACTTTCCTGGTAAATTATATTGGAATCATATTATATTGTATTTGTTCAAAACGAACAAACGATATTTGAAAAGGTTGGTGATATGGCGAAATTGGTATACGCGGAGGTGGTTAAAAGCGCCGCTGACGGAGTTCATGAAGGTTCGAACCCTTCTATCACCACACGGACATTGAAAGTTATAATTTCGGTTACTTCGATTTTTTATATGAATATTTTGCGTTACTTTAATCTATTCAATACCGAAGTTAATTGTTCTTCAAATTGTCCGAATTGGAAGAGTAGCGAAGTGGTTAAACGCGGCAGACTGTAAATCTGTTCCCTTTGGGTTCGGAGGTTCGAATCCTCCCTCTTCCACAAAATGCAACCCTGATGAAACTGGTAGACATTACGGACTTAAAATCCGTTGGAAGTAAAATTCCGTGTGGGTTCGAATCCCATGGGTTGTACCAATTCCTTAATTATTATTTATGATAAAATTTTTAGTAAATGGCGTTAAACCTCCAAAACGCAATGACGGTGATGCGGGTTTTGATTTTTATGTGCCTAATTATTCAGAAGAATTTGTTAAGAGATTAAAAGAAATTAATCCAGAGCTGAATCTTATTCCCGAAAAGAAGCAGATTATTTTAACACCAGGACAAGCGGTATTAATTCCATCAGGCGTTCGTACGCTGATTCCTCACAATATTGCGCTTGTTGCTCACAATAAGTCGGGTGTTGCAACAAAACAGAGACTTTCAGTTGGCGCGTGTGTTGTTGACCATTCTTATGAGGGCGAAATTCATTTGCACGTATTCAATACGTCAGATAAACCGGCGAGAATTGATTTCGGACAAAAGCTGATTCAATTTGTTCCTTTGGTTATTGATGATACTGAAGCGCAAACACTTGAAATACCTGCGGGTCTAACAGAAACTGAAATTGCACAATTTATTATCGCTTTTTATAAAGATCACGACTCGGAACGAGGTTCAGGCGGTTTTGGTTCCACAGGATTGAATTAAAAAACAGAGAAATACTTGATTTCAAGTATTTCTCTTTTCAGTATAAAACCACGACTTTGGCAAATTTGTTTGTTTCCAAATTAACGTATTCCAAATAATAGATGGAATAAAAATTACAAACAAATACAAAGGACCCGTTAACAATGAATATTTTTTATATCCATTCACATAAGAGGTCAGCTGTTTGTAAAAATATTTCCCATAAAAACAAAATACACCTAAACAAAAATCAAAGTTAAAATTTGTTTTTACAGACCATCGTGTACCCGTTATACGATGTTTGTGCATTATAAGAAAAAGCAAATACCCCAAAATGTTTTGAGGTAATTGCCATGTTATTGATAAAATTTTTAGTATCATATTAAGAAATTAATAAAATCTTTGAAGCTTATTACTTCAGGAATTTCTATTTTTGTTATCGACAAATAAGCGTTTTTAACAGAATTATAATATTGTATATTTTTGTTAAATGTATCAATCAAATGTGATGGAGTAATTTTGAACAGCTTGCATAATATAACAACATATTGACGTACCTTTTCAAGATTAAGAATATATCCTGTTTGTAATTTTGCTGAATTGAAATTTGCGTAAATTTTAAGTAATTCAATAAATAAGAACGAATACATATCTTGAGCACGCTCATTTGCGATTTCTGGTATTTGATTAATTATTTCAAGTTGTATATCAATATTTGCTTCACATTGAGCAGTTATTAAATATAAAGAATCTTGATTTGCGTGAGTATATGATTTAGGCCACTGACCAAACAAATATACTGGAAAATTTGTTTCTTGTATTTTATATCCGTTTGCTATTGCTAATAAACGTGCAGTTTCATTAAAATATAAATCTTCACATATAACAAAATTTTTGTGTTGTAGATTGTGTCTCTTTATACAATTTTCAATATTATAAAACACACCATGAACCCATGCCTGTGATTTTTTAATAAATTGCTTTAATGATGCGGGAGAAACACTATCTTTGTAATTGGTATTATAATCGGGTTTTTGAATTTCAGCAGTTTGTCCAACAACGATATAATCAGAATTGTTCTCAAGAATAAATTTTTTAATTTTACTAAACGAATTGCGTAAAAATAAATCGTCAGAATCCAAAAACGTTACCCATTGACCTGTCGCGGCATCCAAACCACGTTGTCTGTTTGCGCCAATGCCGCGTTCACCAGTTGGATTCTTAATATAAATTATATCTAATTGGTCTTTGTATTTTTCAATCAATTTGTCATAAGCAGGGTTGTCTTCAGCAAGGTCATCGGTAAGTATTACTTCCATGTCCTCTTGTTGATTTGCGAGATTTTTAAGCGTATGACCAAGATATTCTTCGCTCTTATAAATAGGTATTACTACAGAAAAAAAGTGTGACATATTGTTTTCATTCATGATTTTGATAAAAAATAAATTTTTCTATCTATTTTTTGATGTCCAATTGTTTCGATTTTTATAAATGTCTATACATTTTAACATATACATAATTCCTGATTCAACATAAGTGACCAATTTTTTTGTTATAACATTCTTTGTGTTATACAACACTGGAGAAATAAGTCGTTCAATTAGTCCTTTTTGTTTATAATTATATTTCAGGCTTTTGTGTTGTTCAAAATTGTAATATTCAGCAAAACGATGCAAATTTTCGTAAACGGTCATTCCTTTTTAGATTTTTTATTTGTATGTTTTTCAATAGTATTCAGACGGTCAAGTATTGTTGCTATTTGCTCGTCCCGTGTATTAAGTTTGCTAATAATATATGTACTGAACATAAGCATTATACCTAATATTATCATCAGTACAAAAAATATAAAAACTAAAACTGTTATCATATATTGCGTGTGTATTTTTATTCGAAGACAATTATCACTGGGTCAGTAATTGTTGTGTATTGTTTTTCTTGAGATGACGATGATGACAAATATTGCCAACCGCCCATTAATACAGGAAAACAAAAATCAGAATCAACATAAATATTACCATGCGAATCAAGACCTAAACCTGGGTCATCAGTAACAGAATATTCCGTTTCATTGATGTTATATGTTTTTGTTGTATCGTCATAAACGTATGTTTTTTCGGTATAGGTACCATTGATTATTGCAGTCTCGTTTCGTTCAGATAGAAAATAAATATCAACTGAATCGATTTCATCAATTTCAGTTTTTAGCATGTGAATAATATCCGACTTTGGAATGAGGTTGTCTGAATTAATATTACCCATAAATTCTCCGACAAGATTGTGAATTTTATTTTCAATGTACGTCTTATCATAGGTAGTATTTTTCATTTTCAGGTATACATACATTGCGTATTTTACAAGCTCAGGGTCAAAGATATTCAGTACAGTTCCTGCAAGTTGTTGTCCTGACGAAATTATTGCATTTTGGATTGATTCTTTTTGAGCATCTGATAAGATAAAATCTGAATCAGTCAGATTGAAATAATCATCACCATCAGCCATTTGCGATTTGTAATTCTTTAGAATTATTGAATTAACAACAAGAGAGCCTGTTTCTGACCATGTTCTATTCCAACCAACAAACGACAATCGGGACAAAAACAACTTATAATTTTTTGCATCAGCAAAAACAAGTGCCCTTGAATTGTAACCAATCATCTCTTTTACAAAATCTGACTTGTCAGAATATGTTCCGTTGTTAGGTGATGAGTTTAATATTTCAATATTGAAAACAGAATCAGCATCAACATCTTCACCAGATACGTCCGTTATTGAATCTTGAAAAACAATTCCTGCAGGCTTTGAAAAATCAATATTACCTAATTCGCCGTTATGAATCAAATAATTAACTGTTATTTTGTCATCTGCTGTTAATGCTCTACCAAAGTTGTCATTACCAAAGATAATATCAAATCCTTTATTAAGCGATGTTCGCAATACATATTCCTTACCATCGGGCGACATATCGTACAATGACTCTTGTCTTGTCCATAATTCGTCATTTACATAAACTTCAGTATATGTAATATCACAGTCACCGTTAAACTCAACATTTATTGTGTACAACTGTCCGCCTTCTGAAACAAAATCCTGGGATTCAAACTCACCTTCAACTGCATAAATTACTTTTGATGACATATCTTTTTCTGTTGAAAATATAACAGATTCTTGAGGTAAAATAATATTGTATGTCAATCCATTTTGAGAACAAACAAGACGAGTTTTGTTTTTCAAAATATAAGCAAGATTGTTAACATTATTTGGTATGTATGTCATACGTAAATTAATACCTGCGGCGTAACCTAATGACGGCTGAAAGCCTGTTTGAACAGCGAGCCCATAAATAGATTTCTTGCGTTGTGCCGTATATTTGTTACTTTCTGAAAAAGCATCCTGTAAATATATCATCACGTTGTTGGTTGCTGCACCAACAACATTTATAAGTTGTCCAAATATTGATGCGTTGCCGCCTTGAGTGTATGATGGCAGCGTATCTTGAAGATATGATTTGACTTGATTTGTATATCTGTCAAATGTTAATGATAAGGCGTCTAAAATTTTCATTATCCTATATTATATGTTAAATTCTTGTAATATTGGTCAAAATAAACGTTTATTGAGACCATTATTATGTCATTTTCCGTTCCGTGAAGTAATGTTGTTGATACATCAAAGGTTGCTCCAGCAAGGTCTACATTCGATTTTATATCTGCTTCAATCTGAGCAGAAATAGCAGAGTTCGGCAATTCAAGATCCCATATAAACTGTTCATAATCAGTCCCAAACGAATAGTCACCAAGAACATCACCTTTATTTGTATCAAAAAGCAATTCAATCTGAGCGATGACATAATCAAAAATGTTATTTATTACGTCAGAATCAGTTTTTATGTTAAAATCGTATAAAATCATTATATGTATGTATATTTTCCGCTTGTTATAAGTTCCATGTCGGAGTTTAATATATAATACGTTGATGTATTCAACTTCTTTGTTAACTTGCCGCAATCAATTTTGAATATGACGCCTTCCGATACACGTCCTGATTCTGGAAAAGTTGCATCTTCAATCTTCAAATAAAACATTGAACATTGCGCCTTATATTGATTCAAAGGCAAGCAAATGTTTTCAGACACATCTTTATGAATGTTAATATTTATACCGTCTTTGACTTTGAAAAATACAGGTTTGATTATATTTGCTTTATAATCAGCAGGACGTTCTACGGAAATAACGTTCTTAACCACTTTGTTAACAAAGTCTATATTATAATTTATCATTTGTATTTTGGATAAAGGAATGTTTTTGTTCTTGATTGATGACGATTTAATAAAATATTTTATAACATCTTGAGTGATATTTATCTTGTTTGATTCAAATGTATAAATGCCATCTTGATGTATTATATAACATTTAACATACGCCTGTGAATAAGGTACCCAATCGTCCCAGGATTCAAAGTTCAAATCGTCTATTGTAAATGATACTGATTGTTCCTGCTCATTTGATTTCAAATATGTATATGTCTCTGTTCCTTTTGAGATATAAAATTCCCAGAGTAAAATAGGATTTTCAATACAATAAGTTTCAGAAATATACTGCAACAAATTGTCATACATATTGTTAAATTTTATTGTTGCAATAAATTTTGGTGTTTCAGTCGATTCGGAAATGTTTGTTGACAAAACAACTTTCATATCGTTGTCTTCTTCATCAAGTTCCAAAACAGCAACACCTGAATCATATTTGTATATCTTATATATATTATCTTCGTATAGGGCAGGTGTGACACAAACAATGATGTTTGTTGTTTCAGAATTAAACGATTCAAGATTTTCATTTATTGATTTGCGAAAATCTGTCCATTCATCTCCGTACAAAAGCTTTTTAACATTTGGTATTTGAATATCAACGTATTCAGTATAAGGAATTGAATTAAAAACTTTCCAACCACATAATGCGTTGTATCTGTCAATAACAAATGTTCCTAAAGAAGTTTCTTTACCACAAACGTATGTTTTGACATCAACAAGATAATAAAATCCTGTTCGGAACGTATCAATTGAATAAGCAGGAAACCAAATGCGCAATGTTTGATATTCAAAATTTGTGTTAAAAACTGATTCTGTATTCATTATATAACCGTTTGTTGTACTGATTGCGTTACCAATAAAACTTGCGCCATCAAAGCTTGATTTCAATGACGTTTCATCAGTACATGTTTCAATAAAATACTGAAACGTACGGGAATCTGCTCTTAAAACAAAATTCTGAATCATTTATCAACTTATTTAATAAAAAATAATCCTCATATTATTTTTGCGTTTTATTTTTATATAAATTTACACTAATACAGGTAATGGCAGGAACTACAATAGGGTCAAAATCATCATACGATATAGGATTTTATATTTTTGACCCTGCTTCAAGCAACAATCTTTCTTTTGAGACGTGGGCAAGTACCTGTCCTGTGGGCTCATGGATAATGCATTTGGGCACTGGCGTATTGTATATTAAGCTTGCTAACCAATCAGGTACAATTACATATTATCCGTTTACAGGACTTAATGATAATGATGTTATCGATGCAAATTATGATAATACTGGAGCTGTTGAAACAAACGGTATTCAATTGTCAGATGATAGAGTAAAGGATTATATTGAAGAAGTAAAACTGCCTTTGTCATCAATATTGAAAATTCCACTCAGGTATTTCAAATATAAAGAAGATGTTGAAGACAAATTGCAAATAGGCACATCTGCGCAGTCGCTTCAAAAGATTTGTCCTGAATTGATACATCATAATGACGAAGGTTATCTGATGGTCGATTATTCAAAACTATCGTTACTTGCACTTAGAGCTGTAAAATTACAGCAAGACAAAATACGCAAACTTGAAAAGACGATTAATACGTTTGATGAACGTTTGAAAAAATTAGAAAAAGATAATGTCGCTTAATATATATTCAAAGCAAACATCAAGACACCACTCTCCAAACATACGTATGAAACAACGTTATGGAACTGATTCTGAGCATGCTGCTTTGCTTGCAAAGCAAAATTCCATTCCGTTGAAAGGTGAAATTTTCTTTGTAGAAACAAATGAATCGTCTGATGACAGTTCAGATGTTTCATTGTCAGATATTTCATTTGACGAAATAGCAAACGTGACTTCTACAAAACCTGTTGTTAATCAATCAGAAACGCTTGTTTCGGCACCTCAGTATTCAGTTATGATGTCAACAGCTGATACAACGATTGAGACACCTAACTTGTTGCCATCATTTCTTTATACAAATATTTCAGAAGACGGATATAAGTCATATAAAGCAATATTCAGACAAACATATAAGACAAATCTTGGAACAACTGATACGGTTTCTTTAGTCACTCCTAATTTGTTGCCACACGCAATTGTCAAAAACGCAACCGAATGGAACAATTCCTCAACATACGTTTTAGGCAAGGGTGAATTTGGGCTTGAAATAATTGATGATTAAGCGTGTTATGTCAAATGTTAAAATAAAGGTTGGTGATGGTCAAAACCCATATTCGCAATTGCCGTTCCTGTCACGTGGACTTACGTACAAGGAACGTAAATATATCATTGACACCGTTGTTCAGAACGTGCGTGATTATTTTGCGGAACACAATCAAACGATAGTGCTTAGCGCAGAAACAGGTGTTGCAAATACTTTGTCAGATGAATATTCAAACATGCTTCTTAAAGAAAGAACGTCAACACCTGAAGAAGGCGATGACGTTATAAATATTTATAATCATAAGATAAGAAGCAATTATCAGATGTACAAATTAGATGATTTTAGTTGGGAGAATAATCAATAATCGTAGGCTTGTATGTAACATTATAAAAATCATCAAGCAATGAAACATTATATTGAATACCTCCGTCGTAACGTACACCTCCATGAGTGCCCTCATGCCAATGTCCACAAATAATATATTTATATTTATGTACTTCCTTACTCAATTCTTTGTTTCCAGGTAAACGATTTGAACGGCTAAAAAATTCCTTTATGTACATTTCGTCAAATGCTCCGTCAATCCGAGGAGTATCATGACAAACAAGAATATCAACAGCAGGCATTGTTTTGTAAAATCCTTTAGGAGCAGGAAACGCCCAGTTTCGCATAGGAGCTACATAAGGACACCCATAAAAGACAACTCCCTCATATTCATACAATTCGTTTCTCAAAAGGACAATATTGTCCATTCCTTCAAAAGGATTTACATCGTCCTCAAAGCAAAAATCATGATTACCTGGGACAAGAATAACTTTATTGTACGATTGTGCATTTACCCATTTAACAAATCGTTTCTTTATCCATGACAGTGAAACAATCTTGTCACGTTGAAGATCTAAAGGCAGTATATCACCTGCTATTACAAGGACGTCACCCTCAGGAAGTCCTGAAGGCAACCATCCGTGATTATCTGAAAAAGCAACTATTTTCATATCTCTTTGTATGTTACTATGCATTTATTGTATTGAACTGTTCCTGGGATAGGTACGGCGCAAACGTCTGCTTTGTAAAGAACCTCATCAAATTTGATATTGCTCTCAGAAAGTTTTTCTGTTATAAATTTAGCAATATCATTTGGGTTGTTTTTTAATGTACTACGACTTATCAAGAAGTGAAAACCGCCTAACGTCTTTATAAGAATACCGTGAACGTCAAATCCGTCCCAAGTTGAGGCAGCTTGTTTTATTATTTGCTCTACTTCGTCTTTTCGCTCTTTACAGTCGATGTCAATGTCAATCCAATGCTTACAAATTGAAGTCATGTATTTTGAACGCGATTCAATAACAGAAAGCAGCTTTTTGAATTGTTCATCTTTCAATTTGCCTTTTATTATCTCACCCATGTACTCGATAATATTCTTACCCATTGTGATAATCATATCAAGCAAATTTGTTGGGTTCATACAAACGTATGTTGCCAATGCGTCCTGAGGTAAATGAAATTTCTCACCCGTCTCTGGCGAAGTATACGTCAATGCCTCGTAAGGAACCTCAAACTCATACAATTTGCGAAGTACATGGTCAGAATCAGTATTATGGACGCTTTTGTGATAACAAACTTCCCATGAACGATTAGTCAGTCCAAATTTACGAAGATTGTTCTTAAAATCTTCAGGCAACTTCTTTTTACGAAATACTGTAAAAACGAAGTATGACGTGTCATCTACAGTTTTGTTGTAATTAAAAGTTTTACGTCTAATGGTACTGAAAAAATCTTTAACTAATTTTGGGTCAGCTACAACCGTGTATCTATCGTTATTCATAATTTCCAAGATTTAATATATGTTTATTCCATGCGTCACAAACAATAGCGTTAACAGATTTGCTTGGGCGAGTATTCAATCGTACTTTGATTGTTGGAACAGTTCCAGGTTTATGGAATGTTACGATTGAGTATGTTCCATAAATGAACACTTCCGTTTCCCAATCGATAAGTTTACTTTCGGTCTTACTCCACGATTTGTGGATTAAACCTGAAACGTGATTTTTTAATATTGGCTTACTCATAATTTTTAATTTTTGTTTGAATTAATATAAAACAACAAGTAGAAAAATTTACTATAATGCTTGTAACGTGCATAAAAATTTTGCCTCAAATGCTTGTAACGTGATGTAAAGTTAGCAAGCAAAACTATCCCTCCAGAGAATTTTAACATTTCATTTTTTATAGTAAAAACTTAAATGTTAAAATTAGCTTGCTAAGCGCGCCAATCAATCATTATAAAGAAATAAATTTCTAAAAAAATTCTATAATATAAAAATTGGCGTGCTAACACGCATTGAAGCATCATTAAAAGCAAAATACATTACA
>JAEEGL011048851.1_pt1 | contig 11640 bp, 12 predicted proteins | sample 9134231 | NCBI WGS metagenome assembly JAEEGL01 (sample SAMN16246548, study PRJNA631951) | gut metagenome | biome: gut microbiome; feature: rumen; material: fiber-attached | host: Bos | place: Iran: Karaj | collected 2018-10 | reverse complement strand
TGCTTCTCGCGACTTTCCCGAGCTTATAACCCCAGCCGCCTGTATCCGGCTGGCGCTATTCGGAGTATTAGCGAATCCCCTTCGGGGCGTTACCCCCCTCATTTGAGATTTCAGTTATGCAGTTCTCTAAAACCACAATTATTAGAATATTTGTGACTTTAGGCTACGCTTTTGTCGGTTATTCCCACCGTTTTGGGCGTAGAACGTGTCACACTATTGGCGAACTCATCCAGGATAAGTCGCACATGAACAGGACACCTTCTGGGACATTTTCTCTTCTTCATATTTTGAAGCCTGAGAGCATATTCCTTAAGAGCCTTCTTTTCACCTCGCCATGTCACAAGTTCAGGTTTAGGTTTTGATCCATCGCTTGTTTTAGCGCCCCTTATATAAAGCTCATAGACCTGTTTTTCATTGTTGTATTTGATTTTGTAGCCCTTTTTAAAACGAGCTATAAAGTCGTCTATCTGTTTTTCGGCCTCAATGCTCTTGTTTGCATCTACCGCCTGCACTACTTTTACTATATTGTTGTCATCTATATATGCCTGCCATCCAAGGTCTGCTCTTGTCTCTACATATGTATAAAGAGATGTAAAGAGCTGCGAGTACATCATCGAAACAAGGAAGTTGAAAGTTGTATCTGCGGTAGGTATGATTACAAAAAGTGCCTGCTTTGAATCTGCGAACTTCTCAAATTCAAATTCATCGACATCAGTAAGATATTTGATATCGGAGAGCTGAAAAGATTCAAGTCTTGAACCGACAGAGATAAGGATTGATTTAAGAGTTTTTCCTGCACCCTGTTTAAAGGTCTTATACTGTTCACAAGCAAGATTATCCGGGTCTTCTCTTTCGAGATCCGCAAAAAGGATATCAAGCGGAGATTCCGCTGTTGCATCATTTTCATCAACGCTTGCCATGTTCACAAGTTTTACAACGTTCGCAAATGTCTGCCTTTCTTCAGGTTCTTTATGCCAAAGGTACAGTATAAGAGCCTCTAACAACAGCTTTTCTGATTTTTCCCAGAACGGATCACCTGAATGGGCGTCAGCCGGGGTAGTGTTTTTGATCAGTGTATTTACAAGAACATACACGTCCTTTTCTTCTTTAATATAATGAAAAGGATTGTATCTATTACCCCTGTATACGTCTACAAGATTAAAAACCTTTACTGTATATCCATTATTTTCAAGCGCTTTTCCATAATCATTAAGTAGCTCTCCACTAGGGTCAGTTACGACAAATCCAGCGTTGTACTCTAAGATATTTGGAGCTGCAAAGAAACGTGATTTACCTGCACCGGAACCACCGATAACGAGGACGTTACAGTTTCTACGAGTCTTCGTACCGTCAAGTCCAAGTTTGATATCACGGGACAGGATCATATTCCCCTCACCGTCATTCGAAGGCTGCATATAAGGATCTGTTCTTTTTTTATTAAAGTTCGCAAGCTCTTCAAGATTCATAAAGTGAGCTTCACCATTAACAGTATCAGGGTTGTCATGTTTTTTAAGTCTTCGCTCAACCATCGCCGTCATTGCAAATGCACCGCCAATCATGGCGATTACTATGAACATGACAACCGATTGTCCCGTTGTCTTAAATATATAAGCTATATTTGGAATTACCGTCGCACATGTGCTTATCGCTTCGAGTATATTTACACGGGGATGCGATGCTGCATACCCCGTTGCTTCCATATATACTAAAAAACAGTAAATAACCGCAACCACGGCGACGATGATATAAGCCTTTTGCTCAGATTTCTTGGTCTTCTCTTTCTGTATGCTTGGTTGCATGTTGTCTGTGTACCTCTCTTTCCTCGATTCTTGTTCTCATCTTCTTAGCAGCCTTCTCCTGTTTTACGCTTTTACTTTCGAGCATTGTTGCAACATTTGAGTATGTGCTAGGCTCAATGTCGTATTTTCTAAGGACTTTTAGCATGTCATTCATCTTTTCATTGTCATATCCTTCAACATACCGCTCTTCACAAAGAGCTGATACGATGGTTGCAGCCTCACTCCTGTATACTTCAAACTTTTCTGAAGCAGCAAGGTCTTTGTGGTCTTTTAAATACTCGTCCATTTTTTCTGACACCATCTTGTCAATAGTGTCGGCAATCTCATCTGTTGCAAGCCTTTTGTAATATGCTTCTTTTGTCTGTTTAGGGCGGCTTGTTTCAACTGTCCTTTCCTTTGTTGATAGATGTTTACTAAGCTCTTCCATGTTGTCTATGATTTGCTTGTTATAGATGCCATTCATACATTTTCTTAATGTATAGTCATAGTCAGGGTCATCTACCGATACCTGAATAGCCGGGCCCCTGCCTGGCTTATCATAATACTCGAATTCATCGCCGTTGATCTCGATATATTGACTTGGATCATCGACTCCGATGATATAGTGAACGCCTTCTTTTCCCTTAAGATCTGCAACATCTGCTTCAAGCTTCATATCTGCCTGGATCTCTTTTCTCTTGTCTTTTGCGTTAGGGCCGTACAACGAAAGCTGCGCCTGAAGAAAGGCCTTACAAAAGTCGGCTTTGCCTTCTCTGTACACACTTGGGGCATGGATGCCAAGTGTATATTTGCCGTCATCTTGTTTCTTTTCGCCAATGGTTAGGCCTCTAGCCACTCTGTTTGCCTTTGTTTCGATAACATATCTTTCAAGCGAGCTTATACCTTCAACTTTAACGAGATCTTTATTTTTGACCTTATCAATTGTCGCGATGGCATTTTCGTATTCATCGAGATCCGCTTCTTGGAAATAGTTACATCTTGCTACAAGGACTTTCCTGTTAATGTCTTTAACAGCCTCAAAATCCTCCTCTACATTCCTTATGATAAGTCTGCTCTTATCTGTTGTACGAAAATATGGGATTCCCGCCTTATCAAGCTCTCTTGTGACTTCATCAATGCAGCTTCCATCTCCGTCACCTTGTATGTCATAAAGAGTACAAGCATCAGGATTAAACTGCCTAGCCATAAGCCACTTAGCCATAGCTCTTTGTGAAGATGTTTTTGCATCTGATTCAAGCTTATCGCCCAGCGTCTTAAAAAAGGCTTCCATCAGTTCTAACCAGGTTTTGATGAAGTTGGATGTCTCTTTAAAGCCTCTTTCTGCAACTTCTGCCATATATTATTGTTCCTTTCGAATTCTATTAATAGTTCCTTTTTTAGGATGTAAGAACGATTTATCAACTTAATCTGGAAGCTTGTTCGAAAAACAGAAAGTTGCCATTGTACAGAAAATATGCGCAAAATTTCAATCTGACATATTAAAGATATAAAGATTGTAAGGAGTTTTAGTTTATGGATAAGAATACTTTATATGAATGGTTATATGCGATTTTATCAGAGCATGATGTATGTATTCCTTCTTTTGATATCGAAGAACATGGTGGAGAATACTGCATTGAGATAGAGTTTTACTCTCCGGCTGGCGAAGATTTTATTGAGACAATATGGTTTTCTTCACTTACTAAAGAATCTATCATTAACAGCTTCAGACAAACGGCAGATAGTTTTGACGAAGATGCTCACGTTGAATTGTTTATTGATTCAAGGGGCAAGAACAAAGTCCCGTCAACCATAAGGGAACTTTGTGATGACGCAGCCGCTATAAAAGATAAGCTCAATATGATTTCCATGTCTATGGAAAGGCAGAATAAAAGAGCGTGTATGCTTTGATATCTTCCGGTAACAACATTTCTTTACATACCGGTTGTAATATTGTACAGAAAATCATCATGAAGTTTTATTATTACATCTTATGCATATACGTACAAAAAGGGAACACGCTATGAAAAGATATGATGATGATATAATTAGGAATTTAGACGGGCAGGAAGTTGCCAACGCTCAAACGGGCGAGTTCTATATGGAATTTAATAAAGAGCAGAAAAAGCAGCTGATGTTCTGTTTTAATCACAGGCTTGCTGTTGATGCGATAGCATATCCCGGCATTCCGGCTCCCGTCATGGAACAGGTTATTGACGTCATATACAGAAATTCCTGTCTTGCAGAAAGACTACGCGATAATTATGAGCCTAATTTCGCTAACGTTCCGCAAGGAGAAATCTGGAAGATCACTCATACAAACCTAACGCCCGCACAGACGCACTATGCGCTTTGTGCTTTGACAAAAGGTGTTAATTTTGCCGACGAGATTGAGGATCTTTCCTCATATAATGCTGTCTTCTTACAGCTCCTTTGGTTCAGCCTTATGTGCGGAAGGAACTATTGCAAAGCCCTGAAGAACAAAGATATTTCAAGATCTTCTCTCGCAAATGAAATGGAAGATTTCGTTAATACTACTTTTGAATCTTATAGAAACGGCAAAAAAACAAGGCATGGAATCCTTGGCAGATTCTATCACTTTGGCGCTAAGCACTTTGAAGATGAGATATGCAGCGATATAGACGGATATATTCCGACATACGTTGAAGATGAAATTGATGAGCAAGACGACGAATACGCCGGTGATGAAGATGTTGCACCAAAAAGTGACACATCATTTTTTACTGGGTGCTCCACTATTGCCGAAGTTAATAAAAGATACAAGAGTCTTATAAAAATATATCATCCTGATAATGGATCAGGTGACGAAGATACTATCAAGGAAATAAATATCCAATACGGAGAAATGAAAAAGAAAGTAAGCTAAGAAAAAGGTCGCAGATTCTGCGACCTCTTTTCTTTTAATATGAACTTTTTAGTTAATTGAACGGAAGTTCCTCATCTTCAACATCGTCCATATCCGGGATGTCGATAGGCTTGTCGTCATCATCAACCGGACTTGCGACTGATGCAGCAGAAGCGCTCTTGGACTCTGCGAATTCCTGTTCTTCTACAACAACTTCAGTTGTATATACTTTTATACCATCTTTGTTTGTATAAGAACCGGTCTCAATTCTTCCTGTAACACAGATCTTTATTCCCTTGTGGAAATACTTCTCTGCAAATTCTCCTGCCTTTCCAAGAGCTTTGCAGGAAATGAAATCTGCTGTCTGATCGTTGCTAGACTTAAAACGTCTATCAACTGCAACCGTATATCTTGCGATTGCAAGTGGCTTTTCTCCCTGGGTATATCTAACCTCGGGATCTCTTGTTAATCTTCCTAAAAGTATTACTTTGTTCATATTCATTCTCCTTTTCTGAACTTGTTATTATTTACATTTATAATGTGTCCGAAATGGTTCGAAACAAAATTCATATTATTTATTCTTCGTAATCTTCATCGTATATTGCTATATATTCAAAAAGATAAGGAAATACGTCAGAATCAACATTCTCCTCCGTAAAGGAAGATCCGAAAGTAACTGACGATACTATGGCATCACCCTTTTTGATACCAAGCTCTCCTATAACCATCACGTTTTTCTTATCATCAAGATGAACGGATCGTGCCGTTAAATACGGCTCCGTTTCACCAAATTCCCCGCCTTCAAAATATGCATACGTATCATCTGATTCGAAATAAGATAATGCCTTAACTGCATCTTCGGCACTCATTCCAAGATATTCTGTACAAAAATCCATAACTGATGATACCGGTAGATAATAAACATTTTCTTCTGACGCTTTTTTCTCTGCCCTAAAGTACGCAGGCATATAATATGCCCCTATTTTTATCATCATCCCTGCCATTTCTGGCGTTATATCGCTATAGCTAAGAATAGATCCTCCTGTTGGTATCCCGCCTGTCATCGAATAAAGCGCATACCACATGAATTTAGACATATCAACTGCCATGTCATAATACTGGCTTTCACCATTCTTAAGAGTCGCATACGGATTTTCCAATCCATTCGTGCCCGTCACCTCATTTACGAATTTTTCCATGTCTGATATCCCGGAGCTGTTAGAAGCTGCCGAGTCGCTGCTTTTTGTATTAACGCCGCAAGCTGTCAATAAGACTGAAGATAATAACAAAAGGGTGGTTAATCTTTTAAACATCCTGGCCTCCATTTTTTCTTGTACAGAAAATTATTACACCTTTCTAATCGGCCTTTTTCTCTGTTACATCAACAAGGGCAGCCTGTACTACAAAGTTATTGACATGCCCTACTCCATAACAGGTAGATAGCGTCAAAAGTTTTGGGTGGTTAGAAAAATCAATATCGCCTGAATATGCATTGTAGCTTGATTTATCAAGGATTTCCTTCACATAGGCTTCATACTCGCCGTCTGTAATCGTTCTGTACAGGGCGTCATTCACGCTCGCAGTGTAATAAGCAAATATCTTATATTCATAGACTTTGATCACATCTCCTACTTTCCTGTATATGTATATCGTAGGATTCGCTGCGCATAAGCTGGCATCTTTCTCAAACTTTTTTAATGAGCCAAACATTGTCCCGTTTTTCATGTTATGACCGAAAATAAACGTATTAGGAAGTGTCATATCCGCCGCCATGCTCTTTTCAAGATATAAAGAGCCTGCCGATGAAGCCGTCCTGTCAAATGCAATAGAAAGATACTCTTTGTCGTCTTGTGAGATTACAAGAGGATATTGGAGCTGTAATGATGGAATGGTTATTACTCCGACAAAATCCTCATTAGTTTCTAATAATGCGTCATAATCTATCTCAAGCGGATCAAGCGCTGCAATTTTGTCTGCCATCGCACTTGCTGTCTTTGACACCTTTTCTTCATCAGGAGCTTCATATTCCGCAACTGTTCCAAGACCATCAAGATCGAGCATCGCTGTTGATACTCCGTCAGGACTTTCATAATTTGTCTTCTGGTATTTATTTATACTGTTTCCACTGTCGCTTGACTCTGGCTTCACAAATGAATATGCCAAGAAAAACGCCGCTACCAATGCGCTTAATACGGCAGTAAATAAAAATATATTCTTTTTATCCATACTTATAAGATGTAAGAATAAACTCTCAAAACAAAATGGCCCAGGAATTCCCGGGCCGCTTTAAAGATTAGTTGTTAATTACAGAGGCAATATTTAATTTTACCGTTCTTTATTTCGGCGGTATAGTCATATGTTTTAACGCCATCTTCTGTCAGAGCCTCTATTTTAAGTTCCATAAGTTCAACAGGATTGATCTCAAGGTCGCAATTCTCTCCCGTATAAACATAGAACTCTGTTATTTCGGACAGCTTGCTTAAATCATCTTCCGTGAGCAATAAAAGCTCCTTAAATGCATTATAATCTGGATTCTTCTGTTCTATGTGGAGCGTGTCTTTTGCTTTTTCATCAATGACTCCCTCATAGTCCTCAAAATCAAATTCCACTTTCTTACTGCCGAATGTCATAGTATACCCGCCAGGGGATATTATGTGGTCGTCCTCGATTTCCCTGTCGAATTTAACCACTGACACCATACGAAATTTAACCATTTCTTTGTACTCCTTTTCTGTGTGTTGATATTCTTAAAATGACTAAATCTCACCAAAATAATTCAGGTTTTTAGTTTATTTGTTGTGTTATTAATACATACAACACTATTAATTTATTAATTAATAGATGGAACAAACCGCGTAAATACTGGAAAATAATCATGCAAAGGTGAGGTAAAAGGGAATGATAAGTGAGATAAAAGGGAGTTATAGGTGAGAAAAAAGGGAATCACAAATACTAACTGGCAAGCAGATATTCCATACGGCAATACGTCCCACCACCTACGCTGCGTTTAGAGGTGGGGGATTTCTTGCTCATATTTATGCGCTCCTTTTCTGTACAAGCGTTAATCTTCTCTGTATGTATATCTGTGAAAATGTCCGTCGTTATCGTAGTAGCCGTTGCCATTCTGTACATCTACGGCATAATAGTCATAATCTGCGTGTGTGCCCCATCCAATAATGTTTCCGTCGTCGTCGTATTCTATAACATCGGCTTTTTCTATTTCTCGCTGTTGTTCTTCTGTGAAATCCTCAAATTTTTTCATTTGTATCCTCCCAGTCTATACTCACTTTTGTGTTATCTTTGATCACTTTATAACTTCCTTGGTATCATGATACTTATATGGTAAGGTATTCAATGAGCTTTGTCATTGAACCAGTGGTTGAATAGGTTGCATGCGATTAATAATATCGGCAAAGTATACATTTTGATGCAAAGGTGAGATAAAAGGGAATCAATGCTTTCAAAAAAAATGGCCCTGAATTTCTCCAGAGCCATTTTTCTGATTATTCTTCGCCCTTATGACGTTCTTCTGTGGCGTAATACGCCTTTTCAGTTAAGTCTGCGATATTGCATCCTGTAAGGACACTAATACCCCTGTTAAGGCCATCAAGAAATGACAGGTCATCAGAGTGCCCAATGTATGCACTTGCAAGCTCATCATACATACCGCACGAAGTAACCGTTTCATCCATCAGGACTTCACTCATTATTTCTGCTGCTACTTCTTCGTCTATTTCATAATATCTCTTTGTTACTTCATCAAGGTATTTTGAAGGATCTTCGTAGCGTTCAAATATAATGGGGAATTCCACGGATGTCCTTGGTCGAAGGTCAATAAAAGCTTCAAGACCCGCAGGATTAGCAAGTTCATCAACCCCTCCTTCTTCTCCTACACACACGAACTTGTATGCGTACTTTTCATCGTTGCTTTCTTCATGAGCTTTAAGCAGTTTTTTTATATCTGCAAGCTCCTCGATATCAACGGGATTTTTCCAAGTCTTAAGCTTATAACATTTTGCACCCGCTATGAGCTGCCCGTATCTTTTCTCAAAGGCATTTCCATCTCCGAACACAATGTCATCTATCGTCTTGATAAATCCTTCACCTACCATAAGACCTATAACGTGTTGCTCCATAATTCATATTCTCCTTTTCTATATGGTTTACATTTACACTTATATAATGTCTAAAATCATAAAAGATAACCAAATACAAAAGCCGCCCCAGGATATATAGGGACGGCTAAAAGAAAAGGAGTTTTCGATAAAAGCGTAATTGTTAAATGTTTGCTTCTACAAGAGCAATGTCCTGCATAACGAGCGCACATGATGTAGGAAAGGCTGCCATTGCTGCCTGTGGTTCAAGCATCATTGCTGCATATATTGTTGCATAATATTCATATGATGCTGTTGTGCGCTTGAAGCTACTTTTAAATGTATCTGATAATGAGCTTGAAGCATAGTTTGCAAGCTCTGACTTAAATGCATTTTCAAATTCTGGTGATTCTTTATATGAATAAGAACCGGTACGGATCTTATTTGCTTTGGCATTGACGTAATGACCAAATTCATGTACGATCACCTTTTTGTCTGTATTTACATAATATCTTGAAGGCTGATCCACAACCTTTGCTGTAAGGGCTATTACAGGATATGCTCCTCTAAGATCACAATAACCTGTTGTGGTAGTTGGATAATCTTTAGACCAGCCCATATCATTGATCTGAGTACCGTTATAATTACTGTCAGGCGGGAATACTTTAAATACACCACCGTCCTTTTCGTATGACTGTCTAAGCGCTTCAGAGATATAAGTCATATAGTACATCTCATATGCCGCCACTGATGTATCCGACGTATCCACTGATGCTTTTACAACGGTAGACGTTACATCTGTTTCAGCAAGAACCTCCATAACAGGCTCGCTTTTGTACGTATCAAGTTTATCTATACTAGCGTCACCTGAAATTGTTATAGCAATGTTCGCTATAAGAAGACCAGCGATGACCTTTCCAATTATTTTTCTCATCTATGTAAAAGTAAATCCTTTCTACAAATCCATTTCGTACTCACCTATAGTATGTCAGATTGGTTTTTCTTATCGTTTTTCTGTACAATATTTTTATTTATCCGGGCCGCACCAAAAAAAGGCGACGCAAATCGCGCCGCCAGATTTTTAGAAAAGTTTTTTAATATATGCCGTCACATATTGCATTTACAATGAGCCTTCCACTGGTTCCTGACTTGCCATGGCAAGTTGAAAGAGTGAGCATATTCTGTCCCTCATATGAAGGAGCAGTCATGCCGGATGCATTTTTGCCAAGCATAGTATTGTAATAAAGCTCTGCATTAGCTTTATTTACAGACGCATACGCTTCTGATCCCACCTCTGTTGTAAAACAGGAAAAGATCGTATATACATAGCATCCGTCGAAGGTGTACAGATACATCTTCTTCTCACCTTCAGCCGTTAAAAGCTTGTCGAGTGAACCGAACATCTTGCCTGAACGCATGTTATGTCCGTATATGATTTTATTAGGATCATCAAGGCTTGCGTCCTTATCAAGCATAAGGCAGCCTGACATTGACTTTGTTCCCTCAAATGTATGGTGAAGGTAGTAGTCATTGTCATCACCCTGCGCAACAGGAAGCATAAGCTCTATATCAGGGATATAAAGAACTCCTACTAAGTCTTTATTCACCTCATAAAGCGAGTTTAGATCTGCGCTTATTGCTTCTTCCGGGATTTCGATTTCCTTTGTTGCAACTACGCTCCCTGAAACATTAAGATCCTGTCTTGCAGCGCTCTGCTCCTCTTCCTTTTCAGCAACAACAGTGATATTGGAATACTCTTTTTCCGCCTGTGCCTGCTCTATTACAGCAGGAAGTATGTTCTTTGCGTTTAATGCAAAGTATATAGCTGCTACGACAAATAATATTTTTTTCATGATTTCTCTCCTTTTCGTTAAAAAAAAGGAAAATCTTTTCGATTCTCCCTTTTCGTTTTCTTACTATTAAGTTGTCTGAAAAAAGGAGAGATAAAAAATCACCTTTCCTGTACTTTTTCTATATATCTTGATATATCTTTCCCCTTCTGGAATTCTTCAAGAAGCCCTTTCTTTATCTCAAAATTTTCCGCTACCGCGTAAGCTCTGTCACTTGGGACTCCGTATCTAATGTAAAACTCTCTGGTCATTTCTTTGCTTGGAAGAAGCGTAGTGTCAAGTAATCTTCTATTTTCCACTTTATCAAGGAGCGGTTTCGTCCTTTTTACAAAATCTCCTGCGCCTTTATTAAGGATCTGTCCCCTGTGGTATACTCTTGGCTCTTTCTGGTCATAATACATACTCCGGCTAAAGTCGTATAGCGGGGCGGGTATTTTAAATTCAAGAGTATCTGAATCCCGCAATATACCAAGATCCGATAACGACCTTTCTTTATTAGACATTAAAAAATCTATAAGCACCTGATAGTCCAGGCTGTCCCTTATAACATCCTCCCTTATCCCATATGCAGAGCATTCATAAATGTATTCTTCATATACATCTGCCAGATTGCCCCCATTAACTATCTCTCTTGCAGAAACATATTCCAGTTCTTCTGTACAAAACGATGCGCTTCCACTCTTGGATCTGTTTTCACTTTTGATCGCTGCGTATTTTGCGTATGATATGTTATTTTTCTGCATTTCATTTATATACGATGAAAACGCTTCATTAACCGCCTCTACTCCCCCATAGCCGTTCATCTCCTTTATAAGTATGGGTTTACTATATCCTAAGTCCCATTTTTTAGACGTATCCCCTGACAGACTGGCATTGCATGTATAAGTTTCATCCTTATGTACATAAGGGTTTATATCTTCCCATGACATATCTTTATCAACGGGGCAGATCCAGTATGTATCAGTAAGACTAAGGCCGAGATTTTTGAGAAGATACGCCTGCCTTGTCAGGCAGCCTTTGCTTTTAAGCAGATCTTCAAGATCTTCTCTACT
>JAEEGL010893295.1_pt1 | contig 11640 bp, 6 predicted proteins | sample 9134231 | NCBI WGS metagenome assembly JAEEGL01 (sample SAMN16246548, study PRJNA631951) | gut metagenome | biome: gut microbiome; feature: rumen; material: fiber-attached | host: Bos | place: Iran: Karaj | collected 2018-10 | reverse complement strand
ATTCCGCCCATGCCGTCGACTTGCGTTTCTTTTTGGGCTGGCATTAGCGGTGTGTCCTTCATGACTTGGCGTTCGAGGGCTGTCTGGCTTCCGCTGCCTTCATTGCGCTGGTATGCCATAATGTCACCTAAATGTTCGATACCCAGCTGTTCCCATTGTGTCGTTTTGCCAGCATAGATACTACGAATTTCATCCAGTGTGAGTCCATTTACAGGATTGTCCGGCTGTACAAAAAATACGAATGCTTCCCGTCCAATGGGCGTATAGATCAGCTTAACCCCTTTTTCTTCTGCATATTTTTCCTGTTCCTCGCTTGGTCCAGCCACAAAAATGATATCACGCGTTCCATCAACGATATTTCGGTATGCCCCTGGTGTGTTCCTGCAACCGACAAATTTCATCATATTAACATAATCCATTTCGTGCATCGACTCGGGATATGTTGCCTGCGCAAAGGCGGCATAGACGGGATAAAGTGCAACCGCGCCATCCATACGGGGTACTGAATTGATATCATCGAAATGCAGTGTCGCCGGTTCGTCGAGTGTCTTTACCAAACTGTCGGTCGTAAACGGCGCGTAGGTCATATAATCGAAGTAATCATGCATCGTAATGTCTTTGAGATACTGGTCATACCGATAGCTGCCGAACAAACAGCCTGCTATCAGCACCACACATCCAAGCCATATCCAAAATCGCTTTGCGGTTATCCATTGGGCCATCAGCGCGACCAAAAATGCTTCTGACAGCAACCCCAGCAGGATATAACAAACCTTATTGTACCAATGTGCATCAAAAGCACAGATGATGAGCACAAAGAACCCGATGATGACCGCGTCGACTATGCCCAGAATGATGCTCGCGCCATTTAATACATAGCGCTTGCGTCTTGTTTGATTCGGCTGCCGTTTTTCTTTTCGCTGCAGAAATGCGATCAGGATATTCGCAGCCATAATGGTAATAATTGTGGTTACAATGGTCATGAAATAATCTCCTTAGCTTCAGCCGAACCAATGTCGAGACGATATTAGCATATATCATTCAGTTCACCATATATCAATGCGCGTCATAATTGCCTTGCGCGGACTATCGGCGTCTGATGATTCGACACAATCCGCGCTAATCGTATCGTTGGTTTGTTGGGGAGGGCTTTGTGATGGTGGTCACTTACGGAAATCCCAATGCTTCTGTTGTTTTGATTCAAATGGTCGATGATCATGATTTCGAATGTATTGAGCCCAAGGCGCAGGAAATACAGAGATTGACAAACACTGCGTTTTGCTTGATGACCCAAAAGGTTCAGAATTGGAATGATGACCTTTCGCCCGGGAAAGCACCGGAGGTATTTGGTAAAGAGGGCTTCGGAGATGGTGCAGCGCGAATACTCGCCAGTGTGCTGGAATGCAGCAAAGCGCAGAATAAGATATATATTATTGGTGGTTATTCACTGGCGGGACTCTTTGCGCTGTGGGCTGTGTATCAGAAAAAGTGTATTTATTGCGGTTGCAGCGGCTTCATCGTCCGTGTCGTTTCGCGATTTGCAGATTATATGAAGGTGAATGGGATTAAACCGGAACGGTTTATCTCAGTTTGGGCGATAAAGAAGAAAAAGCGAGAAATTCCGTGATGGTTTCGGTCGGTGACAGAATTCGTGAAGCTCATGCATGGCTGAAGGAATGTGGCATCTGCACGACATTGGAGTGGAATCAGGGAAACCATTTTTAAGGATGCGGACATTTGAACAGTCAGAGGTTTTGCGTGGGCGATGAAGCAATCTGTGGTTGGGGAAATCCTTTGTTTTTTCAGAATTATTTATACCATATTCGCTTGAAGGCATATCCTTTTTTCTATATAAATAACTCTATTTTGGAGCGTAATGTTTCTTACACGCTCAATACCATGCGATTGGAGGAACTTGTGAGAAAAAAACAGTGCTTTAGATTAATATCATTCTTAGCTGCAGCCACAGTATTGTCTGCATGTTCATCCGATTCCCTCACAGATTCACGGGAGAACGAATGCAGCGATGGCGAAACAAAATGCTTCGGTGAAAAACTGGCATCCTGCGAACTTGTAGACGGTTTCTACACCTGGGGTGAAGCTGTCGACAGTGAAGCCTGTAAGGGTGAGAATTGTCAGAACGAATGCAGCGACGGCGATAAAAAATGCGTCGGCGAGAAGCAGGCAGTCTGCGAGAAGAAGGATGATTGCTGGATTTGGGGAAAAGCCGTCGAAAATGACGAATGCAAAGGAGCAGCGTGCACCAACGAATGCAGCGACGGCGAAACGAAATGCGTCGGCGAAAAGCAGGCATCCTGCGAAAAGAAAGACGACTGCTGGATTTGGGGCGAAGCCATCGACAGTGATGAATGCAAAGGACCTGCCTGCAGCGATGAATGCAGCGACGGCGAAACAAAATGCGTCGGTGAAAAGCAGGCTGCCTGCGAAAAGAAGGACGACTGCTGGATTTGGGGCGAAGCCATCGACAGTGATGAATGCAAAGGAGCAGCGTGCACCAGCGAATGCAGCGACGGCGAAACGAAGTGCGTCGGTGAAAAGCAGGCATCCTGCATAGATAAAGACGGCTGTTGGATTTGGGGCGAAGCCGTCGAAAGCGACGAATGCAAAGGAGCAGCGTGCACCAGCGAATGCAGCGACGGCGAAACGAAATGCATCGGTGAAAAGCAGACATCCTGCATAGATAAAGACGGCTGTTGGATTTGGGGTGAAGCCGTCGAAAGCGACGAATGCAAAGGAGCAGCGTGCACCAGCGAATGCAGCGACGGTGAAACGAAATGCGTCGGTGAAAAGCAGGCATCCTGCATAGATAAAGACGGTTGTTGGATTTGGGGTGAAGCCGTCGAAAGCGACGAATGCAAAGAACCTGCCTGCAGCGATGAATGCAAAGAGGGAGAGAAAAAATGCGTCGGCAATGACATCGCAGAATGCATCAAACAGGGGGAATGCTTTGTTTGGGGATCTGCGACATCGTGCGGCAAAGACAAGAAATGCGACAGTACTAAGAACGCCTGTGTCAGCAGCAGCGGCAGCTGTGTTTCTGAATGCACAAAAGACGAGACCAAAGCCATGGCCGCCAGTTCTATGATTTGCAAAGATGCTAACGGCGATGGCTGTTTCGAATGGGTCGTCGACAAACAGTGCAAACAGGGCGAAAAATTCGATGCAACAAAGAAAAAATGTGTCTCCGTCTGCGGCGATAACTGCAAACCATTCTCGATGATTTTCATGCCTGATACACAGGGCTATGTTGCCAACGTCAATTATAACACTTTAAAACCGGTCTCAAACCCACCCAACGGCAAAATACTCGCCGAAGATCTGAAATGGATTCACGACAATTATCAAAAAGAGAATATCGTTGCTGTGATTCACCATGGCGATTTAACCAATGATAACGAGCAATATGCTTGGGAACTCAATGACAAATACTTCAAACAGTATATGGATTCCATTGATCTGCCTTATGTGCCGGCAGCCGGTAATCACGACTATTTTGTCAACATAGATAAGAAAGACCATACGCACCGCCGGAATAAACTTCACATGTCCGATTACGGGAAATTCAATGATGCACGATTTGCCACCAAGAAATGGTTCGGCGATGGCAAAGGCAAAGGGTTCTACAAAACGGGTAATTCTTACATAACAGTCACAGCGAGAGGCATTAAATTCCTTATTCTGTCACTCGAATTCCTGCCGCGAAAAGACGTCATCTGCTGGGCAGAAGAGCTCATTGCATCACATCCCGACCACAAGGTCATCATTACAACCCATGCCTATCTTTCGCAAAACTCTATGAAAGAAGGTGTTCGTGGAAAAGACGGTCGTTATCCGGCAACGAGCGATAAAACGAGTGGATATATGGCAGCACCACACCATATTTATGGCCTACCCACTGGAGCCGTCGGACCTGAGATTTATCAGGAACTCGCTGCGCGCCACAACAACATCATCCTCGTCACCTCAGGACACTTTAGAGCCTCTGGTTTCAGACTCAACAAAGGCAATGCCGACAACTGGTTTGGCGAAATGATCGTCGATTTTCAGAGTGAAAACCATAAAGCTAAGACTGAAGAAGACTGTAATAAAGCCAACGCCGACGGCGGAACCGGCGCTGGCTGGATGCGCATGTTGACCTTCGATCCCGCCAACTATACCATTACTGCAAAAGACATTACCCCACTTGATGCATCCAGGTTCGCGGTTGGGAAGAAATGGTTCGTCTGTAGCGCCGGGAAAAAAAACTACTATCCTGCAGATCCCGACCTTGAGCCTAAAAAACATCTCAGCGCCGCGGATCCGGCGAATGCAAGCACAGATAAACACAGTTTTATTGTCGATTACGACTTTGTCACTCCTGTCGATTACAAACTCACCGAAGCCGGCACGCCCTTTATTCGCCGATTCGTCAATGAAACGAATTTTGGTTACCAAACAAAGCCTGCGATTGCTGCCAACCGTAAGACCCGCGATTTTGTCGTTGCATGGGTCGATGACGGCTACAACAAAAGTAAAAAAGACACTGACGGTGCCAACAATCACGACATTCATGCCCGGGTTTTCTGCAAAACAGCATGCAATCTGGTTTCAGATTTCGTCGTGAATACGACGACCAAGGGCGACCAGACGGATCCAAAGGTGGCGATGAATGATAAAGGCGATTTCGTCGTCGTTTGGACGAATAAATCCGATTCGTCAGTTTATCTGCGCAAATTCGACATCACGGGCAAGCAAACCGTCAAGGAAACAAAGGTCAATAGCAGTGACAAAGCCGAATCTGCTTCAGTATCCATGGCCAGCGATGGTTCCTTTGTCGTCACATGGCAGATCAATGGCGATATCTTCATGCGCGGATTCAATTCCGATGGCACCGAGAAAATCAAGCAGCAAAAAGTTTCTACCGCCACACTTAAGGATAAGGGCGTCCGCAATCTGCCCAAAGTCGCCTCAATGACAGACGGCAAATTCATCATTACCTGGGAAGACGATGCCGATGGTGACGGCAGTTTCGACATCGCAGCCCGCGGTTTCAAAGCCGATGGTTCAGAATCCATCAAACAGTTCGTCGTCAACACAAATACCAAAGGTCAGCAGCGCACACCCGCTATCGATATTAACGAAGACGGCATGTTTTACATCGCCTGGTCTGACTATGCTGACAGCAAAACAAATGGCCGCATCCGCGCGCGCGCCTTCGATAAAACCGGCAAACAGACCATGGCGGATAAATACGTATCCAGCACGACGACCGATAACGCCGTAAAGCCTGATGTCTGTGTCACTGGTTCCGGAAAAGCCCACTTCTCATGGTATGTTGCTAGAGATGACGGTAATGCCATGGGTTCAAGCCTCGCCAATCTTAAGGATATCGATATTGCCATAGACGGCGACAACAAACAGTACGACCCTGCCATTGCATGCACGAACGGCGAACGCTATATCGCGACCTGGTCTGATGCCTTCAATCCCAATGAGGTCGAAGAAATTGGAAGCGAACACGGTGATTGGGAAATCCTGTGCCGTGAAATCTAATTCATAAACACGATGATGGGCCGCGCATTTATGTCAAATATGCGCGGCTTTTTTTATGAACGCAGTGAACCAGACGGCATTCCTGGATTCAAATGAGAGATGTTTATTTTGCGTGGGCGCGGTCTATCGCTTTGCGATACGTCCTGCGCTGTCGGGCTAACTCGCCAAAGAGACGTTTCACGAAACGTCTCTGTTGGCTCGTTACGCCCTTTTGGCCGACCGCTATGCGCTCACCCGTTTAAGAGACGTGCGGCCGCGCGTCTCTGCACGGGCTGCGCGCATACGCGGGCGGCATTTTTACTTGTTAAAACTATGCCAGACAGAAAGGATGCTCAAGATATCATCTATAACTACAATTTTAACCCGGAAATCATTTATCTGAATTATTTTCTTGTTTCGCTTGGTTTTTCTTATGTTTCTGATAGTCAGTAAAATGTTTTAAATACCTGTGAGAGTGATTCTCTTCTGCTTTAGGTGTTCCTGCTGGAGAAGGATTTTTAATCGTTATCTCTTTAGAAACGATATTAAATATCAGTTCAAACCATCCAAATTTTTGTACATCATCTGAAAAAATTTTAATATTTTCTGAAAAATCGATATTAAATTTTTCCGGAAGAGCTTTTTTTACACATTTATCCATTGCTTTAAACTTTTCCGTATGCTGCCCCCCACCATCATACCATGTCTCGCTGTCAACGCCATAGATAACGCCATATTCATCATAATCAATCATAATTTTAATGGAATTGGAATCGCCTGTTCCATCTGATTTTCGAGCTTTATAGCCTACCTTTTTATAACATTTGTCAATTTCCGGAGCCAGTGCAATGACAGGTTCATACACCTCTTTAGCAGTGATTGATGCGATATCTGTTTCTAAAGTAGTATGTTCCGTAACCGCATTATTCTCCGATTGTGCAGAAGAATCAGCTCGATTCACTTTCCGTTCTTCGCAGAACATGTTCATCGAACATTTCTCAGTACCACAGGTGCATCCGGAGGACGAGGCACATTTATAATTCAGCAAAGATATCGATTCCTGACCGCCTGCACCACAATCACTTATGCGTTCAATTTCGGGAACAACGACATATTCTTCACTTCCCTTGCTGATGCCATAGAAATTTGATTGAATTTCATGAAATACATATCTTTCCAAATTTTTAAAATAGCTCTCACTGCTATTTCCGGCATATTCAGAGATTGCCTTCATATCATAGAAAATGCGTTCATTACCATTAACAATTCGTGAATATACTTTATCTCTGCATACTTCTCCAATACAGAATTGACCTTTATGACAGGTATTTAATCCACATGTACAGGTTTTTGTGCTGCAGGAAGTGGCTGGCAAGAGTTTTTCTGAAGAAGAAGTAATTGAATTACCTGTGAGTGGATCGATACATTTCTTTGCGGAACAGTAGGTGGTCATTGGACATTTTGTATTTCCACAAGTGCATCCGGCAGGATCGTTACACAATATCTGATATTGATCATTTTGTTTTAAACAGGTTTCATTCTCCATATTTTTTAATAATTTATCACCACACCAGCAGCCTTTGTCATCCAGTTTGCCATCTCCATAACACGGAAGTCTGCAAACATCACTTTTATTGATGTGTTTCCCGTTACACGAACAACCTTTTACATCTTCACAAGTCCAAACACTTTTGACATTTCTGTCGGATGAAACGGGATAATGTATGGGGGCTGGTTCGACATCTCCATCTTCTACACTGTCTGCCAGAAATTCAATATAGCATTGTCCGTCACTGCAATACTCATTCTTTTGACATTTTGTGTTGCCGCAGGGACATGAATTCCAGCTACATCTCTGACCATCAAGACATTCATATCCATCCCGCAAAGGTTTTCCATGACATTGAGTCACAGGTCTGGTCACAGACACACATGCATTGTCGATGCAGGAATCTCCATATTTACATTGAGATTCACCACATGCACATCCATTTTCATTCATACAAAGCCATGTTTTGAGGTGATCTTTTGCTTTTGTGCCTGGTAAAGAAGTGACCTCCAGACACTGATAGCCCTGAGCCTTATCCGGTGCAGGAATGGGATCATTATTTTTGCCATGGCAATACCGATGTCCACCTGTACAAGCGTTGCCATTATAATATTCCGTGGGTTGATTGAGATAAAACGACTTAGTATTTTCGTAATATCTACCGTTCTCATCTTTTTCGATCTTTATGTCTTTTTTGATATTATCCCCATCATGGATATAGATTTTTTCATAAAAATCACGTTTATCACATATGCCTGTATTCAAATTGATATTGCACCATTTATCATTCTGAATATGTGCCTGACAAGTGTCTTCTCTGCATTTGCCATTATCACAGACTTCACCGAGTCTGCATGATTCCTTTCCACAGGAACAAATCTGTTTGTCACAGACAAAAGATGGTGCACCGTTGGCAAGAGTCATTCCCATCAGACCATCACTGCGATCGAGGACACATTCGCCATAAACAGACGTGGATTCAATCGTTGTATCGAAACCGGAATCGATATGGGATATTTTGTTTGATTCCCTTCCATTGTATCCGGCGGAACCAATGGTGGCCCATTGCGGGAAGTGGCGTCCATCTCTTGTGTGACATCCTCCCGCTTTGGGACATACCAGTATGCCATCCGTCTCATGACTTTCCGAGCATCCATCAATCGGCTCATAATTATAGTACATCGTACAGATAAATTCATCGTGGAGATTGGTTGTAATATTGCCGCATTTGCAGACGCCATCCTGACAAACGCCATATTTCATACAGGCACCATCACCACAGGGGCAGCTGTCTTTCATACAGACATTCGCATTTTGCTGCAAAGCCTTTAGTTCGAGTGATTTTCGATTATCTCCTTCATAAGAATCAACATCTTCTTCATCATAATCCTCAATATTCAGAATGTTATCAAATTTCGAAAGTGCAGGTGGTTGCTGACTATTTTTACATGGTTCACAGGTTTCACCGAAAGCGATTACGTAATGATTTATACCATCAAAGCATGCACATCCTTCTTTTGAATAACATACCCAGTGGCCATAATGGCATTCGTAATTACTGCCGGAAACCGATACTGTCGCAGAACTGATAAAGATATCATCCACGGTATCTGTGTATGTATAAATTTTAGTGGTATTGTCTTTTTCACTTTGAATTTTGACCTCTGCGTCATTCCCGTTCAATTTGAGTTCAATGACTTTATATGCATTTCCTTCATCATCGTAGATTTTTACAGGTTCGGAACGATTATTGTCAGTACCTTTAACAATTGCAGACAATGCGACACCGCCACAATACTGATCTGTATCATCGTATTTCCATTTTTTATCTGAGGTGCAGATATATTCATTATTTATACAAACAAATTTATCATCACTATTATGACAGACAGGAATTTTGACGGCAATTTGACTATCTGCTGTCGCGACTTCTGTGGATTCAGAAATCGAGTCTGTCGACGACTTACATCCTGACAATAGACAGAAGGCAATAGCCGTTATTAAACAAGTACGCTGATTCATTTTTTACTCCAAAGATGATAGTAATCCAGATGGTATGCTCTATATAAAAAGCGATGCCGATATATATTATATCATGCTCGCTCAGTGATGAAAAGTATTAAATAGTTCAAATCGTTCCGGATACAATCTTCAGCTGTCATCAGTGAATTGTCTGTGTAAAATGTCTGAGTACGCCCGGCGTATCGCGCAGCGATAGCCGGGCGCAAAGGCGCGTATTTGCTGGTGGAGACGTGCATACAGCACGTCTCCACCAGCAAATAGCGCCGAACGGCGAGCCGTATGCGCCGAAAGCGCATAGGCGAAGCAACATGAAGAAACGGCGTTTGACGATATGAGACAACCCGTGCTAATCGTATCGTTGGTTTGTTTGGGAGGGCTTTGCGATGGTGGTAACATACGGAAATCCAAATGCTTCTATTATTTTGATTCAAATGGTCGATGACCATGATCTCGAAGGTATTGAATCGGAGGCTCAGGAAATACAGAGACTGACAAACACAGAGTTTTGTTTAATGACTCAAAAGGTTCTGAATTGGAATGATGACCTTTCGCCCTGGAAAGCACCGGCGGTATTTGGCAAAGAGGGGTTCGGAGATGGCGCAGCGCGAACACTTGCCAGCGTGCTGGAATGCTGCAAAGTGCAGAATAAGATATATATTATTGGCGGATATTCACTGGCGGGACTCTTTGCGCTGTGGACTGCTTATCAGACAAATCTATTTGCAGCAGTTGCAGCGGCTTCACCATCCGTGTGGTTTCCCGGATTTGTAGACTATATGAAAATGCATGAGATTAAAACCAAAATGGTCTATCTCAGTTTGGGCGATAAAGAAGAAAAAGCGAGAAATCCTGTGATGGCGTCGGTCGGGGATAGAATTCGGGAAGCGCACACCTGGCTGAATGAATGTGGCATCTGCACGACATTGGAGTGGAATCCGGGAAATCATTTCAAGGATGCGGACATCAGGACCGCCCGGGCTTTTGCGTGGGCGATGAAGCAGTCTTTGGGGCTGTAGACCTTCTGTCGTTTCGGTATTATTTGTTGGTGATGCTCATATATTTGCGTTATAATTTGTTGGGGGGCTCTGATGGACACCCGTAATTCAGGCATAATTCATATCAGGAGTGCAGTATGAGCGATTATGTATCAAAGCATTATGATGTTTTCGAGATGTTTGCAAAACAGTGGGCGCTCGTTGCCGCTGGAAATCCGGATAAACACAATGCATGCACCGTTGCCTGGGGCAGTCTGGGAACGATTTGGACGCGCTCGGGAAGCAGCGGTTCGATCGTGACCGTCTATCTCCATCCCGCTCGTTTTACGCGCGATGTCCTGCTGGATAACAGCTACTTTACAGTCAGTTTTTATCCAGAAGCGTATAAAAAAGCCCTGGGGTACATGGGATCTCATTCCGGACGCAAAGAAAACGACAAAGATATCGCAGCAGGACTGACGCCTGTTGCATTTGGCGAAAGTATCACATACAAAGAGTCAAATCTGACTTTTTTGTGCAGAAAACTATATCAGCATCAGTTCGCCAAAGAAGACTTGCACGAAGATATTCAAAATTATTACAAACAGAACCCCAAATCATTTCCCGTGGATGAGCATGGAGATTGGCAGCCGCACTGGATGTTTGTCGGCGAGATACTGGATGTGCTGGACAAAAGATGACTTGAAACTGCCGCAAGTGGCATCTGGGTTTGCGTAACAAGACCAGTGCCGACTGCATTAACACTACGAAAGATGGTTCTTTCTCATCATAATATATTATTGAAATGAATACGCATCATATCTTTATTTTCATTATGACAGCAGTGCTTGTGTTGTGCATATGTCCATCGATGGGATATGCGCAGGACAGCATTAGTGAGTTGGAAAAAAATGTTAATGCATCAGGAAAGAAGCGGACCGGGGATTCGGCTCGTGTAGCAGCCGAGTTTGGTATGGGGATTGTCGGAGGGGTAGCTTCGCTGGCAGTTGCCGTAGGCGTTGGTTGTATTACAAACAGTGTATTGGAGGGCCATCCGCATGATATGGGGGCGAATTTCGTGTTTCCGGCTTTAATTGTTTTGGAATTGACCAGCCCGCCGCTCAATGCCGGTGGTGTTTATCTTGGCGGATGGCTGACAGGCGGGCGAGCCAGCGCTGGACCTGTTTTTGGCGGTGCATATATCGGTGCTGCTGTTGGTGGGGTGTTGTTTGGAACAGGCTGGTTGGTCCATAGTGACATTTTGATCATGGTAGGCGCCCTGGCGATCCCGATCTTCAGTCTCATTGGTTCGGTTGTCGGTTATGAACTCTCCGAGAAACACGAGACAAAACGTCTTGAATCCGAGCGCGACAAGCTGATGCTTGAACCGGTTTCGCAGCCGATTACGATTAAGTTGTTTTCGGGGACGTTTTAGGGTCTGTAATGAATTGCCTCATGTGTTTGGCTGTATGATGCAATTATTCAACAAGTGCGAGAGATACAATGAGTCATAAAATATTGGTTTTGGGAATTATGATGAGCAGTTGTCTGACAATGGCATGT
>JAEEGL010382446.1_pt1 | contig 11640 bp, 6 predicted proteins | sample 9134231 | NCBI WGS metagenome assembly JAEEGL01 (sample SAMN16246548, study PRJNA631951) | gut metagenome | biome: gut microbiome; feature: rumen; material: fiber-attached | host: Bos | place: Iran: Karaj | collected 2018-10 | reverse complement strand
TTCCCTTCACATCAAGGCGACTTACCTCTATGCCGGCTTGACGCGGGCCGAGGTCAACCGCACCTACGAGAAGTGTTTGTATGGCAACTGCAAGTTCCTCTACGTCTCGCCCGAGCGCCTGCAGTCCCAATCGTTCATGGAGCGCCTGCGCCAGATGAAGGTCTCGCTCATCGTCGTGGACGAGGCGCATTGCATTTCGCAGTGGGGTTATGACTTCAGGCCTTCATTCCTCCGCATTGCCCAGGTGCGTAAACTCTTCCCCAGCGTCCCTGTGTTGGCGCTCACCGCCACTGCCACGCCTGTTGTAGTCGAGGATATCCAGCGTTGTCTGGCCTTCAGGCAACCCAATGTGTTCTCGATGAGTTTCGCGCGCAGCAATTTGTCCTATGTCGTGCGACCCACCGAGGAGAAGGTGACTGAACTCATTCACATCCTGCGCTCAGTGCCTGGCACGGCCATTGTGTATGTCCGTTCGCGGCAGCGCACCAAGCAGATCAGCGACGAACTCAACCGCGCTGGCATCCATGCCGACTATTACCATGCGGGCCTTTATGTCGAGGACAAGGAGGACAAGCAGAACAAGTGGACGAGCAACGAGTGCCGCGTCATGGTGGCGACTAACGCCTTCGGCATGGGCATCGACAAGCCCGACGTCCGTCTGGTCGTCCACGTGGATATTCCCAATTCATTGGAGGAGTATTACCAGGAAGCGGGTAGGGCAGGCCGTGATGGCAAGCGTTCCTATGCCGTCTTGCTGGTCAAGCACACCGACCAACGCACCCTGCGCCGCCATGTTACCGAGGCGTTCCCCGACAAGGACTTTATCCGCAGTGTCTATGAGCGCGTGGGCAATTTTCTTGGCGTAAGCCTTGGCGAGGGTTTCCAGCAGATGTACGACTTCAATTTCAACCTCTTCTGCCGTACGTTCGATCTGCCCGTCCTCCCAACCCATAATGCCCTGAAAATCCTTACTCAAACCGGTTATATCGAGTTTGTTGAGGAGATTGAGACTCAGTCCCGAGTGATGATCCATGCCCGCAAGGATGAACTCTATGACTTGGACACGAACACGCCAGGTGCTGACCAGGTGTTGCAGGCCATTCTGCGTATCTACACGGGCCTTTTTGCCGATTATGTCTTTATCAACGAGGACGTTATTGCCTATCGCACTGGTCTTGACCAGGAAACCATCTACAAATCATTGCTCGAACTCACCCGCATGCGCATCTTGCATTACGTGCCGCGCAAGCGTACACCTTATATAATATATAACACCTCGCGAGAGGAGCCCAAGCATGTGCTCATCCCCAAAGCCGTATATGAGGACCTGCGTGACCGCATGACCAGTCGCGTCGAGGCAACCATCAACTATGCATACAGCGACACGGGCTGCCGCGAACGCATGCTGCTAAGTTACTTCGGTGAGAACAAGGCCGACGAGTGTGGTCATTGTGACCTGTGCATCGACAACCGCAAGCGGGGCGACCATGAGCCCGCCGATGTCCAGCAGGGAATCCTCTACATGGCCGGTCTGCGTCCCCGCCGCCTGGAAGAATTCCTGAGCACCCTGTCCTTCCCCAAGGACGAAATTCTGTCAACCCTATCCTTCCTCGTCGATGAAGGCTATATCGACCACCTCGACGACGACACCTACTACAAGCACTGAAATAAAGCGCCCCGCGATTTAAGATTAGTGACAGGCTGGTTTGCAGCAGGCGAGCAGGTCGTAGGCCTGCACAAGGCCAGAGGCCTTGAATAGGGTTAACCCCAGGGCGCATAGGCCGTAGGTCTATGTGGCCTGGGGAGTGGGAGCGAGATGGAATGGGCCTCGTAGAGGGCCACCCACTGCCATCATTTGTGGCCCCCTGCGGGGCCCGAGGTGTGTATATAGTCCCTGTCACCAAGCCACGAGGACCTACGGCCCTCGCGCCATGGTGTTAAATCAAGTCAAGGCTTACAGCCTTGTGCAGACCTTCGGCCTGCTTATTCTACCGTACTAATCGTTAAAAATAGAGCGGCTCCCATAAGGGAACCGCTCCAATTTTTTCTCAAGTTAATTGATCTTACTTGATGACCTTAACGGCGCTGTGGCTGCCGTCGGTGTAGGTGGTCACAACGATGGTGAGACCGTTGGCCTCTCTCATCTCCTGACCCATGATGTTGTAGTAGCGTACGCTCGATACAACCTTACCGTCAACCCCAATTTCGTCAACATCCGATCCCTGAGTAATATATACATATGGATTGCCTTCGTAGTCGTAACAAACGCCAAATAAATAGGAGTAACCAGCAGGAGCGGTGTAGTGGTTGTCGTTGGCAAATAATGGATTATCAATAGCATATCCCATGGCGGCTTGTAATAGATCTTCTTCTGCGCCATATCTTACACCATCTATTGAGAAGTTAAAACAAACATCTGGACGATAGCCGGTTTCTTGATTAAAATCACCATATGTTGAAAAATCCAATTTTACATATGTATAGTAATAATCATGATTATCATCAGATTTAAGCTGATGCCACACTTCGTTTCCGTTCTTATCAATGAGCACTACCCAGTAGCCCGTATCATGGGTAGTGTCGCGGGCTGGAACAGTTACATCCAGTCTTGCATCCCAACTACAGAATTGGCACAGTTCTTTTGCCAATGCCATAAATGAGTAAGTCTCATCTTTGTCACCTCTCAAAATGCTATATGGATTCTCAACGGGCTGTAGTGAATAATCTTCACTATCATAATCATCTTCTACTAAAAACAACCTCACTTCGCCATCCCCCGTCGCTGTGACGGTTACGGCATCATTTGTGACTTTGTAACTGATGACAGGTTTGTCGGTATAGCTATCAATCCAATCAACGTAACAATAATACTGTTGGGTCTCAGGGTCCGTGTAAATACCCAATATATAAAAGCGATCAGAATCGATAAAGTAATAGTTATCGTTCTCGTAAAGCGGATTCTCCATTGGATTCCAAAAATAGGCTTCGGTCATCTCCTCGGGCCCGCCATAGCGTTTACCATCAACGACAAAAAAGAGTGGAATATTGACATGGGCATCACCCCAGTTGTCATAGTCAGCTAAAGACGTATCAGCGACGACAATACCACTAGTATGTAAATAATCATATTCAGATGTCTCTAATTTGTACCATACCTCCTGATTATTCTTGTCAATAATCACCGCCCAGTAGCCCGTATCATGTGTAGTGTCGCGGGCTGGAACAGTTACTTCCAACATTGCGGGTTCGCTGGGTCTTTCACACAATCTCTTAGCTTGTGCGGTGAAGATGTAGGTCTGATCTTCGTCTCCCCTTAAAAGGGTATATGGATTCTCAACCCGTTGGTCATCCAGGAACAATCTCACATCGCCTGCTCCTGTTGCTGTTATTATTGCTTCATCATCGGTAATATCGTAAGTGATGACGGGAGTTTCGGTAATACCAAATCCAATCATACACTGTGCGACATAGCAGTATTGTTGCTGAGTCTCGGGATTAGTAAATATGCCCAAATAATAATAGTTATCTGCATAGACAAAGAAATGGTTATCATTCTCAAATAATGGATTATCAGTTGGGTCTCCATAATTGACCTCAGCCATGTCTTCGGCTCCACCATAGTGCTTGCCATCGACCACAAAATAGAATGGAATCTTGGGATAGTTGCCTTGCCAGTTTTGGTAGTCGGCCAATGTGGTATCGGCGACGACAAAACAAGTTCGCATTTCAGGGTTGTTGATAATATCTGAGTCTAATTTGTACCATACCTCCTGATTGTTCTTGTCAATAATCACCGCCCAGTAGCCGCTGGCGTGAGGATCATCATTCTGGGCGCTAAGGCTCATTGTCAGTGCCATCAATATGGCTAAAAGTAATAATCTTCTCATAATAAATAAAAATACTTAATGTGTTAATAATTCTGGTCTTAGCATGAAAAACAACGAGCCCTGTTGTTATACTTTGCTCACAAAATTATGTATAAAAGCGATAAAATCCAAGCGTTATAGAGAGTTTTCTGTTTTTTTTTTGATTCGTTAACAAATGCTGTCAATCAAAGTGATAGCAAGTAAAAATAGAGCGGCTCCCATAAGGGAACCGCTCCAATTTTTTCTCAAGTTAACTGATTTTACTTGATGACCTTAACGGCGCTGTGGCTGCCGTCGGTGTAGGTGGTCACAACGATGGTGAGACCGTTAGCCTCTCTCATCTCCTGACCCATGATGTTGTAGTAGCGTACGCTCGATACAACCTTCTCAACGTCGCTGATGAGTTCCTCAACGTCGCCAGTACCCTTGGTCAGACGGTAAACAGCGATGTTGCCACCAGGATAGTACTGATAGATGGTCACACCCTTGCCATCAGCGTCAACCTCGGCGTTCAGCCAGTTGGCCTGATATGTATTGGCGTTGGCAGTAACGGTCGAGGGAACTACTGCGATGGGCTCATCGGCGCCAGCCTCGGCGATAGCAAAACCATTCTGGTAGTCAGGCTTCTGGGGATAGATGTAGAACTCCTTGCCGTCCCAGATGAAGGGGAACATGCCGTTGCAGTTACCCTTTTCAGGAACGACAACGGTAGTGGCAACGATGTTTTCACCATCGGCCATGAGCTTCAGGGGCTGAGCGTTACGGGTAACGTAAAGCAGAGCATCCTCACCATTGATGTCCTTGTAGTAGTTGATCACGGTCGAGCTGGTAGGAGTCAGGCCGTCACAGGGAGCTACGAAGCACTCGTCAACGACTACCTCGCCACCGGCGATGGTCATAATAGAAACGCCATTGTTGGCTGCACCGGTCAGGTAGATAACACCGTCCTCCATCAGGTTACCCTGGGGGAAGCCGAGGAAGTCGCAACGACCTTCGATGCCGCACTCAGCAGGAACGGTGTATTCCTTCACCTCGTTGGTCTCGGGGTTGATCACCTTGATGGTAGCATCCTCGGCCCAAGCATCGGGGAACTTGGCGTTGCTGACAACCAGGTTACCAGCCTCGTCGCGGGTCATACCGCAGTTAGCGCCACCGGGATAGGTAGTGTTGGCAATGCCGTCCTCGCCGATAACGATAATGCTCTGGTCAGCCTTGTTGTTGATGTAGAACATGCCGTTCATACCGAAGCCCTGACGAACGTCGGCAGTGCTCAGCATGGTATCCAAACCAGTGATGTCCCAAACCTTGGTGATGCCATAACCCTCACCGGGCTGATCGCCAGCAGCGGTGATCACGATGGTCTTAGCCTCCAGGTTAACGGTCACATTGTAAGTGCCGGCGGGAAGCTTGAAGCTGTTGGGAGTACCGAAGTTGCTCATCGGGAGCTCGATGCCGAACAGGTCGGGAGTTACCAGATAGCCGTCCTCAGTAGCACCAATGCGATAAGCAGCGATGCCAGACCAGTCGTTCTCGTCCTCGCCAAGCTTGGTGGTGAAGGAGAAGTAGCTGTAACCGATACCGTCGTTCTCATCGATGTTCTGGCCATTGGTTACGATGGTGGCAGTGAAGATGTTGCCATCCTCGGTGTCCATCTGAACGCCCTGGTTGGGTGCCCAGGTCTGGTCAAATACCTCGCCCAGGATGTAAAGCTCACCCGTGAGGATGTCGATGCTGCCTGACCTGATGAGCTGGCAGTGAATCTGCTCGGTCTCAGGCTCAAACCTGAAAGTGATGTCATAGGTGCCGTTCTGGCTGATGGGAACAACCATGTTGTCGGTGGGCCAGCTATAGTCCCAGCTGTGGTTACCTACCACCTTGAACTGCAGCTCAGTACCCTCGGCCAACTCGATGCCGAACTTCTTCAGCTCATAGTTGCCGTTCTCCAGCTTGATCATGTCATTGCTGGTGTTCTCGGGATCCCACTCAGTACCGAATACGACTGCGGGAGCGCCGGCTACGGTGTAAGAGTCAATATCGATGGGAGCCACATAGCCTTCAATCTTGAACTTCATGTTCACGGGATCAAGGGTGAACACATAGTCGCCACCAGTACCGGTGAACTTGTAGGCACCGTTGCCGTTGCCCTGCTTCTGGGTGTTGATCCAGCCACCAGCCTCTACGGTCTGGTCGGCACCGGTCGACGGGCCGATACGGTAGTTGGCGTTGAAGGTGTCCCAACTGCTGTCGAGACCATCACTGAACACAAACCATACAGCGCCATTGATGGCAGCAGTATAGCTGTAAGTGCCATCGCTGTTCTGGGTCATCTCCACACCAGCGGCGGGATTCCAGTTGCCAAAAGGCACATTACCTACGATGTAGTATGCTGCCTGCGAAGAGAAGGCCAGCATGACCATCATAGCAATAAGAGTAAAGAATTTTTTCATAGACAAATAATTAATTTGTTAAACAATACTATTAAAAAATGATTTCGTGTCTATCTATATACTTAACTTTGTTCGCACATTTTGTCCTTGCTAAGTGGTAAAACCACTATTCCGCAATGACTTGGCAAAGGTAACAAAGTTATTTTTATCAGCCAAGCATAGATAGAAAAAATTACCTCGAAAGTCCTTTTTTTGATAGCTAATAGGCAAATTTTCATATTATTATCAGTGGTTTGAGAGTGGCCGTGAAGATAAACTGATCAATTTGTGTAATTATAATCACAAAAAATCCTTTTGGTCGAGAAATAAGTTGTAATTTTGCGGCAGTTTTCAAATCAATGAGAGATAGAAAATAAAAAGAAATGGCAGAAAAAGCAAAAGTCCAGTTCAGGCAGAGCATTGTCGTGCGCTTTTCGGGCGACAGCGGCGATGGCATGCAGTTGGCTGGCAACATCTTCTCTAATGTGAGTGCGGGGCTTGGGGACCGCATTTCCACTTTCCCCGATTATCCCGCCGAGGTCCGCGCACCGCAGGGCTCACTGGGCGGTGTGTCCGGTTTCCAGGTGCATATCGGTCACGGCGTTCACACGCCAGGTGACGAGTGTGACGTGTTGGTGGCAATGAATCCCGCCGCCCTCAAGCAGAACGCACAGTTCTTGCGCAAGGGGGGTGCCGCCATTGTTGACATCGACACCTTTACCCAGGCTGGTCTTGACAAGGCCTTGTACACAACTACCGATCCCTATGAGGAGCTGAACCTCAATGCGCAAGTCATCGAGGCTCCCATCACCACGATGGTCAAGGAGGCCCTCAAGGACACGGGCATGGACTTGAAGGCACAGCTCAAGTGCCGCAATATGTTTGCCCTCGGTCTGGTGTGCTGGCTCTTTAACCGACCCATGGAGGCTCCCTTGAAGTTCTTGAAGGCCAAGTTTGCCGACAAGCCCGAGGTCTATGCTGCCAATGAGTTGGTGATCAAGGGCGGTTACAACTATGGTCACAACATCCACGCCACCGTTTCTACTTATCGTATCCAGAGTGATGAGGTGCGTCCCGGCACTTACACTGACGTCAGTGGCAACAAGGCTACCGCTTGGGGCCTGATCAAGGCTTCAGAGATGAGCGGACGTCCCTTGTTCCTGGGTTCTTATCCTATCACTCCCGCTACCGATATCCTTCATGAGCTGGCTAAGCGCCGTGACTTGGGTGTGAAAGCTATTCAGATGGAGGATGAGATAGGTGGTATTTGTTCCGCAATCGGCGCAGCTTTCGCTGGCCATTTGGCAGTGACAACGACTTCCGGCCCTGGTTTGGCATTGAAGAGCGAGGCCCTGGGCTTGGCTGTGATGGCCGAACTTCCTCTGGTGCTCGTTGATGTGCAGCGCGGCGGTCCTTCTACGGGACTTCCCACCAAGACCGAGCAGACCGACTTGAACCAGGCCCTGTATGGCCGCAGTGGTGAGAGCCCCCTGGTGGTGCTCGCTGCCGCTTCGCCCACCGACTGCTTCAAGATGGCCTTCCAGGCTGCGCGCATCGCTATCGAGCACATGACGCCCGTTATCCTGTTGACCGACGCCTTTATCGCCAACGGTTCTTCGGCATGGCGCATCCCTGAGGAGGTTGAATATCCTGTCATCAAGCCCAACTATGTCCCCGAGGCTTTGAAGCCCACTTGGACGCCGTTCATGCGCAACGCCCTGGGCATCCGCTACTGGGCCATCCCCGGCACCAAGGGACTGGAACACGTGGTCGGCGGCCTGGAGAAGGACTACAACCTGGGTGTGCTGAGCAACGATCCCATCAACCATGCCCACATGGTTGAGACCCGCCGAATGAAGATTGCCAACGTTGCCAATGACATCCCCGAGCTCCAGCTCAAGGGCGATGCCAGTGCCGACACGATTATTCTGGGCTGGGGTAGCACCTATGGCCACATCCTGGATGCCGTTAACCGTCTGAATGACGAAGGCTTCAGAATCGCCATGACACACATCCGCTATATCAACCCGCTGCCCAAGAACACTGCCGAGCTGCTGAGCCGCTATAAGACGGTGATTGTCGCTGAGTTGAATACTGGCCAATTGGCCAATTACCTGCAGAGCAAGGTTCCCAACCTGAACATCTGTCACATCAACAAGGTACAAGGTCAGCCGTTCCTGGTTCAGGAGATTGTCGATGGAGTTAAAAACATCATGATGGAGGAGGAATTGTAATGGAAAAGAACGAAAATATCCAGCCCTTGGCTCATAAGCCGCTTGATTTCAAGAATAATCAGCCCGTTCGCTGGTGCCCCGGTTGCGGTGACCATGCTGTGCTCAATGTTCTGCTCAAGGCCATGGCACAGTTGAATATCCCTCCCGAGAAGACCGCTGTGATTTCCGGTATCGGTTGCAGCTCGCGTCTGCCTTACTATACCAAGACTTACGCCTTCCACACCATTCATGGCCGTGGCGGTGCCGTGGCTACAGGTTTCAAGACCGCTAACCCCGATATGACCGTTTGGCAGGTGTCGGGCGATGGTGACTGTCTCGCCATCGGTGGCAACCACTTCATTCACGAGGTGCGCCGCAATATTGATCTTAACTTGCTGTTGCTCAATAACCGTATCTACGGTCTGACGAAGGGCCAGTTCTCGCCCACGAGCGCTCGTGGCTTCAAGTCCAAGTCTTCGCCCTATGGCACTGTCGAGGATCCCTTCATCCCCGCCGAGTTGACCTTCGGCGCCCGCGGCACATTCTTTGCCCGCAGCCTGGATGTGGCGTTGGACATCAGTCAGGAGGTGATGATGGCAGCAGCTGAGCACAAGGGGTGTTCAGTGGTTGAGATTCTGCAGAACTGCATGATTTTCAACAACGGCATCCACCGCTACATCACCGACCGCGAGAATCGTCCTGACCGCACCATCCACCTCGTTCATGGTGAGAAGATGATCTTCGGCAAGGACAATAACCGTGGCCTCGTACAGGATGGTTTCGGCCTCAAGGCGGTAACCATCGGTGAGGACGGTTACACCATCGACGACGTGCTCGTGCACGATGCTCATTGCGAGAGCTTCTTCTTGCATCAGATGCTCGCCATGATGGACGGCACAGATCTGCCCGTTGCCCTCGGTGTTATTCGTGCCGTTGAAGCTCCCACCTACGAGACTGCTGTTGCCGAGCAGGTCGAGGAAGCCAAGGCCAAGCACGGCTTCACCTGCCTCCAGGATGTTATCATGGCAGGTGACACTTGGGAAGTGAAATAAAGTAATCAGAAGAGGGACGTAATCGTTCCCATGATACAACCTAACAGGGCTCCGAGCCAGACAATGGCGCGGAGCTCTTTTTTCATCACGTCTAGGATGATGGCCTCGGCCTCGTCCATGTCCATTTCATTGATGCGTTGCTCGATGATGCTGCTGATGTCGATGTCCTGCAGGATGCGGGGCAGATGCTCGGTAATGATGGTCTTGTAAGCGCTCTGGATGCCGCTCTTGATCTGTGCCACTTGCTCGTCATGTCCCGAGACCAGTTGGCTCATGGTCATGCCCATCAACTTTTCTGATTCGTCGATGACTAAGCCTTCAATCATCTGTTGGGAGTTGTTTTGCAGAATCTCGTTGATGTGTTTAGCGAGCAATTTCTCGATGGGTTGGGCTAGACCGGCGACAAACTTGTCTGCGCCGAAGAGTCCCACCACGCTATTGCGTGTCTTCTCCATGACATGTTCGATGGCCATGTGTGCGATGCTGTCGCCCAAGTGGCTGTCCTGCAACTTGCCCGATATCATTTTGACAACGCCAGTGGTCGCGTTCTGCTTCATGGCATCGATGTCCTCTTGCGACAGATAGTGCCCGGCAAATTGCACAATGGTCTCGGTGTTCTGGCTCTGAGTGGCCACAAACTCGTCGATGGCATTGTTCATCTTTTCCAGCATCTCGGGACTTAATAGGCTCTTTTCCAACACCTCGCGGTTCATCAGATTCTCGCTCACGGCCTTTCCGATCGAGCCTGCGATGCGGCTTTTCTCCTTCGGGATGATACCTGGTGTGAACGGGATGTGTATGCCCATGAAGTACTTGGCCTGGTGAGGCCTGAACAACATGCGGATTGCGATGTAATTGGTAATATAACCGATAAGTGCTCCGACAGCCGGACCAATGAAATAATGATACATGATTCTCTGTGTTAAGTTACGGGTGTGATGGCGTAGTCTCCAGCCTTTTTACCTCAAGTCCACTACATCGGTTCCAGCCGGTACCTGCGATTTGTCAAAGGTGAAGGTCGAGGCTGGTAGGGACTTGTGTTTATAGCCCGTGATTTTGACGGTGTTAACGGTCTTGTCGCTCATTTCGAAGCGCGCAGTTCGCAGCAGCGAGGTCGTCTGGTCAAAGTAGAGCCATATGGTCTTGATGTTGTCTTTCTTTTTGGGTGTCAGTTTGATGACATAGGTGTTTGGCGTCTTGGCTTTGGCCTTCTTCATGTTGAAGTTGGCTTTGAAATGGGCTGCGGCGGCTAGCGGATTGGTCAGTTGCAATTCGCTAGCGGTGGGGGAGGTGATGTTGACCTCGCTGGTCAGGGGCGACCACGACCATTGTGTCTTGCCGTCATACCAGCACTTAGCCTCGGGCGAGATGATGCGGAACTTGTTGCCCTGCATCGCTATCGTGCCCGAACTCGTTCCTTGGTTGGTGGTCACACTATAGTTTGCGGTCACGCCACCACTCGCATTGATGGCTGCCACACACTTGTCAAGCATGGCGGCAGGCGTCTGTGCCAGACCTACCATGGCCGCGATGCAACTTATCGTTAAAAACAATATTCTTTTCATCATTGTCACAATTAATTAAATCCAATCTCTCTAGTACATTATAGCAAAAAGAGTGCCAACCCGCATCGGGGACGGCACTCCTATGAGAATTGTCAGTTAAGAGAACAGTTGTTCGATATCCATCGGGCTGACGAGCACTTGGCGTGGTTTGCTGCCCTGAGCGGGGCCGACGATGCCTGCATGCTCCATCTGATCCATCAGACGGCCAGCGCGGTTGTAACCGATCTCGTAGCGGCGTTGCAGCGACGAGGTGCTGGCGGTGTTGCTCATGACGACGTAGCGCACGGCCTCCTCAAACAACGGGTCACGGTCCTTGACGTTGCCCACATTGGCATCGCTGCCGCCTCCCTCGTCCTTGCCGACGTACTCGGGCAACATGTAGGGATTATCGTGGTTGATGTCACGGTCATTGTCCTCTTGCTCCTTGATGTAGTCACAGATGCGAACGCTGTCAGGCGCATCGACAACCGGGCACTGCAAGCGCGTCCACTCGACGTCAATCTGGAACAGCATGTCAC
>JAEEGL010069637.1_pt1 | contig 11640 bp, 6 predicted proteins | sample 9134231 | NCBI WGS metagenome assembly JAEEGL01 (sample SAMN16246548, study PRJNA631951) | gut metagenome | biome: gut microbiome; feature: rumen; material: fiber-attached | host: Bos | place: Iran: Karaj | collected 2018-10 | reverse complement strand
TCTTGATGATAAATGGAGTGTTTATTGTCCTGAAAATTTAAGTGCTCAATTTGAACATACTATTATGATTACTGATAATGGATTTGAAATTTTAACAAAAAATAAAAATAAAAAAAATTTAATTTAATATAAAAAATACTTGAAATCAAGATTTTAATACAAATAAAATTATAAAGTTTAATGTTCCAATTTCTTTCCTCCTTTTAATATTTACAAAATGAATAAAAAATATTAAAATCTAACAAAAATAATTAAAAGTTTTTGCTTAAATTATGGTAAAATGATTTAAAAGAGAAACACTATTAACATATTTATAACTAAATAACCTTATTATATTGTACCTCTTAACATTTTTAAAAATTAAACTTTATAATATCATATCTTAACTTACTAACCTCCAAATATTCCAAAAAGATTGATAATAAGTAATATATAACTGTATAAACAATATATAATATTAATAAAATATTTAAATATCTTTCTTTAATCTTGAGAATTTAACAATAAATCTTGATATTTTTTATACACATTTTTATCCAAATAAATTTGAAAATCTAAACTACAAATAAATTCATATTCTAATTTATTTAAAACTTCAGTTTGAATTCCACAAATTTTTGCATAAAATTTATTTGTGAAATATTTATCTTCATAGGATTTAATAGCAATAAGTACACTTACAAAAAGTAATTTATGAACATTAAATTCAGTTAAAATAATTTTTTGTTTTTTACAAAATCTATCCAAAATAATTATAGCAGAAATTAAAGTAGCATCTTCCATTTTTGAATAATAAACAATTCTATAAATAAAATCACCAAGACTAATTTTAGGTAAGTCCTTAGCATTAAATATTAATTTTTTTTGTTTTTTTAATAGTTCTTTATAATTTTTTTTTAATTTATTCTGGGAAATTAAATTTATTAAAGAAATAGAAATATTAGAATTTAAAGAATGATTAATACTTCTTAGTTGACTTTGTAAATTTTCTTGTTTTCTTAAATAAACAGTTTTTGGGCTTATTATATTTGGTGAACTTTCTGTTGTTTCTTTACTCATTTTTTTCAATATATTTTTATGAAAAAAAAATCATTAAATGTTCTTTATCTCTGAATAATTATTTTCATTTTTCAGAATTTATTTATCATAATTTCAAATTTACTTTTTTAAAATAATATATTTTTTAAATAACAAAAATTTTATTAAAAAGAGTTTATTTTAATTAATATTTAATAATTTTATTTTTTTGATTTAATTTATTAATATATAAGGTAATTATAAAATATATTATTAATTTTAAAAAAAATTTTGATAATTAGAATAAATGGGATGTGCTTGCATTAGACCATCAATTTCAAATAATATAATTGTAAAAGAAGAATCTAATGAATTCAATAATATTAATGAAAAATTTAATGATAAAATTGAGTTTGATGGAAATGAAAATGAATTATTTGGAACTGATATTAAAATATTAAAAAATAGTAAATTAAAGAATTTAAATAAAAATGAAAATATTAAACATTTCACTGAAAAAATTGAACAATCAAATGATTATGAAATTATCCCAATTGATAAATTGAATTCTTTGATTTCTCCTGAAGCTTTAAATTCATTAAAATATTATGAAAATAATCAAGAAAAATTTGAAAATAATAATTTTGATGAGAAAAATACTGTTCGAAATTCTTTTAAAATGCCTCCAATAAAAAATAAAAGTACTGAAGAAATTTATGAAGGAAATTATATATATGATAAAGAAAAAGATAATTTTTCAAAAATTGGTGAAGGAAAATTAATAACAAAAAATAAAGAGATTATATTATTTTATGCAAATGAAAATTCGTTAAATTATGAAAACGCAAAATTTTTTTATAATAATGGTGATATATTTATTGGGGATTTTTCAAAAAATTATCCTTATGAAAAAGAAAAAGGAACTTTATTTTATAAAGATAAAAACAATGATTTTTCTTCTTTTTTACAATCAAATGATTTTAAAACAAATCCTTTTAAAATTAAAAAAGTTTTCCCAAATAAAGATGAATATGAAGGAGATGCAATATTAAATGATAATTTAATTATATTAGAAGGAAATGGAAAGTATAAAAGAAAAAGTGATAATTCAATTTATGAAGGAGAATTTAAAAATAATCAATTTAATGGAAAAGGAAATTTATTCATTCCTTTAAAAAATTCAAATGAAAGTGACCAAGGTAAATTAATAATGACAAATTGGATTAATGGAGTTGAAAATGGAAAAGGAATTATAAAAACAAAAAATGAAAATAATGAGATTAAAGAAATTAATTGTATTTTTAGATTTGGTAAAGTTATTAATATTACACAAAAAAGTTCAAAAAAGATTAAATTAGATAAAAATATTTTAAACTTTTTATCTCCAAATGAAATTTATATTATTGCAAAAAACACTAAAATAAAATCTATGTTAGAATATTTAAAAGAAGATAATTTTAAAAATTTAAATAATATTAAATTTTTTAGTATAATAAACAATACAAATAATTCTACAAATAAAAGTAATTCAATTAGACTTCAAAAAATATATGATTTAAAAATAACGAATATTCGAGAGATAACAAAAAACTATTCAGAAAATAAAATTTTATTTATTCCAATTCAAGCTTATAAAACTAATGGAGGTCAAGTTGAAAATAGATATAGATATCAAAATATTTTTAATCCAATTCCAACAAAAATTTATACTACACATTATATACTTAATAAATGGAAAGATGTTTCAATAAATGGAGTTATAAATTATAAAATGTTTAACAGTAATAAAACTAATCAAATTTCAATATCAAATAATTCAAATATCAATGAAAATAAATTATCTTTAATAAATGAAATAATTAAGATTCAAGAAAAATATATTAATAGTTTTGAAGATGTTGATAAAAACTATCCTGAATGTGACAAATATAGAGATGTTCTTGATCATAGAAAGATTATTTTAAATGAAAGTATAATTGGAAATGTTTCTAAATGTTTATTTTCAATTCATTATATTTCTATTTTTATTCCTACTAAATATCATGACTTAAGTTTTGTTACTTTACCTTGTCACTTTTTATCTGTTTATATTCATGAAGATGATGATTTAATTTCAGAAGAATGTTCAATTAATATTTGTCAACAAATTATAATAGAAAATAATAATAATATTGATGAAATAAATAATAAATTTTCAAAAGATATTTTATTTATGGAAAAAAAAGAACATTTCTCTTATATTGAATTTGATACTATTACACAACCTGAAAAAAGTAAAAAAATTTTATGTTTAATTGAAATCAATCATTTAAATCCTGACAAAAATCCTTATATTATCACATTAAATAAATATTATCATTTTGGAAGATATATTACAATTAAATTAATTGACCAAAATTCACTTTATAATACAATGAATAGAAATTGTATTGATTTTGGTACGATAAATTTTTATGGGGACGTATTTGAGTTATAATAATTTTTTTTAGTTAAAAATGTTTAAGTATATTATAATAAATATTTGTAATTATTTATTAAATATTTTCTATTTATTTTCTTATAATTATTTTAAAAAAAAAAAAATAATAATAAAAAATAAATAAAATTAATTAAATTTATTTAAAAGATATATGGCAAAGGGTATATTAGCAGGAGGAAAATTAAGAGATCACAGAAGAGAACAAAAATGGAATGACAAAACATATAATAAAGCTCATGGAATATCAAGATGGAAAACCCCATTTGAAGGAGCATCTCACGCATCTGGAATTGTATTAAAAAGAGTATCAGTTGAAGCAAAACAACCAAATTCTGCTTGTAGAAAATGTGTTAAAGTTCAACTTAAAAAAAATAATAAAAGTATTGTTGCTTTTATTCCTGGTGATGGAAACTTAGAATTTATAGATGAAAATGATAGAGTCCTTATTGCTGGTTTAGGAAGAAAAGGACATGCAGTAGGAGATTTACCAGGTGTTAGATTCAAAGTCGTTCATGTTGCAGATATTGGACTTAATGCTTTGTTTAGAGGAAAGAAAGAAAAGCCTAAATCTAAATAAATTTTTTTTTTATTTGATATATGAAGGAAATTGATAAATAACTTTTATTTAATTTTATTTTATTTTTCTTTATATATTAGGTATTTTAAAATAGATAATTTATTCTTGATATATATTTTCTCTATAAAATAGTTGTTTTACTAATTACTTATATGAGAATATTTTCAATTTTAAATTTAAGATTAAATAGTATTTGTAAAATAAAGAAATAGTTTTTATTTTATTCATTTCTTTAATTTCCTTTTCATAATAATCAAAAAAATTTGCTAAAAATCTTATATATTATAATTTATTTCCCTTTAAATTGACATTTTCTCGTTCTGTTTTCATTCATTTGTATATAGATTTTTTTAAATTATTCTTTTGTATTTTTTATTCCTATATCAATTATTATTTTTGTATTTACAAATTTTTATTGACTTTCTATATTTTCAAATAATTCTTTTTTCAAAATTATTTTTATTTAAATTTTTGTCGTATTCTTTTATAAATTTGAAATAATAAAGACATTAAATATCTGGGATTCTCATTCAATTAATAATCATTTATATATATATTTCAGTTAAATTCTGTTAAATATCTTAATATGAATTTAATCTTTAATTAAAAGTAATATTTTTTTTAATATCTCTTAAAGGAGTAATAAACATCATATTAATATATTTTTTTCGAATTTCATATGATAAAAAAGATTTTGATAATATTATAATATTATTTCAGTGGATATTTAATTTGGGTTAAGCATATATCAATAGAATAGAAAATAAATTCATCTTAACATTTAGTTAATATGATAATAAAAACTTCATTTCTTCATTAAATTTGTTCTAGAATAGGTAATTTAAAAATTATTGAAAAATATTCTCTATCTTTAGATTTATCAATTAAATAATTGAAAGATTTTGATGATATTTTATTAATACATTTTTTGTTCTTTTTTTCATAATCTCATTTATTTTTAAAAAAAAATTATATTAGGATGAATTCTGAAGAAGACAGAAATGAAAAGGAAAAAAAATACGATGAATATTTATTAAATTGGGAAAATTTAAGAAAAGAATTTGAAGAATCTAAAGAAGAGGAAAAAAGAAATAGTATAGCATCAAATAAAAAAAATAAGAAAAAAGAAAAAGGTTTACCTCAACAAATGCAAAATAGTTTATTATATAATTTTATAAATAATAGTCATTATCATAATGGACCATTAACACTTTTATCTCATAAACAAGAATTCGATGAAAATGAAAGTTTTCAAAAGTTAGTAGATTTATTATATGAAGAAACTCAAACTGTCCCAGATATTCAATTAGTTGATAAAGAACCAGATCAATATTTTATTACTCAATTATATACTACTTTTTCACTTTTAGCAAGAAAAGTTTATTTAGATTTACCTGGAAAAGAAAAAGAAAATGAAAAAAAAAGAGAATTTTTACAAAGTTTAAATAATGTTAATTATGATAAAAATGCGATTTTAAATAATCAAACTTTACATATGATTAATCATAATATATTAAGACCTGAAGAATATTTTCAAAATTTAAAAATAAAAGAAATTTTGGATGAGAAAGATAGAGAAGAACAAATGATTAGAGAAAAAAAAATAGAAATTGAAAGACTTAAAGAATTAAAAAAATTAAGAGAAATGAGAAGAGAACAAGAAAAATTAATGGCAATAAAAATAGATGAAGGAGATAAATTTAATATTGAACCTGAATCTAAAGAAATTAAAGAAAAAAAAGAAGCTTTTCAAAGAGATAAATTATCAAAAATTGTCAAAATTATTGAAATCAATGATAAATATTTTAATCAAATGCCAAAAAAAAAATTTGATAATATAATGCAAAATATTTATAAAGGATATCCCCTTGATTATGAACCTTCAATTCAAGAAATAGATTTATCTCCTTTTAATATTGATAAAAGGTCTAAGGAAGATTATGAATTTTTGGAAAATATTTGTAATGATTTTAGAGAGAAATTTGGATTTTTAGATAATGAAAATATAGATTTCAATAAAATAAATAGAAGACAAAGTATGAATAATTTAAAAAATTATGATTCATTATAAATAAATAATTAAATAGTTTTTTAATTTTAAATTTTTTGTTTAAGAAATATTACTATAAATTAAAATCAATTTTTTTATTTTATATATCTTTCTTAGATTAATTTTTTGTTTGAGGATGATTGAACAATTTAAATTATTATTTTATTTATCATTCCTATTTTTTAATATTATAATCATTTTTAAAATTACCAGCAGAAGAGTATTTACCCATAAATAAAAAAATCATGTTTTCAAATCCAATTTTAGTTTTTTGAATACACAAAAGAAAAGAGAAATCTTCAAAAATAATTCTTAAAATAACCCAAACTATAGTTGAGGGACCTTGATGCCGATATATTGTAGAAGAAAAAAATTAAATGGTTTTTATTATTTTTAAGAAGTTAATTTTTTTTTTCTAGGTTTAGGAGGATATTTCCTCTTAACACAAAAGAAGAAGAGGTTTTCATTTAATTTGATAAATAATAAATGTAAAATTTATTATCATATTAAATAATGAGAATGAATTTGTTATAATTTTGACTTAATCTTATTGTAATAATCTTGTAATAAAGTATTACTTCTTCTCCTTATCTATTTATTATTTAAAATATTCATTGAAAATTAAAGTTATTTTATTTTAAATACAAAAATATGAAATTTTAATCTAGAAAATTCTTAACTGAATATTTCTTAAATTATTTAAGTTGAAGAAAATAAAATAAAATAAAATAATGATTAAGCATCTTTTTTTAGAGGAAAAACAGTTTCTTTTTTTCATAAAACATTAAACTTGAATTAAATTTTAAATAATTCATTAATCATTTTTATAGTTTTGTCTTTAAGCCTACTTTATTTTTATTATTTTTTGATTAATATGAAATAATATCACATATTAAAACTATTCACTGCTTGAAAATAAAAACTTAATATTGAACTTTATTAATTTTTTTATCACACATTTAAAAAAATAATTTATTATAAAGTATTTACAAAACTTAATAAAAAGTTATTGCATAAAATACTAAAGGATAAAATTAAAAAATGGAGAATTTATTTATGTTTTTTAATTACTTGAATTCCCATTTTATTTAATTTATCCTGAATTTTTTTAACATATTTTTTCCACTTTAAAATTTCATTATCTTTATTAAATTCAACATTAGCAAGTAAGCATTTAACTTTTCCTGCTTCTTCATTAGCATTTTTTAATTCATTTTGAAAATAAATTTTATCTTTTTCTCTTTGGTGTTTAATCTTTTCTAATTGTTTACTTAAAGTTTTACAATTATTGACTAAAAATTCTTTTTCTGCTTCTAATCTTCTTACTTCATTTATTTCTTTTTGAAAATTTCTAATTTTTTGGTTTAAATCATCAATTTTTTTTTGTTTTAATATTAAATCATTACTCATTTCTTTTTTTGAATCTTCTTCTAATAATTTTTCAAGAGAAATTTCAGAAGATTTTTTATTTAATTTATTTTGAAGTTCTTTTACTATATTTCTCATTTCTTCTGATTTTTCTGTTAAATTTGTTATTTTATTAATATAAGTTTTTTTCTCAACTTCTGATTTTACTATTATTTCTTTTATTTTTTTTTCATATTCATTTTTTTCATTTTCATATTTGTTTTTAATATCTATTATCATTTGAGAATATTTTTTATCTAAAGAATCATATTTTGATTTTTCTTTTAAAAGATTTTCATTTTCTTTTTTAATTTTATTAATATTATTTTGAAATTGTTCTCTTTCTTTTTCTTTTATTTCTTTAAAATTTTTTAATTCATCTTCTAAATCTCTTAATTTTTGATTTAAACATAATTTAGTTTTATTATATTCAGTTTCTAAATTATTTTTTTGTCTATTAACTTCATCATACATTTTTTCAAATTCTATTCTTTCTGAAACAATAAATTCTTTTTCTTCATTAGAACTATAAATTAATTGATTTTTAGATTGTTCTAATTCACTTATTATCTTTCTTAATTCTTCATTTTCATTTATTAATAATTGATTTTGTTTATTTGAAGAATTATAATTTTCAATTTCTTTTTCTTCAAAATAATTTATTTGTTCTTGTAATTCTTGTTTTAATTTTTCATTTTCTTCTTGTAATTCATTTATTTTTTCTTTAAATTCTTCATTCTCTCTTATTTCAAATCCTAATTCTGAAAATCTTTCTTCATTTATTTTTTTATATTCTTCATATTCATTTTGTAAATCAATGTATAATTCTTTTAACATATTTAATTCTTCATTTTCTGAATTTTCACTTTTATTATTTTCATTATTTATTGAATTATTATTTTCAATTTCTAAATTATTATATTTCAACTTTTTTAAATTATCTAATTCTTGTTTAATTTCATTTTTTTCCATTTCTTGTTCAGTTAACATATTTAACATTTTTTCATTTGTTTCTTTTAAATCAAAAATTTCATTTTCATATTTTATTTTTTCTTCTTCTAATTTATTTAATTTAGTTTTAGTTATTTCATATTGATTTTTTACTTTTTTTAATTCATTTTCTAAATCATTAATTATATTTTTCTTTTTATCATTAGAATTACCTTGATTTTGATAAAATTTAATTAATTCATTTTGATTATCATTAATTTCTGTTTGATGATTTAATTCTAATTCTTTATCTTCAAATTTTCTTTTCAATTCAGATAATTCTTTCTCTTTATCTAGCAAAGCATTTTTTAAAGATTTAATTTCTTGATTTAAAAATAAATTTTTTGTTAATAAATCTTCATCAAGTAAACTGTCATTTCCAATTGAATCAGTGGTAATATCTAATTCAGAACAATTATTCATATTTTCAATTTTGAAAAAAAACCTAAAAATTTAATTAAAACAAAATTAATTAATTTAAAAATAATATTTAAAAAAGTAAATTAAAAAAAATTTAAAAAAATGAGTGAAAAAGGAGAAACAGAACACATAATAACTGAATCAAATGCACATTCAACTTTTCATAATGGATTAAGAACAAATGAAAAAAATAATATATATGCAGATACTAAAATATTATATCCATATAAAGATATAAATAAACTTCCAAAACCAAAAAAAAATATTTCAAATTTTTTTGAAGGAAAATCTAAAGAAATAAAAAATCAAGCAAAAAAACATTTTGAAGTTAAAGATAATCTTATGTTTAATGATAATTATGTTGAAAATAATAAAAGTTTTAGAATGCAAAAAAGAAGAACTTTTGCAAGTTTTAATCAATTAAAAGAAAGTAATAATTATTTAGATGAACCTAAATCTCAAAGAAAAAGTGATGCGTTTCAAAGGAAAATTAAAGATAATTATTATGTTAATCCTATGGAAATTTTAAGTAAAGAACAAACAAAAGAAATGAATAAAACTTTTACTAATAAAATTAAAAATAAAAGTAAAGCTGTTGGTGATTATATGGGAAGTAATAATATAAGAAAAACTTTTGGTTCTTATAATAATAGAAATGAACCTGTTGATAAAATTACTAATAATAATAGTTCTACTTTGACTAATGCTATTAAAGATAATCAAAAACAACCTTATTTCGGGAGAAGAAGATTTAATCAATATATTGTTGGAGGAAAACAAGTTGCTTATGTTTAGTTCATTTTTTTATTATTTATTTTATGTATCTTGAATTAATAATTTTTTTTAATTATTTATATATTATAATAAGTTAATGAATTAAAAAACAAATTTTAAAAAAAAATAAAGATAATATTATTATTTCAATTTTCATAATAACATTTATGTTTATCTCAAAATTTATTTCTTTTTCTTTATTTCATTTTCTATTACTTTGAATCTTTTCTTTTAATATTTCTAATGGATTTGACATTTTTCTTTTAAAAATCAGGTTTTTTCAAGTATATCTGAGGTTTGCCTGTTAAAAATAATACATGTTTTTATTGTTTTTTATTTTACGTTCCATTTATAATCAAAAGTTTAGATTTATGATAATTTATTTTTTTAAAAAATGATTGTTATCAAATATAATAATATTATAATGGATGATAGGAAATAGTTAGAAATTTAAAAAAGTAAAAATGGAAAATGTCTTTTTATAATTTATTAAAATTAAATTATTAGATTATTGCTATTTTGAAGATATTTAAATTTTTTATTTTATACTTTTCTCGTCAAATTTTTTATCAAATATTTTTTTAATTCTTTTTTATTTCACACTAAAATAAGTTGACATTTAGAATTTCATTTATATTTTTTATGATTTAAAATGAAAAAAGCACAAATTCGTTTATTTCTTTTTATATATTTTCGATTAAAAGAATTTAATTCATTTATTTTTGGTAACACTCCGAAAAAAGATTGTTTATTTTTAAAACATTAATTTATATATTTATATGGAAAACAACAATTGTCTAAAAATCAATTGTTCAATTTTCAACATCTGAAAGTAATAGAAAAGTTTTATTTAAACAATTAATTAATTAAAACAATGTTTTTTCGGTTACTGAAACATAAAAAAATCCTAACAATTTTTAAAATTAATTTGTTTTAAAATCAAAAATTAACGTTTCAAAGAGTTTTAAAAGGAAAATTATTTAATTTCTAAAATTTCTATGCAAACAATTATATGAAATATTTTCTTTGTCTTTTATCATTGTTATCTCTATTTTCTTTAATTTATTCTGAATGTGATGGTGGAACAGTAGATGTAAGTGGAGATGATACAGAAAAATGTGGAACTGCAATAGAAAATTGTGAAACCTATGATGTAAGCTCTTCATCGGATACACCAAAATGTGCAGTGTGTGATGGAAAAATTCCATCTAGTGATAAAAAAACTTGTGTAGCGTGTGAAACTGGAGAAGAAACAAAAGATGGAAAAAATTGTTATACAAAAATTGATGATTGTGAAGAATATGCACAAGATGGAAAATGTGCTGCATGTGATGTGGCTAACAACAAAATTCCTGTTGCAGATACTGGGGCAAGTTGTGTAGAGTGTGGTGATGGAGAAGAAACAAAAGATGGAAAAAATTGTTATACAAAAATTACTGATTGTGTAGAATATGCACAAGATGGAAAATGTGCTACATGTGATGTGACTAAAAGCAAAATTCCTGTTGCAAATACTGGGGGAAGTTGTGTAGCGTGTGATACTGGAAAAGAAACAAAAGATGGAAAAAATTGTTATACAATAATTGCTGATTGTGAAGAATATGAAGCTGAAGGAAAATGTAAGAAATGTGCTAGTGGAAAAGAAACAAAAGATGGAAAAAAGTGTTACACAAAAATTACTGATTGCTCAGAATATGAAGCTGAAGGAAAATGTGCTACATGTGATGTGGCTAAAAACAAAATTCCTGTTGCAGATACTGGGGCTACTTGTGAAGCGTGTGCTGCTGGAAAAGAAACAAAAGACGGAAAAAATTGTTACACACCAATTACTGATTGTTCAGAATATGAAGCTGAAGGAAAATGTTCAGTTTGTGAAAATAATAAAGTTCCTAAAAGTGATAAAAGTGCCTGCGAAGCTTGCCCAGA
>JAEEGL017071046.1_pt1 | contig 11641 bp, 21 predicted proteins | sample 9134231 | NCBI WGS metagenome assembly JAEEGL01 (sample SAMN16246548, study PRJNA631951) | gut metagenome | biome: gut microbiome; feature: rumen; material: fiber-attached | host: Bos | place: Iran: Karaj | collected 2018-10 | reverse complement strand
GGGATCCCCTGGGGATACCCCTTCTGATAGGCGACGCTCATGTTTTTTCCGTTCCACCCCTCACGGGCCACGCGGTACCCCCGTTTCAAAAGGCGGATCGCTTCTCCGAAATCAAACAGTGCTTTTTTGTCCATGGTTTTATCCTCCCGATTTTATTGTAGGGGCGGGGCTTGCCCCGCCCGCTTTCATTCCAAAGTATCCAGCCCTCCCAGGGCCCAGATCCAGAACACGCTCACCACCACGGCGGCCACGATCAGCGCGTCGCCGATCCGCTCCCCGATCCGTTCAAGCATCCCCGCCGCCCCCTTCCGTAGGGGCCGGCGTCCTCGACGGCCCGCCTTCCGCTTTCAGGTAGTCCCGCAGCTGGTCTTCCAGCTCATTGATCCGCACCGCCGCGGCGCGGAAGTCCTCATTGATCCGCTCCAGGCAGTTGAACAGGGCCATCTGATAGCAGTATCCGCCCTGAATGGGCTCCCGGTCGTCCTGGACCCAGTGGATCAGCGCCTCCCCGGGCGAAAACCAGCCCTTCACGGCGGCCTCCACCCTCTCCAGCCTGGCCCTGCTGAATCGGCGCTCCTCCTTCACGGCCTTCTTTTCCCCGGTTTTCGGGTCCTTCCGGGTCCTGATGATCTCATAAATGACCGAGTGCTTATTGACCCGGCTGACCTGCACCCAGCTGATCTCCGGCGGCGTGCCCTTCCACACGTCCACCTTCATGCGGACAAGTATCTCAGCCATCCCCGATCTCCTCCTGTCCGTCGATCTCCCCGTCGGGCTCCTCCTCCGGCCAGCGGACCCACTGACGGGCCTCCAGATAGGCCCATTCCTCCAGTCTGTCCCGGGTGTCCTTGTCCTCCCGGGGCCTGTCCGTCCTGCGATAGACGGCCTCGCCGGTGTTCTCGTCTCTGCGCACCAGGACCCCGTCGCCCACCCAGGCGTCCATCACGTACAGGCTGGGACCTGCAGACAGACAGCCGTATATGGTCCCGTCCCTGGTCTGATACAGGAAATACCCGCCGCTGGAGAGCCCCGTGTACTTGCACAGCTCTTTCTCCTCGGGGACAAATCTGTCGATATCCTCGACAACCACCTCCGGCAGCGGATGGGAGATGACGTACTCGCCCTTGCTGAGCTTGATATGCACGATCTCATTCTCCGGGATGTACCCCAGGGCCTCCACGATGGCCCCCAGAGTCTGCCGGTATTCTTCCGTCAGCCGGTGCCGGGGAAATACGGCCATCCATTGAGCCGTCAGCAGAATCACATCCGCGCCAAAGCTCAGATCGATCCCGTTCCGCTCCTCCCTCCGGAGCACCCGCTCCAGGTCTTTATCCTTAAAAATGATCCTCACGTCCTTTCTTTTTCACGCCTTCCGGCGGTGCTTTGTAGGGGAGAGTCTTCCCCTCCCGCTCCTCTTCCAGATCCCGGACCCGTATCACCATAGCCGTCACCAGGCACAGGACTATGAACACAAATGTATACAGGCCCATCATCGCTTCACCCAGCACAGGAGGATGATCCCCAGCACGTAGTACTTCGCCCCCGGCTCCGCGCCCCACTCCGGCCGGCCCTCGCCGATCCGCAGAACGAACCGGATCTTTGCCGACCAGGCGTTTTTCCCGTAGCCGGCGAAAAGCACGGCCTCCCCGATCCTTCCGGTGGGCTGGCCCTTCTCGTCCAGCAGCCCGGCGTTCTGAAACCTGACGGTCCAATAAGGCTTGATCTCCCGGTATTCCTCGCCCTTGTTCCCGAAATAGATCTCTTTCAGCCAGGCCTGCTTTATCGGCAGCCGGAGCAAGACGGGCGAGAGCTCATATTCCGCCATCGTCATCCTCCTCTTCCGCGGCTTCCACGATCAGCTTGGCGTTGGCCAGCGTCATCTCAAACAGACCGTCCGCCTGTATGTGTGTGGCGAGCAGGGCCTTTTCCGCAGGGTCTGCGTGAAAATACGCCGTCAGCACTTCCCCGTCGTTGACCCTCGCCGCCAGGCCGATGCTGTGCACATCCTGCCCGGCCAGCAGGGTTATGGACTCTTCCAGCCACCCAGCATACGGCAGCTTCTTAACGTCCCTCATGGCCCGCCTCCTGTTCCGCGTTCCACTTTTTCACGGCGTCCTTGGGGTCGTGGACCCAGTGGAAATAGATCTTGCACACCGGGCAGCCCACCCAGCCGCGGCGGAATCGGGCAAAGGTGTCCTTGATCCTCCCCGGCCTTCCGCACCGGCGGCAATCTTTAACGGTCTTTTCTGTATCCATAGCTGTCTTCCTTTCTATCGTCCCTGTTCCAAGAAGAAGGGGGCATCCGGGGGGAACATGGTTCCCGCCCGGAAATCGCGTCGCCGACAGGCGGTAATCAGACCTCCGCAGAGGTCTGCGCGATTTTAGCCTCCTTTTTCGCCCTGGCCAGCAGCCACGCTTCGATGCAGCGGATGCAGGCGCACTCGTTGGGGATCTCCGTCTTCCGGCATTTGACGGGGCTGTCATAACGGCACAGCCCCGCCCGGTACATCACCGTCGCGGCGATATCCACCGCCCGGCGTTCAATGGTTTTCATCCCCGCGCTCCTTTCACCTTTTCCACCAGCCCGCCCAGGATCTGCTCCATCCCGGCCAGCAGCTTCTCCGCCACATCCGGGTGGGTGGCCTTCATGGCCACGACCTTTTCCAGGGCGCTGTTGAAATTCTGCTGGGCCAGGGAGAACAGTGCGCCGACCACATTGGCGCCGCTCTCGGCGGACACCAGCTTTTTCCGCAGGGCCTCGGCTTCCGCCCTGGCCTGCTCGGCCTGCTCCTTGTAGGGGCCGACGCCCTCGTCGGCCCGCTTCGCCTGGGCTTCCGCCTTCTCCCGGGCCTGCTCGGCCTGCTCCTTGTAGGGGCCGACGCCCTCGTCGGCCCGCTTCGCCTGGGCTTCCGCCTTCTCCCGGGCCTTCTCGGCCACCTCCAGCTTCTTCCGGAGCTTGTCCAGGTCCCCGGCGGCCTTCTCCTCGGCGGCTATCCTGGCGGCGTCAGCGGCTTTTTTAATGGCCTCCTCGTCCCGCTCCACCGCCACCTCCACGGGCCGGCTCTCCGCGGCTTTCAGCTTCCCCAGCAGCTCTATCCGCTCGTCGGAAAGCCTCTCCGCATCGGCGGTCAGCTGATCCGCTGTCTCCACGGCATCATGCAGCTTCCTCCGCAGCTCCTCGTTTTCCGCCTGTAGGGGCGATTCACGAATCGCCCGCTCCGCCTCCTGCAGCGCCTTCCTGGCCTCGTCCCGCTCGGCCAGCGCGCGCTCCAGCTCCCGAGCGGAAATGTGCTCGGCGTCCACCTGGGCGGCCACCTCTTCCCGCTCCTCTTCTGGCACGGCGAGTAGCCGCAAAGCATTGGAAATGCTGATATTTTCCAACGTTGGAAATTTATTTTCCACCCCGAAGATACCGCCCTGCTCGGCGCCGTACCCCTCGTACAGCGCCTCAAATCGGGAGGCCGCTGCGGCGGAAAAATCCGTCTCCCTTTTCAGCCACTCGGCCCACCCGTGAGGGCCCACCTTGTCGTGTGCCACCCGGAGCCTGTACCCGATCTGGATGCCGTAGCTCAGGGCCATCCGCCGGGCCTGGGCCGTCAGCAGCCGGATCTCCCCGCCTAATTGTTCAGGCGTCAGGTCATCCACCTGCGTATGTACTGCCGTCAATTCATTCATACCGCGATCTCCTTAATGTCGTTCAGCGCCGGCCGGATGGGCTTCCCGTTCTTCCTGCGGGGGCTCCCCTGCCAGAGCCAGGCCGTCCACTCCTCCAGAAAAGCCTCGTGAGCCTTTTCCGGTTTTACCTGACATGCGTTCAGGTCGTTGTGATACCCGTGGATCTGCACGATCCTGGTGCCGTCCGCTTCGATGGTAATATACGGTGTCGTCAGATCATCGCTCCACCGCAGGAACAGGATGGTCTTGACGCCCTCGATGTGTCTCTTGGCGTACCCGGCCACACAGTGCCGCAGCAGCGCCCCTTCATTCTCGATCTCCTCGGCGCAGGTGGGCACGATCACGGAGAGCACCCCGTCGGAATAGCCGTATCGTCGTTTCAGCTCCCGGAACCGGCGTCCGTAGTTTTTCTGCGCCTCCCTCGCCCGCAGCTCGTTCCGCAGTTCCGCAGCCCGGTCGTGACGCCGCCGCAGATCCTCCGGCATGATCACATCGTCGTGGGTGATGTCGTTTCCGATCTCCGCCTCCAGCTGCAGCGTATCCTGCCAAACGGTCCAGATCTCCTCGCAGTGTCCCTCCTGGGCGGCGTACCAGCGTATGATCTTCTCCCGGCGCGGATCGGCCCCGAACATTTTCAGGAACTGTTCCAGGTGCTTCCCGAAAACCCCGTACAGCCGGACATACTCCTGGAAATCCCCGCCCGGCATCGTCTGCTTCCACGCCTCCAGCGCTTCCACCCGCCCGCCGCCGGCCCGGAACTTCCGATAATCGGCTTTGCTGAGACCGAAGAACGCCGCCGGCGTCCTGGCCTTCCAGTTGAGCACGGACCCGTGCCTGTTGCCTCGGAGAAGGTCCTCTATCACGTCGGTGTGATCCAGCTTCACCAGCATTTCCATCTGGGGCCGCCGGGTGTACTCCGCCAGATATTGAATGATTCCCCGCACCGTCACCCGTTCCAGGTTGTAGAGATCGTCTCCCTGCCCCACAAAATACTCCAGCAGCTGTGAATACTTCATGGAGCTGTGAGCCACCGCTTCCGCGCCGATCACCGTATAGCTGCCGTCCAGGTACCCGCCGCCCATGTTGTAGCCGTCGGCAAATGGCTCGTTCACAGTCCGGGTTTCCCTCCACCGGTACCCTTCCGGGATCCATTCGCCGTTTTCCCAGTGTCCCCGGTCTTCCCGTGTCCACTCCATACGGAGGGTCCCGTCGAACAGGTACAGCTTTCTCCAGTTCCACATCGGATACGGGTCAAGGTCGGAAAAGCTGTACTCCATCGTGAAGGTGCCGGCCATGGCCAGCAGCGCCCCTCCGGATTCTCTGAGGATCAGCGCTTTTTTCGTCTCCGTCAGGCTTGACATGGTGCGCATCTTTCCCAGACAGATCAGCATCCCGTCCATTCCGCACCTCGGGCAGCTCGTATGATCCCCGTGATGGAAGTCGAAGAAGTTGTCCGTGTATACGTCGTAGGCCGATTCCTTCTCGATATCGTAGCGGCCGCACTCCGGGCAGAACACCTCCCGGAACCTCCGCCGGCCCCAGGTGTCGTAAAAGATGTACGGCGTGAACGCATGCTTTGCCCGGTTCAGCTCCTCCAGGTACGGATGGCTGAACTTTGCCAGCGCGGCGCCTCTCACACCCTCCGGCAGATTGCACGCCGGGCCTCTCAAAGGAAGTCCTCCAGGTTCAGCACGATGGGCTTGACCTCCGGTACGGCCTCCGGATCTCCGGCCAGCCGGATGTTCAGCTGCATCTGTACGTCGGCACCCTTGAAATAAAAGGCCGCCGCCCTCTTGTAGGCGTCCAGATCCGAGAGGGCTGTCCCGCAGCCCTTGGCCACATCCTTCATGCAGTCTCCGAAGCTGCCGCCCTGCAGAACGGCCTCGGCGAACTCCTCGCTCTGTCCGCAAAAACTCTCCAGCGCCCGGAGCACAGGGCCCTCCATGACCTTGGCGTATCTGTCAAAGCTGCCGCTTTTCTCCTCGGCCCTGAGCTTCACGACCGCGTCTTCTGAAATGCTCATCGGTTCCTCCTTGCTTTTTACGGCCCCATGTGGTAAGGTAGGAACCACAAGGGGCTTGTTTTGGTTCTTGCCTCTTTGTACCGCCGTTACGGAGTGCCCGCTCCGCAGCGGCTTTTTTCATTGCCCGCTCCAGTCCACCCGGCGGCGCTGGTGCTCCGGCTCCTCCTTCTGGAGCCAGGCGGCGATATGCACCCCGGCCTGGATAAGCCCGTACCAGCCCAGCACCTGCATCACTGTGTGGTAACTCCAAATGGCGTAGCTGTGCAGGCTGATCACGAAGCCCGCCGCCAGGATCACGATCACGGCCGCCACGAACCAGGCTTTGATCTTGTTCATCCTTCCACCTCCCGCAGGCAATCGAAGGCGAACCCCCGGTACTCCGCCTGCTTGATCTCCAGGCCGATAGGCTCCCCGCCGTCCAGCAGCACCGGCTCCCATTCCGTGCCGGGGAAGCATCGGTCGAAGATCTCCTCTTTCAGCGTCACCCCGTCGGTGTCGATGCTCTCGGCGCCCTTGTCCCGCATGCAGCGCAGGGCCTCCGCCATGGACACGCAGTCGTCCATGAACTCCCGCAGTTTTTCATCCGTCATTTTTCATCCGTCCTTTCATTCGTACTGAGCCTTGAATTTCTCCCTCCGCGTCAGCGGCCGGGGTCTGTGGTAGCTCGGCTTTTTCGGGCACACATGGAACATGTGGGCAAACCCGTCCGCCTCGTCCGCCCGATCCTCCGGCAGGATGATGCACTCGATCACGCCGCCAGCGCCGGTATACAGCTTGTTGCACCAGCCCCTGCCGTCGTGCCTCTTATAGGGCGTAAAGCCGTTTTCGATGGGCATCCTCTTCCCGTCCGGGCCGCGGATCCAGATGATAGGGCGCCCGCACCAGGCGCATTTGCTCACGTCCTCACAACTCCTCTCTTTCTCACCGCCGGCAGCCGCTCCCGGTGTCGGAACGCCTCCACCGTGTACTTGCTGCAGCCTGCGGCCTCCGCGATCTCCCGGTCGGTCAGGCCCTTATCATAGAGCGCGCGCAGCTGCTCCGGCGGGAACTCCCGCTTGTACTCCGGCTTCCGGGGCGGCAGCCCGTTCCTCTCCCGGAAGCCCTTCACTGTCTCGGCGGTGCAGCCCATCTCGCACGCGATCTGGTAGTCCCGCAGCCCGGCGTCGTACAGCTCCCGCATCTTCCGCTGGTCGAATCGGTACCGGGGCTCCTGCCGGGTGCTCTCGGTCACGGGCTTGAATTTCAACCGCACCTTTTTCCCCGGCTCAAAGAACCGGCACCGCTTGTCCCATTCCTCCCGGGGCATCTGGCCGATCCGGCTCCGGCCGGCGATCTGGATATAGTCGCACATGACCTCCCCGGAGAGCCAGCCATGGAACCGGCACCGCTCGCATCTGCTCAACCCCACGGCAGCTCCGCCCCCTCCGTGACCCGGAACCCGTCCCCCTCGTAGGGGCCGGCGTCCTCGGCGGCCCGCAGATCCTCGATCTCGTCCTCGTCCAGATAGTTCCGCCCGAACTCCCGCACGAAGTCCTCCACGCTCCAGCCCTGCTCCCGCATGGCCTTCTGCTGGCCGTACTTGTGCAGGTACAGCCGGGTCTCGGCGCTCTTGTGGGCGCTGTCCGGGTCGATCTGGTGGCACCAGGGGCACAGCATCACCGTCAGCTTCAGCCGGTCGGCCTTCTTCCGGAACGGCCCCCCGAACAGGTGGTGCCGTTCCACCGTCTCATAATTCCCGCAGAGAAAACACTCTCCTGTCATGTTCTTACCTCCTTACTGTCATGGCTTCCCCTGGAGGGGAAGCTGTCAGCCGTCGGGCTGACTGATGAGGTGTCCTTTGCCTCCTCTTCCGGGCTTCCTGCCCGCTGCCGGGCAGCCTTGGCCTCGGCGATCCGCCAGGCGGTCCGGCGGATTTCTTCCCGGACCCGCTCCAGCTGCTCCGGCGTCCTGTCCCGGTAGCCATCGTCCAGGAATCGGATCGTGACGCCGTTTTTGGTTGTGTATGTACTCACGATCATTTCCCTGTCCCCCCTGCAAGGGTATGCTCCCGGGTCTTTGTCCTATGGCTGCCGCTTCACGATCACCTTCCGGGTGCTCCCGTATCGGTGTACGATCTCCATCCGGTCCGGCTGATTTTTGACCACCAGCCAGTTATCCGGGTCCAGCCGCTTTTCCTTCAGCAGCTTCTTCTGCGCCACCGTTGGCGCCTTCCCGTGCTTCACGCGCTGCCCTCCTCGGATTGTCTCTTTTCGTGACATTACTCTCCAAAAAAAAGAGCTCCGACGGAGACACCAAAATAGCGTGCAATGGCCACTTTGATCCCATCTCTCGGGATCCTGTCGCCGCATTCATACATCTGCAAGGCAGAATTGCTGATTCCTACGGCTTTGGCCACTTCGCTTCTGGGGATGCCTCCTCGGAGCTCACGGAGCTTGTTTCCGATCTATTTCCCTGACAACATAGATCTCACCTCCTTGAATATCACATTCTGTGACAAGCCCTTTATACCACAGGTATAATCTCATGTCAACACCTTTTGTGACTTTTTTTCTTTACTTTTGCCACGCTCTGTGTTATAGTGCGTATTAAGGTGGTGATACAATGTCTTCTTTCAGCGAAACTCTAAAGAAACTCCGCAAGCAAGACGGTCTCACGCAAGAAGAAGCGGCCCGTCAAATGGGCATTACCCGCAGCGCTCTCGGAATGTACGAGACCGGGAAGCGCGAGCCGGACTTTGAGACGCTGGAGCTGATCGCTGATTTTTATAATGTCGATATGAATACGCTTGTCGGCGGATCTTCCGAGCCCGTCCCGCCTTTGACGCCGGCGGATATCGTGAACGGCGACAAGGAGCTGACGGAGCTCCTTACCCGTGCCCGGGACGATCCGGACATCCGGATGCTGTTCTCGGTCACGAAGGACGCCTCCGCGGACGACGTCAAGAAGGCGATCCAGATCATTCAGATGCTGAAGGACAAATGAAAGCAGCCCGCATCCTCTGCGGGCTAAGGCCGGATCATTCTCTTTCGTAGATAAAAACACCGCCTCGGTCCCCCGGGGCGGTTAGAATGAAGAAACACATGGGAATTGATATAAACAAATATGATTATCTGATGTTTGTCGATGCATCCGGGGACGACGGTATCAAGTTTGATACCGGCTCTTCATCCTGCTATGCCGTCGCCGGGTATCTTGTTCGCCGGGAGGACCTTGGCGATGATATCCAGCTGCTACGGAATATTCGTGGTATAATTTCCGGTCAGCCTGCTCGTGAGTTGAAATACTCCACTCTTCGCCGGCATAAAAATAGGAAGTATGCATTTCCGCTTTTTGCCGAGCTTCACGGTCAGGTATTTGGCCGCGTCTCTTTCAAGAAGATACTTGTTTCCCGGGGAACGTTCAGCACAGAGGCAAAGGAGTTTTCTGTCGTCTCTCATGCCGTGGCTATTTCACTCTTAAATAACTGTGCTGACGTAGAAGGGAAAAAAGTCCTTATCGTCGTAGACCGTATGAAGAATACAGAGGAGCGCCCCGTTCAGATGCTCGCAGACTCCTCCATGCATGACGACATGGGTCGTCTCGCTGGTTATGATTTGATATTCCGCGACTCCAAGGATGCCGACTTTCAGCTGATACAGGTTGCTGATTTCTTTGCCGGCATTTTGCGCGAGTATTTCGAGAGATACGAAACGGATCCCATGATGCGCAGATTCTGGAACAAGTGTCCTATCTGTAGCAAGAACACCAGATTAATACTCTGTGGCCGCTCTGGGTCAAAGGATCGCGCTTCTCTGAATGGCTCTTCCAATATCAGATATCTTCGGCCATTGTTTCATGCCCGGAACAACCTTGATATCATCGATCATCTGTATTTGGATCCTCCAGATCTGTTTGGGAATCTGTTTTATTTGTACTGCCCCAAAATATAACAAGACTGGAACCTTTCCTCCCAGGTGTGCCTTTCGGCTTTTACACCCTGCCCCGATTTCGGAACGTTCCAGTCATCATTATCATATTCATCTACTCAGAAAGTTATTCTTATCAACTTTCTTCATTTTCATAATATCATCGATTGATGAGTTGTCAAGTGGAACTTTACATTACAAAGGAGGAGACCCTATGTCCGATGTGATCTATCTCCGCAAGTCCCGCGCCGATCTGGAGCTGGAATCCCGCTCCGAGGTGGACGTGCTCTCCCGTCATGAGGCGGAGCTGCGCCGCAACGCCGCCCGCCTGGGGCGCACGGTGACGGCGGTTTACCGTGAGGTCGTTTCCGGCGACACGATCAGCGCCCGGCCTATGATGATGCAGCTGCTCCATGAGGTGGAGCTGGGCAAGTGGGATGCGGTGCATGTGGTGGAGACCTCCCGCCTGGCCCGCGGCGACACCATCGACCAGGGCATTGTGGCCCGGGCTTTCCAGCTCTCCGGCACTCTGATCGTCACGCCCTCCAAGATCGTGGACCCCAACAACGAATACGACGAGGATTATTTCGAGTTCGACCTGTTCATGTCCCGCCGGGAATACAAGGCCATCACCCGCCGCCAGCAGCGGGGCCGCATCGCCTCCATGAATGAGGGAAAGTGGGTGGCCAACAAGGCGCCCTACGGCTACGACCGGCAGAAGCTCACCGGGGAAAAGGGCTGGACCCTGGTCCCCAACGACAAGGCGGACACGGTGCGCAGCATCTTCCAGTGGTACACCTCCGGCATGGGCACAAGTCTGATCGTCCGCCGGCTGAACGAGACGGGCGTCCCCTCTCCCACCGGGAAGGACTGGACCAATTGCGTGGTGCGCGCCATCCTGGACAATCCCAGCTACACGGGCATGATCCCCTGGGGCCGCCGCCCGGCGGTGAAGACGGTCCGGGGCGGCGCCGTCACGGTCCACACGCCCCGGGCGAAGGAGTATCAGCTGTTCCAGGGGCGACACGAGCCCATCGTCACGAAAGAGATCTTCGACGCGGCGCAGGACCGCCTGGCGCACAACAAGAGCCGCCCCGGTCCCAAACAGGCGGCCATGAAAAACCCGCTCTCCGGCCTGGTGTACTGTTCCAAATGCGGCCGGGCCATGGTCCGCCGCCCCTACGGGAACGGGTACCCGGACGGGCTGATCTGCCCGTATACCTCCTGCGACAACGTAGGCAGCCGTCTTGACCTGGTGGAGGAGGCGGTGCTGGACGGGCTGCGCCGCTGGCTCATGGACTTCGACGCCGGCAAGCGCCCGGAGGAGGCCCCGGAGGCCTCCCAGGCGGCCCAGGTGCAGCGCGCCATCCGTGACGCGGACAAGGAGCTTGCCGATCTGCAAACGCAGCTCATGCGCATCTACGACCTCACAGAGCAGGGCGTCTACTCCTCCGACGATTTCCTCACCCGCTCCCGGGAGAACGCGGCCCGCCGGCAGGCGGCGGAGAAGCGCCTGGAGGACCTCGCCGCCGAACTGGCCAGGCTCCAAACGGTCCTCTCCGCCCGGGCCGAGCTGGTCCCGGATCTCCGGCACATCCTGGACGCCTACGACGGCGCCACAGTAGAAGAAAAGAACGCCTTGTTGAAGAGCGTTCTTTCCAGAGTGGATTACTTGAAAACGAACCGCGAGCGCTGGGGCCTCGGCTCCGACATGTCCCTCACCCTCTACCCCCGCATCCCGTTTTCATTTCCCCCTGACAGATAATCTCACGGCTTAGAAGAACTCGGACATCTTGAAATGGTCGGGGCGCTGGTCCACCAGCTGACCAGGAATATGACGCCGGAGGAAATCAGGAAACAGGGGTTTGACGCATATTTTGTGGATCATACGGCAGGGGTCTATCCCCAGGCAGCGGCGGGATTTCCTTGGAATGCGGTAAGCATGGCTGTCAGCGGCGATGTGATCGCCGATCTCACAGAGGATATGGCGGCGGAACAAAAGGCCAGGGCCACCTATGACAATATCCTGCGGCTCTCG